>Ga0172368_10002527_pt1 | contig 23175 bp, 22 predicted proteins | sample Lak11m_FD_114540 | JGI IMG/M metagenome (GOLD analysis project Ga0172368, IMG submission 114540) | Freshwater microbial communities from Kabuno Bay, South-Kivu, Congo - kab_022012_11m | ecosystem: Environmental > Aquatic > Freshwater > Lake | place: Democratic Republic of the Congo: South-Kivu...
AATTCTCATGCTAACAGCATATCATACTCATACTTCGTATGATATGCACTTTCATCCCCGAACTCATATTTTTTACGCTTTGCTAAAATATTCGTTCGGGGTTTCCAGTAAGGAATTAAAAAACAATCAAGTAATGATTGTTTAGGAAGAAATTATATATTTAATGATTATTATTTGTAATATATTAAAATGGATTTATTGCTTTTCCATTTACTCTAGTTTCAAAATGCAAATGTGGTCCAGTTGACCAACCAGTATTACCAGAATGACCAATGGTTTGTCCTTGGGAAACATTGTCGCCAACACTTACATCAATCTGTGATAAGTGTGCATATCTAGTTGTCCAGCCACCACCATGATCTACCAAGATTGAGTTTCCGAAACCACCTGCCCATCCACCGGTAATTTCAATTATTTTACCGTTGTCTGCGGCCATTACGCTGGCACCGACGTTTGCACGGTAATCAATTCCGGCGTGCCCTTTAGAAACTCCGCGAGAAATTCCTTTACTGGAAATTGGAACTATAAAATTATGAGTCTCACCACTATATCCAGAATCAGATCTCTCACGATATGTAACCGAGCGAGAGCTTGCTGCAACTGTTTTTTTTGCTTGAGCGGCCTTTTGTTGAGCCAATTTTTTTTCTTGTTCCTTTTTGGCATTAATTTGGGCTAGCCAATCCTGTGAATCGGAACTGTCTACATTCGGAATAATTAAGGTTTGCCCAGGGCTTAATTTTTCTATCTTATCAATAGAAATTCCGTTTCTATCTAATATTGTAGCAACATGTAAATTATATTTTTTTGCAATTTGTGAGATTGTATCACCTTTTTGAACCGTATACGCAACTTCAAGCTTGCTTGCCTCGGTAGTAGAAATCTTTGTTTTACTAAGATAGCCATCATTATTTTCATTGATGGCAAGTGTCATAGCGACTGAATCTACATCCTCCTGAATGTTGGCAGTATATGGAGCAATTGCTCCAACGACTTGCTGAGCATAAACTGGATCAATATATATTAAATCTGAAATATTTTTTTGAGTTAAATTTTGTGAACTAAAAAAAAGATTTGCCACACAAACAAATCCTATTAGCATAAATAATTGGCTTGTTGATTTAAGCCATTTTAAATTGTACCCTCTAATTATTTTTTCTTTTGTAATTTCAATTCTTAACTTAATTTTTGAGCTTAAACTTGAAAGATTTATAAAATCCCCCGTTTGATTTTGATAAAGTTAATTCGAACCAAAATTGCATTATCATTATATCAATCCCAGCAAAATTGTCAATCTAGCCATAAATTGAAAAAGTTTTCCACATGCTATTTGTTACTTAATATAATTGTCAAACTTGATGGAACAAAACTAGAAACAGTAGTTTCGGCAGGAGCTGTTATAGATTCCTTAGGAATGTCAATATTATATGTACCGCTTGACCTATAATTAATTAAATTAAGATTTACAATAACATTACTTGAATTTAATTCAGAAAGAGCGCTTGCGGTACCGGTTACTACAACTTTTACCACAGATGGTGAAATTGTGGATATTTGTAATGCTTGCGATAGATTAGTCCAATTCAATCCGGCTGTTATTTCTTTTTGCGTTGTGTTTTCCGAAAGTCCTATATCAACTTTGACTTTTGCTATTTTATCAGCCAAAGTCAAGCCACTCGGAACATTTAATTCCGATTGAAAGGTTTTATTTTTTTCTAAACCATCTACATTAATTTCATTGGTCTCTATATAATCTATTGTTTTAAGCTGATTTGCGGCACCATAAACCGTTACCTCCAAAGGATTTGTGGTAATTGAAGAAAGCCAATATCCAGATTTCGGCTTACCAGAAATTTTTGTTTTTATCCCAACCGTTTTGCTGGTTCCAGCTTTAATAATTGGAAGAGTAACCTTGACTTCTCCTGGAGAGAAACTAATATTTTTAATGATTTCACCATCGGCATCAAGCGCAAGCGCAGCAGTAGTTTTACTAATATCAGAGGTCTCTCCGTTCAATTTGAGAATTGCAGTAGCCTCGAAAATTCGGTCAATTACAGATTTTGCCCCCGAAAGTTCTATTTTTTCTGGATCAATTATACTATCACCTGGAACAAAATCATCTCCTGCTTGCCCTTCAATTTTTAAATTAACCGGAATCGTTTTTGATGAAACCTGTTCTAGCCTTACCATTACTTTTTCCGGGATAATCTGAACGATTTGAACGCCGCTTATATTTGTAGTAGCATTTATTGATAATTCCTGAGTTCCTTGTGTAATATTGTTTAAGTCAAGATAAACTGAAAAATTATCTGCGGATAAAGTTTTCCATACTGCTTGTTCGGCCGATATTTTAAGCTGAACATTTTGGGTATCAGTGATTGCAACTAATCCCGTAGGCACACCCCTTAAATTTAAGTTTAGGTTACCAGGGAAATTGGCGATTTTAGCTTCTCCCTGAGCCACATAAAACCATATGCTTATTGCAAGCGCCAAGCAAAATATTTTTGGCCAAAAATTATTTGTGAAAAATTTGATCATAAGCTTTAATTAATAGTTGATTATTTACTTTTTTTGATCTGTTTTTGGTGTAATATGTCCAAAATCATTTCTTCAAGTTTTTCACTAGTTAATTCGCGAATTAAGTGTCCGTTGTATGCTAGGGAAATTGACCCGGTTTGTTCAGAAACTACTATAATTATTGCGTCGCTTTCTTGTGACAAACCAAGCGCTGCCTTGTGCCTTGTGCCAAGTGAAAAATCAAATCCATAATCGCTTAGTGGTAGTGTGCAACTTCCGGCGACAATTTTTGAACCAGAAATAATAATTGCTCCATCGTGGAGCGGGGTATTTGGCGTAAAAATTGAAAGAATTAAATCTCTAGAAACCTTTGCATCAATTTTGACCCCGGTTTCAATATATTCTCTTAACCCAGTCTTTTGCATAAGTACAATTAACGCACCAACTTTATTTTTGCTTAAGACCTCGACAGATTCAATAATTTCTGAAATTATTGTAATAATTTCACTGCGCTTTAAGGAAGTAAAATCGCCAATAATTCGAGCTCTGCCCAATTTTTCAAGCATTCCGCGGAGTTCTGGCTGGAATACTACCGGAATAGCTACCGCTATTAGCGTCATTGTATATTTTAGAATATAATTTAATGCTGTTAACTGTAAAATTTTTCCAAGCAAAAAAATTCCAACTAAAACTGCAATTCCGTAAAGAATTCTCATTGCCCTAGTTTCCTTCAGGAGTAAATAACCCCAATACAATATTAAAGCAACTAAAATAACATCTAGAATTGCTAGCGGATTATATAACGTATTAGATGCAGACCATAAATTTTGCGCTTGATCAATAATGCCTAGCACCTTACCCTGATAAAATGTTTGCACAAATCCCTTTCTACTATAAAATAACTACTAATCTAGCCAGTAATTTTATGTATATTAATTCTACTTTATTATATCTTATTTTTTAAAGAATAAACATTGTGGATAACTATCAGAAAATATGTTCCAAATAAAAAAAATTAGCGTTGAGTTAAAATGAAGAAGCCTGTGGATAATCTAGAAATAAAAAGACTGTAGCCAAAATCTAAAAACCGAAAATCCTACCTGTTAATATGACTAGATTTTAGCAATTATATTCAAATAATGCTTGACACAAATTCAGCTCTTCCTGATAATAGGTATTGTGATATAGGGTACAAATTATTCAAGGTAATTGAAAATTAATATTTTGGTCGATATGTCTATTTAAGACATGCATAGGCCATTGGCCTAGCTTTTATGGAGGGAGGTGAAATTAATATGGCATTTTCAACTCAATCAAAAAAAACTGGTGAAACATACTTTTTGCACAAAAAAGATGTAACACTTAGAGGTGGAAGACAGCAAGTAATTTACTACTTTGCTAGAGAACAAAAAGATAACGCATGTGAGCTTCCAAATGGTTATGAGGTAATGGAAAATTCAAGAACTGGTCTTCCAATGCTTCGAAAGGCCAAATAGTTTGATGCTAAGGGACAAAAAATCCTCCAAATGTGGAGGGTTTTTTGTATTTAATGGGGCAATAACCCCTTTATTAATATTGATTAAAGTACCAATTTTTGATAATCTTAAAATATAATTTGCATAGAAATCAAATCAATTTAATCTATTATGAAAAAATCAGAATTATTTTTTACGTTGTTTTTACTGCCATTTGATGCTTTCATTATTTTTATTGGATTCATTATTGCCTATTGGCTTAGGGTTGAGCAAGAGGTTGTATATATTATTCCTCAAAATGAATTTTATGTATTCATTCTAAGACAAATCCCGATATGGCTTTTAATTTTTGCTATGGCTGGACTTTACAAAATTAATCGACCCAAAAATCTCTTTGACCAGATGTCATCAATCGTTCTTGGCGTTTCTTCGGGAATTATGCTTACAATTATATGGTCATTTTTTTCTAACACCGATTTATTTTCTAGGTTGATTGTTTTGTATTCATGGGTCCTTGTCGCCGTACTTATGATACTTGGAAGATGGTTAATTAATAGCCTGCAAGCCTTCCTTCATAAATTTGGGATAGGTACGCATAACCTAATTATTATCGGGAATAACACGAACGCCTATAATATATTGAAAAATATTAATGCAAATAATGGGTACAAATTTTTAGGAATTGTTGAGTCTTCCAACGAAAAAAATAAAGAAAAACAAAATCTAAGAATACTTGGTAATTTAGACAATTTTGAAAATATACTAAACAAAAACTTAGTCGATGATGTAATATTAACTGATCTTGCGCTTGGTGAAGAAAAAATTAGCAAGTTAATAGATTTATGCCATGATAAAAATATAATTTTTAAACATTTGCCAAATAGTTACGGGATCACCACAAAAAACATCGAAATTTCTACCATTGCAGGAATGCCAATAATTTATCTTAGACATACTCCCCTAGACGGCTGGGGAAGAATTTTAAAACGCATCACTGATATTGTCTTGGGACTAATCGGAATTATAATATTTTCACCAATTATGTTAATTGTAGCAATTATGATTAAACTAGATTCAAAAGGACCAATTATATATAAGAATGAAAGGGTCCGCGAAAATAATAAATTATTTAATACATACAAGTTTCGTACTATGAAAATTGAATTTTGCACAGGAAGCCAATATGGAGGAAGTGAAGCCGAAAACATTGAAAAAAAGTTAATTAACGAAAAAAATGAACGATCCGGCCCAGTTTATAAAGTTTTAAATGACCCCAGAAGGACTAGATTAGGTAAGTTTCTTGAAAAAACAAGTTTGGATGAATTACCACAGTTTTTTAATGTACTAATCGGAAATATGAGCATGGTCGGCCCAAGGCCTCATCAGCCACGAGAAGTAGAAAAGTATGAAGCTTGGCAAAGGAAAGTATTAAGAATCAAGCCAGGGGTCACCGGTTTAGCACAAATTTCAGGTAGATCAGATTTAAACTTTAGCGAAGAAGCAAAGCTAGATATTTTCTATATTGAAAATTGGTCATTCCTTGGTGATATCAAAATTGTATTTAAAACTCCTTTTTCTTTAATTAAACCCCGAAAGGCCGTATAAATGAAAGTTGCGCTTGTTCATGAGTTTTTAACACAATATGGTGGCGCGGAGAGAATATTGGATTGTTTTTTGGAAATGTGGCCCGACGCAACAATCCATACGTTGGTATACGACAAAAATAAAATGGGGCAATTTTATGATAAATATAAAATAAAAACTAGCTTTATTCAGAAACTTCCCTCAATTCCTCCAGCCGGATATAAATGGTGGTTAATGCTGTACCCAAAAGCAATTGAAAGTTTTAATTTTAACGAATATGATTTGGTTATTTCCGATAGTTCTGCATTCGCAAAAGGAATAATTACAAAAAAACCGACAGTTCATATTTGTTACATGCATACGCCAACTCGATATTTATGGCAAGTAACCAAAGAATACCTTCGTGAGGCTCCGATCCCCTCTTTTATCCGCCCAATTATACCACCTTTTATAAATTTGCTTAGAAAATGGGATTATAAAGCGGCGCAAAAACCTCAATTTATTATTGCTAATTCAAAAACTATTGCTAAAAGAATAAAAAAAATTTATAACCGTGATGTTGATGATATAATATTTCCATATGTGGATTGTAAAAGATTTAAAATATCAGATGCGGAAAAAAAATATTTTTTAGTCGCTTGTCGACTCGAACCATATAAAAGAACTGATTTAGCAATTTTGGCTGCCAATAAATTAAAAATTAATTTATTAGTTTCTGGTGGCGGGTCAAAAATTGACAGACTTACAAAAATTGCTGGGCCAACCGTAAAATTTACTGGAAGGCTAAGTGATATAGAGCTTGCAAAATTGTATGAAGACTGTATTGCCTTTATTTTCCCGCCAGAAGAAGATGCTGGAATAATGCCGCTAGAAGCAATGGCGGCAGGACGACCTGTTATTGCATTCGGCAAGGGCGGATCACTTGAGTCAGTCGTTGAAGACGTTACCGGAGAATTTTTTCATAATCAAACCGTAGATTCATTAGCGAAAGTTATTAAAAATTTTAATCCAAAAAAATATAATCCTCAAGTTATTAGAAATCATGCAAAAAACTTCGATAAAGAAATATTTAAAAGAAAAATTAGCAAGTTTATTAAAAATCATATTAATTTGTCCAATAATGCAAATTAGCAAAATTGGACTAACTGGAGATTAAAATGGAATTAAAAGACTACCTAGGCATTATTTCAAAAAGGTTACTATCTTTTGTAAGCATTTTTTTGTTAGTTACTATTTTAACGTTCGTATTTAGTCTTCGTATTCCGCTAACCTACGATTCATCTGCATCTGTTAATGTAACAATCAAAAACTCTTCTCTCGCCCAAAATGCATATTATGATTATGATGGTTACTATAATTTTCAAGGAAGCTCATTGTTCGCTGATACAATATATAATTGGCTTCAGGACCCGTCAACCGTAATTGATATCTATAGTAATGCTGGAATTGATATTCGCAGTATGAAATTAAAAAATATTGTAAAACAGATAAAATCTACAAAAAAACAACCCGCAACCATCATCCTAACTGTCAATAATGCAGATAAAATTAAGGCGGAAACAGTAATTAGTCAAACAATTAAATATTTAACATCAAAAACAATAGACTGGAATAATCAAGGTTTAACTAAAAATATTGATTTAGTCTCAACTTCACCAGTTGTTATCGATCATAAACCCGAACTAGCCTTAAATACGGGTCTTGGGGCAATTGCAGGGCTTATTATTTCTTTAGGACTGGTTTTTTTGTTAGAATATTTACATCCTAAATATAAAAAATAGCACTATGCCAAAACCTTTCGATGGCATAAACAAAATTAACAAATACCCTGACCATAAAATTAACCTAAATAGATCAAAAACTAAAATAAACTGGACAATTATTAAATATATTTTAAGTTTTTTAGTTTTGTCTTTTTTATATTATGGAAGCATCCAGCTAGCAAACTATACTAAGGTACTACAAATTTTTAAATTGTCAGGTAAATATTTAATATTGTTTCAAAACAATTCCGAGCTAAGACCTTCTGGCGGATTTATTGGAAGTTTTGCAGTTGCAAACCTAGAGAACGGTTCAATTATAGATATTTATTATGACACAAATATCTATAAAAGGGACCGTGATTTTATATCAAAAACAACAATTGAGCCACCAGCACCTATTGCTAAAAATATCCAAGATCCAACCTTAGCCGGAAGGTGGGCTATGCGCGACTCTAATTGGGCGATAGACTTTGAGGAAGCGGCAAAACAAATTGCATGGTTTTATGAAAACGAAGGCGGTGAAAAAGTCGATGGGGTAATTTCAATCAATGCAACTGTTTTTAATGATATATTAAATATTATCGGCCCGATAAATTTAGAAAAATACAATGTTGAAATAAATTCTAATAACTTTTTAACCGAGACTCAATACCAAATTGAAAAAAATTACTTTGAAAACCAGGAAAATATTCAAACCAATGAACCAAAAACAATTATCAAATATATGATGCCAGAAGTAATAAATCGTATTAAACTCAAGCAAAATCGTTATAAAATAATAAATCTTATTTACAAGGAGTTTAATTCCAAAGAGATAATGGCATATTTTAATGATGAGAAACTTGAAAAATTAGCTGGCAAATACGGGTGGAATGGAAAAGTACTTTCTTCTTCCAAGGATTATTTATTTATTAATAATGCTAATTTAGGCTCAAACAAAAGTAGCCTAAATGTAAGCCAGAATGTAACCTTAAAAGTTGAAAAAACAAATAATAAAATAAAAAATTCACTAATGATTTCTAGAACACATAATGGCAGCAATAATTGGCCAGATGGTGATAATATTAATTATGCCCGCATCTTAGTTCCTCTCGGATCTACCTTAATAAGTGCAGAAAAAGATGGATATAGTTTTACAAATGAAATTACAATTGGAGAGGAATCGGGCAAAACATCGTTTGGCTATTGGAATAATACTAAAGTCGGGGCTACTCAAACTATTATTTTAAATTATTATCTTCCAAATTATTTTAGTTATTATGATATCTTAATTCAAAAACAATCTGGAAGCATTGCTGATAGTTTCAATTTAATAATAAACGGAAAACAAGGATTTAATAAAAAAATCCAAAAAGACATTCAAATTTAATTAAATAATATATTGCTAGCAAATCATTGTAAAAAATATTATATTAAAGTACAATAAACATAGAATTTAATAGAAAATAATTAAACCTCATGGAGGAGGAATTTATATGTCTCAAAATGATTTGGATACAAAACAACAAAAAATCAATCAAAACGAATATTCTGCCAAGCATATTACTGTACTTGAAGGACTTGAGCCAGTTAGAAAACGTCCGGGAATGTATATCGGCGGTACCGGGATTGCCGGCCTTCATCATTTAATTTGGGAAGTGGCCGACAATTCCATAGATGAAGCCATGGCCGGCTTTGCAACTAAGGTGATAATTACCCTGCTTCCAGGCAACCGTATGGCTGTCGTAGATGACGGAAGAGGTATCCCTGTAGATATTCACAAGCAAACCGGAAAATCAGCGCTTGAAACGGTTTTAAGCACCTTGCATGCTGGTGGTAAATTTGGCGATGGCGGATACAAGGTTTCTGGTGGTCTGCATGGAGTTGGCGTTTCAGTTGTAAATGCACTTTCTACCTGGCTTGTTGCAATTGTAAATAGAGAAGGTAAACTATATTTTCAACAATATTCAAAAGGAAGTCCTAAAGAAGCAGTTAAGGAGGTTTTATTGGATTCAGTTCCCGATGACCTAAAAAAACTCGCCGGCGTTTTAAAATCATATAATTCCGGTACCTTAATTGCTTTTGAGCCGGACCAAAGTATCTTTGCTGATAGAACTTTTTCTCTGCAAACAATTATTGATCACCTTCGCCAGCAGGCATATCTAAACAAGAAATTGTTTTTAACTATTTATGATTTGAGAGATCTAGAAAATATTGAAAATCAATCATCATATACATTCTTTTTTGAAGGCGGAGTTTCGAGCTATGTTCGACATCTAAACAGAAATAAGCAAGTATTAAACGATCCGCCGATTTATATAGAAAAGACCCAAAACGATGTAACTGTTGAAGTTGCATTAGCATATAATGCAACCGATTATAATGAACGTGTTTTTACATTTGCAAACACAATTCATACAATCGATGGCGGAACACATTTAACAGGATTTAAATCAGCATTAACCAGGGTTACAAATGAATACGCTAAAAAACAAAATCTAATTAAACCAGGCCAGGTTCTATCTGGCGAAGATATACGAGAGGGTTTAACTGCTGTTATATCGATAAAACTTAGAGAACCTCAATTTGAAGGTCAAACTAAAGGAAAACTTGGTAATCCCGAGGCAAAAACCATAGTTGAACAAATCACTGGAGAAGGCCTAAATTATTATTTTGAAGAACATCCTCAAGAAGCTAAAAGAATTATTCAAAGATGTTGTTTGTCCCTCCAGGCTAGGCTAGCTGCCAAAGCGGCTCGCGAAACCGTAATCAGAAAAGGTGTTTTAGAGGGTATGACCCTCCCCGGAAAACTTGCTGATTGTTCTGACCGCGATCCATCGCATTCTGAATTATACATAGTAGAAGGTGACTCTGCCGGTGGTTCGGCAAAGCAAGGGCGTGATAGAAAATTTCAAGCCATTCTGCCTCTGCGAGGAAAAATTTTAAATGTTGAAAAAGCTAGAATGGACAGAATGCTTACATCAGATGAAATTAAAAATCTCATTATTGCTTTAGGTTGTGGAATTGGTGACGAAATTAATGTTGAAAAAGCCAGATACCATAGAATAATTATTATGACTGATGCGGACGTTGACGGATCGCATATTAGAACTTTGCTATTAACATTGTTTTATCGTCATTTCCCAGAACTAATTCGAAATGGATATATTTACATTGCTCAACCACCACTTTATGCAATCACTAAGGGCAAAGAAAAATTGTACGCATATAATGATGAGGAAAAAGAAAATATTCTTGCGGGACTAAGAGCTAATTTGGCAAAATCAAAAAGCAAAATATCTGAGATTGTTGCCGACAATGAAAACGCTTCCGAAACTGTCACCGAAGATGAATTAGAAAATACGAGTAGCAAATCAAAAACAATGGGATATAATATCCAGCGCTACAAAGGTTTAGGCGAGATGAATCCCACTCAGCTTTGGGAAACTACCATGGATCCTCAGTCTAGAGTGCTATTACAGGTAACAATAAATGAAGCAGAACGCGCTGATGAAATATTTTCCATGCTTATGGGAGACGAAGTAGGTCCTCGTAAAAAATTTATTCAAACTCATGCTAAAAGCGTAAAAAATTTAGACGTGTAAGCTCCCTAAGATAAAACAGCAACAATTATTTTGAAAATTTAATATTGTCAAATGCATCTTTTTGTGCTATAATTTAATAAATTAAATAAACGTATTATGAAGTCATTTTTATTATCAACCTGGGAATTAGCTAAAACTATTTTTGTAGTTGCTCTTTTAGCGTGGGTATTAAAATCAGCGGTAATTCAGCCTTTTGTAATAGACGGGATGTCAATGGAACCGTCATTTTCAAATAATGAATATATCCTTGTCAACAAGATAAGCTATAAGGTACAGGATCCGCAAAGGGGAGATGTTGTAGTTTTTAAGGCCCCCGACAACCCGCAATACGATTATATCAAGCGTATAATCGGTCTGCCTGGCGACATTGTGGCGGTCAAAAATGGAAAGGTATTTATTAACAACAAGGAATTAGATGAAAAATATATAAAATCCGAAACTATTGTTGGCTCAAGCATCAATGGATCTCTTGAAACAGTGGTAGCAAAGGATGATTATTTTGTAATGGGCGACAATCGAAACCATTCAACTGATTCAAGAGAATTTGGGCAGCTTCCAAAAGAAAATATCGTTGGAAAAGCCTGGGTAGTTTTATATCCCAAGCCAGCCCTTGGGTTTGTCAAACAAGGCAGCTATACCCTAGAAAATACATCGTTCTAGGGCATTAACACGATGCGAATATAATAAATTGGCCGAAAGGCTTTTTTTGTTTGCAGTCGGTTTGATTGACTAAAAAGTTACATGGTGAGAAAATATAATCAATAATAAATCATAATTAGGGAGATAAATGTCATTGGATTTTATAGCAATTTGCCCTCATCCTCCATTAATTATTCCGGAAATTGGCGGCGATGATTCAAAAAAGTGCATAAATACGATTAAAGCAATGGATAAATTGTCTGACAGCTTAGATGCCGCTGATCCCGACACTATAATAATTATCTCTCCGCATGCCGTGGTCCATTCTGACAGATTTGCAGTTTATGCCAATCCCAGACTTTTGGGAAATTTTAATGATTTTGGCGCCCCGAATTTGAATTATAGTTTTTCAAATGACTTGAATCTTGCAAAAAATATTGTTGATTTAGCTAATGATAAGGATATAAATACTTTTTTATTTGGTGACACAAACTCAGATTATTTTCAACTCGATCATGGCGAGCTTGTTCCGCTTCATTGTCTTAAAAACGCATTTTCAAAAGAAATTAAAATCGTCCCTATCGCCTATTCTTTTTTAGATAATGATTCTCATTATAATTTCGGCAAGATTCTTCAAGAAGTGTGTGCGGACTCTCATAAGAGAGTTGCGATTATCGCATCGGGTGATTTATCGCACAAATTAAATGATGGTAATTGTGGCCGATTATTTGATAATAAAATTATTAAATTATTAAGGAATCAATCAACAACTGAATTATTAGATATGGATAATGATTTTGTAAATCAAGCAGGAGAATGTGGATTTAGATCTATTTTAGTTGCACTAGGAAGCTTAGACAATATCAATTACAAAACAAATATTTTATCTTATGAAGGCCCATTTGGGGTTGGCTATTTAGTCGCTAATTTCGATATTATTAAGGAGTAATATGATTTATGACGGAAAAGAATCCGCACCCATTGAAGATAATCCTAACAAAGTTCAGCCAGTTATCCCAATTGCTGAAGTTAATAATAATCCAAATAAAAATCCCGAGCAGTCATTTTATGAACTAGTTAATTTGGCACAAGAATATGGGTTGGGAGAAGGCGTCATTCTTGATATGATGAAAAAAGTTTTACGAGGTGAAACTATAAAACTACCCGAATCGAAAGAAGAAAAATCTCATCAAAGCGCAACGGAAATAGTTTCTGGAAAAAATTATAAAACAACGTTACCAAAAAGTTTTGTTCCAATGGCAAAAATGCCGGACCCAAGGAAACAGGAAATATTATTAAATATTGTAAAACAACTCAAACCAACCACCATCACTGAAATCCGAACATTAGAAAAATTTATTAAAGAATGGGAGACTAAGGTTGACATGTTTGACCGAATAAATCCCCAAAATATCCCGCAATCAAACCGCCTGGATGTTAAAGATGGAGACCTAAGGATATCGAGACTTTATAAAAAGTCAAACCTGCTCGGCGGGAATATTGACACGACCGATAAATCGCCTTACCCGCACAAACAATCAGACTTAAAAGAAGTTGCATAACATCGAGGAATATAATATGAGTTTCTTAATAGATCTCTCTAAAAGCGCGATCGAAAAATATTTACGCAATAAATCTATTTTAGACGTTCCCAAAGACACGCCGAAAGAATTTTTTAAAAAAAGTGCGGGAGTATTTGTATCAATTCATGCAAATAATGGCGAGTTAAGGGGTTGTATTGGAACAATTGAACCAAAAAAAAATTGTATTGCCGAGGAAGTAATTGCTAATGCTATTTCTGCGGCAACTCAAGATATTAGATTTGCCCCAATCAGTCCCGCTGAGATACAAAATTTAGTTATAAATGTTGATGTCTTGGGAAAACCGGAACTAATTTTAAAAAACTTAATTACAGTAAATCAGTTGCCATTAGCAAGCCTGGACCCTAAAAAATATGGGGTAATCGTAAAAACTCAAGATGGACGGACTGGTTTGTTGCTGCCAGATATTGAAGGCGTTGAATCACCTCAAGAGCAAATTAAAATTTGTCTTTCAAAAGCTGGAGCGTTTTCTAGCGAACAATTTTATCTCTATCGATTTAGCGTAATTAGGTACAAATGATGATGCTTTACGCAAACATTGTAATTGATTCTAAAACTAACCTAAATCAACCTTTTTACAGTTATTCTATTCCCAATGACATTAAATCCTCAATTAAACCGGGTGTATTAGTTGAAATTATTTTTAATAATAGGAAAAGTCAAGGTGTAATTTTTGAAATTATTAGTGAAATCGACAATACGATAAAGTCAAAAATAAAACCAATTTTACGAATTTTAGACATTAACCCGGTACTAAGCACTAATCAAATAATGCTTGCCAAGTGGATAAGTGATTATTGTCTATCCCCTCTTGGAAAAGTAGTTTTTACAATGATTCCAAAACAGGCAAAAAGAAGTGTTATAAATGAAAGTTTTAAAAATGCTAAACCTGTAAAGTCAAATAAAAAATCTGCTTTTTTTGCGCTAATTGATAGTAAGCCTAACAGAGTAAATTATTATTTAAAACTAGCTGAAAAAGCCCTAAGAAATAGCAAAAACTGCATTTTAATTTTCCCGAACCTTGAAATCTTAGGCTATGTTTACAAAATATTTTGTAAAAAATTTAGTGATAATTTTATAGTTGTTTACCATAGTCGCCAAACAACTACTGAAAAATATAATATATGGAACCAAATTCGATTTGGCAGCAGAAAAATTATTCTTTCAACGAGACCTGGAATATTCGCTCCAATTAATGATTTGGGGCTAATTATAGTTGACGACCCAGCTAATTTTAGTTACAAAGAGAATCAATCACCAAGGTATAATTCTGTAATTGTCGCTGAAAAATTTGCAGAAATTACTGGTGCTAATTTAGTATTGGGTGATAGCACTCCAGACCTTGAATTATTCAATAAAATCAATGTGGGTATTTACCATAAAATCTCTGTAGATGATACGCATGAAGAAACAAACATTAGAGTTTCGGTTGCCGATTTGAATCAAAACAAAAGCAAGATTATTTCATGGCAGCTTGAAGAATCAATTAATAATTATTTATCGAATAACAAAAAAATTTGTTTATTTGCTACAAGAAAAGGAGAAGGCTCGAGTTTTATTTGTCGCGATTGCGGACATAATTTTTTATGTAAAAAATGTAAAATCCCATTAGTGCCAATATCAAACGACAGTAATATAACAAAGTTGATATGTAAAAACTGTAATAATGAAGAATTAGCCCCGAGTAATTGCCCGCATTGCAGTAGTATAAGACTTAGTTCTACTGGAATCGGTCTTCAAAAAATTGAAAAAGAAATCAAAAAATTATTTCCCGATATTAAGTTACTGATTGTTGATAAAGGTTTTACTGATTACTATAAATTAATCAATAACAATTGGCAAATAGTAATTGCCACAAAAAAAATACTTGATTTTTATGACTTTCAATCTGATTTAGTTGGGATTATTAACCTTGATGGAATTTCTAATATCCCAGATTATTCAATAAATGAAAAAATCTGGGCTCTTGTGCAAAATTTAAAAGGAATTGCAAAAGAAAAATTTATTATTCAAACATATAACCCAGAAAATGCGATGTGGCTTTCAATTAGCAACAATAACGATGCGGCGTGGTTAAAAAATGAGCTAGAATCGAGAAGGATTTCTAATTTGCCTCCATTCGTTAATTTTGTAAAATTAATTATAATAGAAAAAAATTATAAAAAGCGCGAGCTGCAAATGAATAATTTAGTTAAATCCTTATCGGATTTTGAGATTTTAGGTCCAACTGAAATTATTTCTAAAAAAAGCTTTGTGATGCAAGTAATTGTTAAAATTCATGGCGAAATTGAAAAATCAAGGTTGAAAAAAATTTTTGTTAAATTTGAAAAAAATGTCAAAATTGATATCGACCCAACAAATCTGATATAATAATAGTATGCGTATTGGAATATTTAGCGAGTGCTATAAACCTATAATTAATGGTGTAGTTAATTCTGTGGTAGATTTTAAACAGGGTCTTGAAGCAATGGGGCACGAGGTTTTTATATTTTGCCCAACATATAAAAATTATAAAGACGAGCCAAATGATAGGAATATTGTTCATCTTAAATCCTGGCCAATTCCGGGCAATAGCGGATATCATTATATTTTCCCAACTAATTGGGTATCAGAAAGTATTGTAAAAGATTTAGATATAATTCACGCGCAGCACCCTTTTATTATGGGCCAGCGCGCTTTAAAACTTGCAAAAAAATATAATAAACCTCTCGTATTTACTAATCACACTCAATATGAAAACTATAACCACTACATTCCTCTCCCCGCTAGCTGGGTTAAAAAAATAATTGGTAATTATTTAACTAAATTTCTTTCTAATTGCAACATGATTGTTGCGCCCGCAAAAGGAATTGTAAAAACTCTCTTAAAGTATAAGCCGAAAACCCCAATTGAAATTGTTGCAAATGGCATCGATGTTAATAGATTCGCAAATTGCAACAAACCTAAATCCCGCGATGAAATTATAAAAAAATATAAGTTAAACGATTGGCCAATATTAATTTTTACTGGCCGAATTGCTAAAGAAAAGAATTTAGACTTTTTATTTAAAGCTTTCAAATCTATTTTAGAAAAAAATTCTAGTATATATTTAATGCTTGTTGGCGATGGGCTAGAAATGAACTATTACCAGCAATTAGCTAAAAAGTTTGAAATTGATAAAAATATTATTTTTGCCGGAGCAATTAATTACAAAGATGTTCCAAAATATTATCAGGCATGCGACATATTTGTAACGGCATCAAAAAGCGAAGTGCATCCCCTAACGCTCCTTGAGGGTTTGGCAGCCGAGTTGCCTGCGGTAATTGTCGATGCACCAGGAACTGGTGATATTATCACCGACATGAACGAAGGCTTGGTTACAAAAAATGATGAAAAAGATTTTGCAAAAAACGTCCTGAGACTATTGGGTGATAAAAAACTTTATTTAAAGCTATCAAAAACTGCATACAAAACATCAAAAAACTATTCGATCGAAGCAACAACATTAAGACTATTGGAAGTTTACGAGCAAGTATTAAATAATTATCACAAATAATCTAAATCTATTTTTAATAAATGTAAATATTGTGATTGAATAAGGGGATATTATGAATATTTTAGTAACCGGCGGGGCAGGATATATTGGCTCTCATACCGTTAAAGAATTATTAAAAGAAAAACATAGGGTCGTTGTTTACGATAATCTATGCGATGGTCACCGACAAGCGCTTGGAAACAATATTAGTTTTTATAAAGCTGATTTATCAAATAAAAGGAACCTGGAAAAAGTATTTAAAAAAGAAAAAATTGAAGCTGTTATTCATTTTGCTGGATTTATCCAGGTAAATGAATCAGTTTCCAACCCGTTAAAATATTTTAAAAACAATTTCCTTTATGGATTAAATTTATTGGATGCGATGGTTACAGCCGGCGTTAAAAATATTATTTTTTCATCTTCAGCCGGAGTTTATGGCGAACCAGAACGAATACCAATCAGAGAAGATGATCACAAAGATCCGGTAAACACCTATGGAAGAACAAAATTAATGTTTGAGTTTGCCCTAAAATCGTACCATGAAGCTTTTGGAATAAATTATATTGCGCTTCGCTATTTTAACGCAGCCGGAGCATCATCGGAAGGTGAAATTGGAGAAGCCCATAACCCAGAAACACATATTATTCCGCTCATCATTCAAACAGCGCTAGGACAAAGGCCGGAATTTAAAATTTTTGGGAATGATTATAAAACACCGGACGGAACATGCGTAAGAGATTACGTCCATGTTGAAGATTTAGCGGTTGCTCATGTTTTAGCCCTTGAAAAATTAGTTAAAACAAATGAATGCAATATTTTTAATTTAGGAGTTGGTAAAGGGTTTTCTAACCAAGAATTAATAGATGCAGTTAAAAAAGTTTCGGGTGTTGATTTTATAACTTCTATTGAACCGCGTCGCGCCGGAGATCCCGCAAAACTTGTTGCTGATAGTTCAAAGGCGCTGAAAGAGTTGAAATGGCAACCAAAATATGTTACAATCGAGAGTATCATTAAAACCGCCTATAACTGGCACAAAAATCACCCGAAAGGATTCTGATTATATAAAATTTATAATTGATAATTTATATAAAATGTATGATTTTAGAAATTTTAACTGAACCAAATAAAAAACTACACGAAAAATGTGTAAAAGTAAAAAAATTTAATAACGAGCTAGCAAATCTCGCCAAAAATATGGTTGAGACGCTTTTTAAATATAATGGAGTTGGGCTTGCCGCTCCACAAATTGGAAAAAATATTCGTTTAATTGTAATTGAATATAACAAAAAAAGATTTGAGGAAACCGAAAATCAAAACATGCCAGATATTCCGCTTTTAATCATAATTAATCCTAAAATTATCAGTCATTCAAAAGAAGTCGAAGTTGATATTGAAGGGTGTTTATCGCTACCGGATCAGGAGTTTAAAATAAAACGGTATGAATCAATAAAAGTTCTCGCAAATGACGTTGACGGCAGACGCGTTAAAATTAAAGCAAGTGGCGTTTTATCTCGCGTTCTCCAACACGAAATAGATCATTTGGATGGAATTTTGATTATAGACAAAATTGTCAAAGTGAATAATAAATGAACAATAAAATTATATTTTTAGGTACGCCAAAATTTGCCGCAACAATATTAGAAAATCTAATAGCAAATGGCTATAAACCAATAGCTGTAATAACTGAACCTGACCGAACTTCCGGTCGCGGAAAAAAAATTGTAATTTCACCAGTTAAACAAATGGCGTTAGATAATGAGATTCCGGTTTTTCAGCCTGAAAAAATCTCAACTATTAACTCTCAATTATTAACTCTCGATGCAGATTTAGGCATCGTAGCGGCCTATGGCCAAATAATACCAAAAGAAATTCTTGACATTCCAAAGCTCGGATTTATTAATGTTCATCCTTCGCTACTTCCAAAATATCGCGGTCCATCCCCCATTCATGCGACAATCTTGAATCAAGATACCGAAACCGGAGTCTCGATTATTAAACTAGACGAAAAAATGGATCATGGACCAATACTTGCAAAACAAGAATTTTCAATTTTCAATTTTTCCCGCCACGGCGGGACCCCGCCAAGGCGGTGGCAATTTTCAAATAATAGCGAAAAAATCGAAGCAAATTACAAAAATTTATCAGGTTACCTTTCAAAAATTGGAGCTGAATTACTAATCAAGATATTGCCAGATTATCTTAAAGGAGGAATTCAGACAATCCCGCAAGATGATTCCCGGGCCACCTATACAAGGTTAATTAAAAAAGAAGACGCATTAATTAGTTGGGATGATAAACCAGAAAATATTGTTGCTAAAATAAAAGCATTTTGTGAGTGGCCAAAAGCATATACAATTATTGAAAACATTAGGTTTATCATTAATGATGCACATATGGAAAATGGACTATTAGTTATTGATAGAATACAACCTGAATCAAAAAATGTCATGGATTTTAAAGATTTTGCTAAAGGATATTCTAAAATATTGACCAAGTTCCCTGGTTATGTTAAAATAAAGTAAAATTAATACTTGAAGCAAGAAAATATCGAGAAAGGAAATTATGTTGAAAATCAGATTCCAAAGAATTGGAAAAATCCATCAACCATTTTACAGAATAGTTGTTGCCGAAAAAACTTCTCCAGTACAAGGCAAATTTATTGAAATTGTTGGAACCTATAATCCATTTTCAAAAGAAACAAAAATTAAAAAGGACATTTGCTTAGAATGGATGAATAAGGGTGCTAAACCATCAAATACAGTTGCAAAATTATTTAAAAAAGAAGGATTAAAGCACAAATCTATTGTTATTTCAACTTTTAAATCAAAACCAAAAAATGATAAAGGAAAAACCGAAGAACCAGTCAAAAAAGAAGCTGCAGCAGAAAAAACTGATAAAACTAAAAGCCAGGAGAAAGAACAGTCTGAAAGCGAGAAAGAAATTAGAAAACCAGAAACAGATATTGTAGCAGACGAAAAATCCGAGATCAAACCAGAGGAGATTAGCAAAGAAAGCCAAATAGATACAGAATCCAAGACCGAAGAAGAAATTAATAAATAATTGAGTTAAATTGATAGTTATGGTCGAGCTGTCAGTTTAGGATGTTTTTTGAAAAATACATTATACCGCGATTTGGCTAATTAGCGGTCATGAAACGAATTAAACAGTACCAGGAGGTATTATGAATATGAATGATCAAGAATTTGTTGAATATGTAGTAAAAGCTATCGTCGAAAATCCAGATGCCGTTAAAGTAGATCGAAAAATCGACGAGATGGGCGTTTTAGTTGAGCTTACTGTTGCCCCAGATGACATGGGCAAAATTATTGGTAAGCAAGGCCAAACAGCAAAAGCCCTTCGAACCCTTCTAAGAGTTCTGGGTGCCAAACACAAAGCCAGAATTAATTTAAAGATTACCGAACCAGAAGGTTCGGCTCCAAGACCAGCTAAAGCAGAAGAACAAGCAACTGAGATTGTATAAAATTGTTTATTATAACACACAAAAAGACCGCCTGATTGCTTAATTAGCGGTTTTTTTGTTAAGATTGGCACGTATGATTTTTGAAATTATTACACTATTTCCAAAAATGTTTGAAGGCTTTGTAAATGAGTCTATTTTAGGACGTGCCAAGAAAAATAATATTTTAAAGGTAAATATACATAATTTACGTGACTGGGCCAAAGATAAACATAAAAAAGTTGATGATACTCCCTATGGAGGAGGTGCAGGAATGGTTTTAAGACCAGACATAATAGATTGTGCATTAAATGATCTTATACAAAAAAATCCAAAATCAAAAGTAATTTTAATCACTCCCCAAGGCCAAACATTCTCACAAAAAATTGCTAAAAAATTATCCAAAAGCAAACACCTGATCTTGATATGCGGACATTACGAGGGCTTTGACGAGCGAGTCAGAAAAATTGTTGACGAGGAAATTTCAATAGGCAATTATGTTCTTACTGGGGGCGAAATTCCCGCAATGGTACTAGTTGACTCAATCTCAAGATTATTGCCTGGTGTTCTCGGTAAAAATGAATCCCATCGGGAAGACAGTTTTTCAATGAATGAATTTATTAATGATTCGGATAAAAATTTTCCGCATAAAGCGGATCAGCGTTGTGCCGAAAAACTAAAAATTGATAATTTAAATTTGCCAAATTCTAATTGGTTAGAATATCCTCAATATACAAAACCCGCAGAATTTTTTCCAAAAAGTAAAAAATATAAAAAATCACTTACTGTTCCTAAGATATTATTTTCTGGAAATCACGAACAGATTAAAAAATGGCGAATTAATGAATCGATAAAAAAAACAATTAATAAAAATGAAATTTCAGATAAATAAAGATTATTTGCCCATGGGCGACCAGCCCCAGGCTATACAAAAGTTAATAACTGGAATTAACAAGGGTTATAAACATCAGACCCTTTTTGGTGTTACCGGAAGTGGTAAAACATTTACAATAGCAAACTTAATTGAAAAAACCCAAAAACCGACCTTAGTGATTTCGCACAATAAAACCTTAGCTGCCCAGCTTTGTCAAGAATTTAGAACATTTTTTCCTAAAAATGCTGTCGAATATTTTGTAAGTTATTATGATTATTATCAACCAGAAGCCTATATAGCTAGCTCTGATACATATATTGAAAAAGAAACTTCCATTAATGATGAAATCGATCGCCTACGTCACAGTGCTACATCATCAATTTTATCTAGGAAAGATACGATTATAGTATCATCTGTATCATGTATATATGGATTGGGCCTTCCCGAAGAATACAAGCAAGCAATCTTGGAAATAAAAATCGGTAATAAGATTTCTCGATCGGAGCTTATTTCAAACTTAATTAATTTATATTATTCACGTTCGGAAGTGTTACTTAGAGGAAAGTTCCGAGTTCGTGGCGCAGTATTTGAAATTGTTCCAATCAGCGAAGAAAGCATTTATAAAATCGAGCTTAATAATGACGTTGTCAGTAAAATTACCAGGCTTAATCTTATAACAAAGTCTATAGAGAAAGAATATCAAAATTCTGAGAGTCTTTTTATTTTTCCGGCAAAGCATTTTATTATTTCAGACGATGATCTTAAGGTTGCAATTGTCGAAATCAAGAAGGAACTTTCTCGTTCCCTTAAATCATTGAATGCTGATGGAAAATTACTTGAAGCCGAACGACTTGAGCGTAGAACTAAATATGATATTGAAATGATGCAAGAATTAGGATATTGTTCGGGGATAGAAAATTATTCTAGGTATTTTACCGGTCGCGCTCCTGGCCAGGCACCATTTACATTAATTGATTATTTTCCAAATGATTTTTTGTTAGTTGTTGACGAGAGCCACGTAACAATGCCTCAGATTCAAGGAATGTACGAAGGCGATAGATCTAGAAAAATATCTTTAGTTGAAAATGGTTTTAGGCTTCCATCGGCGCTGGATAATAGACCTTTAAAATTCAATGAATTTGAAGATAAAATTAATCAAGCAGTTTATACAACCGCAACCCCTGCAAAATATGAATTAAAGTATAGCAGTCAAATTGTTGAACAAGTAATTAGGCCAACCGGACTTGTTGACCCCGAAATTATTGTTAAACCGGCTGTTAATCAAGTTAATGATGCTATTTCTGAAATTGAAAAAGAAATTACAAATAGCAACCGCGTGTTAGTTACAACTTTAACTAAAAAGATGGCCGAGGATTTAAGTAAATATTTGCGAGAAAAAAATATAAAATCAGAATATCTTCATAGTGAGGTTGATACAATTGACCGAATTAGAATATTACAGGATTTGAGAAGGGGAAAGTTTGATGTTTTGGTTGGGGTAAATCTTCTTCGAGAAGGCTTAGACCTACCGGAAGTGTCATTGGTTTGTATATTAGATGCCGACAAGGAAGGTTTTTTGCGGTCGCGCTCATCTCTAATTCAAACTATGGGACGTGCTGCTAGGCACATTTTAGGAAGGGTTGTTTTATATGCCGATAATATAACAAATTCTATGAACGAGGCGATTAATGAAACGAATAGGCGCAGAAAAATTCAGATGGAGTATAATAAATTTCATAGGATTACACCAAAATCGATTATAAAGGCGATTTCATCTATTGCTCCGACTGAGGAAATTGCTCCAGTTGATGAATTTACTAAATTAATGGATTTAGAAGATCTACCAAAAATCATTAAACAAAAAGAACACGAGCTTAAGCAATTATCTCGAGATCTAAAATTTGAGCAGGCAATAGTACTCCGTGATGAAATCACACAACTCAGGCGAATGAATAAATAATTTGGCCTGTGTAATCATCATTGACTGTTATTAACTCTATCTAATCATTTTTCGTCCGTGCTTAGGTTCTAGAATTTAGTGCAACACTCTTCTTTTAATATATTATGTTTTGCGTTTTCACTGCCATTATCAAACGTAAATGACTTTACAAAACCATTTGGTAAGTTATCAATGGTTTTTTTAATAGCATTAAGCATTTCTTCCGATTCC
>Ga0172368_10002528_pt1 | contig 23174 bp, 16 predicted proteins | sample Lak11m_FD_114540 | JGI IMG/M metagenome (GOLD analysis project Ga0172368, IMG submission 114540) | Freshwater microbial communities from Kabuno Bay, South-Kivu, Congo - kab_022012_11m | ecosystem: Environmental > Aquatic > Freshwater > Lake | place: Democratic Republic of the Congo: South-Kivu...
CGCTTCACCCCCGCCGCCTACCAGGCAAAAAAATGGCTTGACGAAGACCGGCTGGGTCCGCTGCTCTTTGTGAACATGGCCCTCTGGATCGGCAAGCCTGGCGAATACGGCTCGCCGTATTTCCAGATGAAGGCGCTCAACCCGCACTCCATCGACATGATGCGCCATTATGGCGGCGATATTGAAAAGGTACAGTGCTTCGGCACGAAGGCGCCGGGTCGCGAGCTGTGGTCTACCAATTCCTGGAATATGCAATTTAAAAACGGCGCCGTCGGCCACCTCACCAGCAGCTATGATATCGAGCGTGGCCATCCCATGGAGCGCTGCGAAGTGGCCGGCCCCAAAGGCCGTCTGGTGGTGGACGATATGTGGCGCGAAGCCACCCTTTACCCTGCCGGTGATCCGGTGAAGTCGGTCTACACGAACCCCGTCTTCGGCGGGTATAGCAACTTCGACGACACCTTCCGCGCCCGCCTGCACGCCTTTCTCGAACAGGTTGATGCTGGCGTGTCTCCCGAAGACATCGATGGCTCCGGCGCTGACGGCCTGGCCGCACAGCGAGTCATCGCTGCCGCCATCGAATCGCTGGAGACGGGTTGTGTCGTGACCGTGGAACAGGCCGCGCCTGTGCTATAATGACCGGGATATGGTACCGTTCCACAGTCCCGAGATCGCCTTACCTTTGACGACCAGCCTTCTCACAAAGCAGGCGTGGGATCCAGCGTCGTACCGATGTACTACACTTTTTTCAACTGCGCCGCTTTTTCACAGCGAGAAATACAGGGGTCAGGTTCAATACCGTTCAAAAGTTGACCGGATCAGTTGAGCGTGGAGATGGTACCACTAATCAACGTAAATGAGACTTTTGAACGGTATTGGGGACATGGATGTAATGGGAATTTCATTGATATTGCTGGGCCTGCTCCTATGGACCGCGGGATTGATCCTCCCCCTGCGCTGGCTGTTGCGCGTCTGGCTGGATGATCGTCTTGTGAGCGCGCCGCTGGCGATCGGCGCATTGGCATCCCACGTCGCGCTCTTCACTGCCTTCATCTTTTTCCAGCCCATCCTCGCGACCATTTACTGCGCCTTGTTGCTGCTGCTGATCGGTATATCGCCACGTCTGACGGACCGCATACATCGGAAAGCGGACGTGCAGATGGCGGAAGAAGACATCGCAAAATATCAGCGGCTGCTCGAACGCGACCCTAACCACGCCGCTGCCCACGCCGCCCTCGGCGATGCCTGCATGACGTGCGCGCGCTATGACGAAGCCATTTCCGAATTTGAGCGCGCCCTCGAGTTGGACCCGCAAAACTCCCGTGAGGCTATTCCGAAAATACGGCGCGCCCGGTATTTGAAAGAGGAGAGTGAACGGCGGAAAGGCGCAGCAAATAAAAAACCTCCCGCGGAACGGGAGGCGTAACTTTTCTAATGGTGGGCGCTATAGGGATCGCACCTATGACCTCTTCGGTGTCAACGAAGTGTTCTACTACTGAACTAAGCGCCCCTGGCAACGCTAGTGATTATAGCGGGGTTGAGTTTGAGTGTCAAATAGCAAATCCAAAATCCAAAATTACCCCTGATCCGCCGTTCTCGTGTAAAATACAAATCGTCATGGCTACTTTCACCCTCCGAGAAGTGCTGCTCGCTACCGGCGGGCAATTGCGGATGAATGGACCGGCGGCGGAATTCGCCGGCGTCTCCACCGATACGCGCGCGCTGCGGCGCGGCGAGCTGTTCGTCGCCATCCGCGGCGAGCGGTTCGACGGGCACGCCTTCCTCGAACAGGCGCGGGCTAACGGCGCGGCGGGCGCGCTGGTCGAGCAGTCGGTGAAAGGCGCCCATCGCGGCGAAACGCGCTTCGGCGAGTGGCATGTCATCGAGGTGACGGACACACAATACGCCCTCGGGCAATTGGCGCGGCATCACCGGCGGCGCTTCCGCATCCCGGTGGTCGGCGTCACCGGCAGCGCGGGCAAAACCACCACCAAGGAGATGATCGCATCCATTCTCGCGCAGGGTCGCGCGGTGCTGAAATCGCAGGGCAATTTCAACAACGAGATCGGCCTGCCGCTGACGCTGTTCACGCTGGACGAGACACACCAGGCCGCCGTGCTCGAATTCGGCATGCGCGGTCGCGGGCAGATCGGCTACCTCGCCGCCATCGCCCGCCCCACCGTGGGCGTCATCACCAACATCGGCCTGACCCACCTGGAGCTGCTCGGTTCGCAGCAGGAGATCGCGCTGGCGAAGGCGGAATTGCTGGACGAAATGGCGCCGTCGGGGATCGCCGTGCTGCCCGCCGGCGACGCGTTTTATCCGCTGCTGCGCGAGCACGCGAAGGGAGCGGTGGTGCGGGTGGGCGATACGTCCGAATGCGAATACCGGATCAGCGACGCGGCGCTGGGGGAGGGGGGCTGCGCGCACTTCCTGCTCCACGGTCCCGACTTGATCCTGCCCGTGCAGCTCTCCGCGCCGGGCCATCACCAGGCGTGGAATGCGCTGGCCGCCGCCGCCGCCGCGCTCACCGCGGGCGCCGCGCCCGACGAGGTGCAGGCCGGCCTGGCCGCCTATCAGCCGCTGAAGGGCCGCATGCAAGCGGTACGCGCGCCGGGCGGCTTCACCATCATCGATGACACCTACAACGCCAATCCCGCCGCCATGCGCGCCACGCTGGAATTCCTGCGTCAGGCGCCCGGCGGGCGCAAGGTGGCCATCCTCGGTGATATGCTGGAGCTGGGTTCGGCTGCGCCCGATATTCACCGCGAGATAGGCCGGTATGCGATGTCTTTGGGCATCGACGCGCTGCTGGCGCTGGGCGAGCTGGGTAAAGAGTATGTGGCCGGCGCCGCCGACAGCCGCGCGCAGTGGTTCCCCGCCCATGCCGCCGCAGTCGCCGCTGCCCGCTCCGCGCTGGGACCCGGCGACGTGGTGCTGGTCAAAGGCTCGCGCGGGATGCGGATGGAACTGGTGGTGGAACGGCTGGCAGAGGGCGCGGAATCCGCTTAGAAACCGTAGCTTACGCAGATTGTCTGAACCTTGATTTTCTTGATGCAAGGTCCAGTCAATCTGCGTAAGCTACGGTTTCCAGAACTTCGGTATGAAAAGCGCCCGGCTTCCCTGAAGAAGTCGGGCGCTCATTCTATCTCAAACAGCATTTTACGCTGCCTTCGTCTCGTCTTTTTCCTCTGCCGCGGTCTCGGCGTGCTCTGCCGTAATTTCAGCGTGCTCCGCTTCCGGCTGCGGCGTGATCTCTTCCGCTTCGATCACTTTTTCTTTACGAGGCGCTTCCTGCGGCTCAACGGTGCTGGTCTTCTGACCCTGGCGGCGGAACATCAGATAGATGACCAGCGCGATGATCGCAACCCAGATCCAGATTGTCATCTCTTTTCCTTCCCAGCGGCGGGTGGGCCGCCAGTTATTCGTTCAGCTTGCGCCGAATCGCGTCATATTCTTCCTTGCTGATATCGCCTGCGGCGAGGCGGCGGTTGAGGATGCCGCGATTCGATGCCCGGTGATTCGCTCCGACGGGCGCGCACTGCCTGCGCCGGACGAGATCCCGGATCAGCATATAGGCCGCGCCAAACACCATCACCCAGGCTGTCACCATAATAAATTGCATGCCGACCCCGCCAAAACCCCAGGGGAGCGGATACGGACTCATCATATGTAGAAACATGTGCATACCACCTCCATCGTGTTCGACGAGTCAAAATGTTGCGAACAATTATTCTCGTCCAGCCATACAATACTCGCTTTTGAGTAAATGTGGCAAGCTGCGGGCGGGCGTCAACTTACTATCTCTCTTCCCCCCATCTTCAACCTTCCGCGTAAATCGGTTACACTATAAGTATGCAACTGCCCGTCGTCGAATACGCCTACGGTCCCGGGGAAAGCCCGGTCTATGACACCCTGCTCGTTTGCAGTAAATGCGCCACCTGCCTGCCGGCGTGCCCGTCCTATTCGGCGACGCTGGACGAGCGGCTGTCGCCGCGCGGGCGCCTGCAGATGATCCGCGCGCTGATGGAAGGGAAACTGAAAAACTCTGAACGCTTGCGGGAAGCGCTGTTCGCCTGCCTGGACTGCCGTGCGTGCGAAAGCGTCTGCCCGAACGGCATGCATCCCGGTCAGCTCGCGACCGAGGCGCGCGCCTCGCTGCAGCAGGGGATGTCTTTCTCACGCTGGATGAAACGCGCCGTGCTCGGTCCGGTGCTGGCCCATCCCGGCTGGCTGGAGAAGGGCCTGGGGGCGACCCGCCTCTTCTACCAGCGCACTGGCCTGCAGCATCTGGTGCGTCGGGCGGGGTTATTGAAACCGCTGCCGGCGCTGCGCCGCATGGACCGCTTCCTGCCCGCCATCCCCGCCAAATCGGTGCGCCACAGCCTGCCGGAGGTGATACCCGCCGTGGGCGAGACGCGCGGGCGGGTGGGGTTCTTCCTCGGCTGCGCCATGAATACCATCTTCGCCGACGTCACCCGCAAGAGCATTCGCGCGCTGACCCGGCTGGGCTACGAGGTGGTGATGCCGAAAGATGTGGTCTGCTGCGGGGCGCCGCAGGTTTCCTTGAGTGAATTCGACCTGGCGCGCAAGATGATGCGCCATAATCTCGACTGCTTCGACGGGCTGGATGTGATCCTCACCGACTGTGCCGCCTGCGGGGCGGAGTTGAAGCATTATGACCACTGGCTGGACGACGAAAAGGCGAAAGAATTCTCAAGTCGCGTGCAGGACTTCATCGAATTCGTCGAGCCGCTGATGCCCGACGTCACGCTGGATATCGGACCCGTCACTTACCACTCCCCCTGCCACCTCGGTCACGCACAGGGCATCTGCACCGGCCCGCGAAAATTGCTGCAACGCATGTGCCCCGGCTTCCGCGACCTGCACGAATTCGAGCGCTGCTGCGGCAGCGCCGGCATGTATTGGGCCATCCACCCGGAGATCTCCGATGATGCCCTCGAACGCAAGCTGCACAACATCCGCGAGAGCGGCGCGGAAACCGTGGTCACCGCCAACCCCGGCTGTCTGCTGCAGCTCATGGGCGGCCGCACCCCTGACGATATCTGGGACGTCCACCACATCAGCGAGATCGTGGACGCGGCACTGGACAACGACTTCAGGCAAGCCAGTACGTAGTGAGCCAGGCCGGTACGTAGTCAGCCACGCAGCCGCAGCGGAGTGGCGTCGTTGATAGGTAAGCTTACCTAAACACGAACGCCACTCCGCTGCGGCTGCGTGGCTGACTACGTACCGGCTTGCGTATGTATAGGTAGTCTTACCTGTTAACGGACGCCACTCCGCTGCGGCTACGTGGCTGACTACGTACCGGCTGGTCTAACTACGTACCGGCTTGCCTTACGGCGTACCGACTTGCATTTCTTTGTCAGGTTGGTGTCACATGCCTGCGGCTCGTTCTCCGCTACTGTATCTTTATCCGGTGCTGTTCCGAAGGAGATGCGTTGCCTTCCCGTCGAATCCTGCTGGTTTCGCCCCGCCTGAATCTCGGCGGCGTCGAGTCATATGTGACGACGCTGGCCCGGCAACTCCGCGCGCGGGGACATTATGTGGTCATCGCCTCGGGCGGCGGGACACTGGCGAAGCTACTGGCCGCCGAGGGATTCCCGCACTACTGGGCGCCGATCCGACTGGGATCCCGCGCCGCGGGGCTGTTGCTGGAGCGCGCGGTTAGACGTGAAGGGATCGAGCTGGTGCACGCGCATGCCATCGACGCCGGGTTGGTCGCGGCGCCAGTGTGCGAGCGCTTGAGGGTGCCGTGGGTGATGCACGCCCACTCGGTGGTCGGCGGCGAATACAGCCGGCCCTTTGCCTCCTGCGCGAAGCTGATCTGCGTCTGCGAGGCCGTCCGCCGGCGCGAGCTGGAGTTGATGCAGATTGATCCCGACCAGTTGTGCGTGGTGAACAACAGCGTGGATACCCGGATATTTTCCCCCGACCTGCCGGACGCCGGCGTTCGTGCCAGCCTTGGTCTGGCGCCGGAGCATTTCGTCATCGGGCTGGCCTCGCGCATCACCAGCGTGAATTCGAAGGGCCATCACGACCTGCTGAAAATCCTGGCTGGCCGCCCGCAGGCTTGTGACTGGCGCCTGCTGTTCGTCGGGACGGGGCGCGCCTTTCATCGCGTGCGGTCGCTGGCACGTCAACTGGGGGTTGCCGACCGCGTGGTATTCACCGGGCGGCGCCTGGATATGCCGTCGGTCTACCAGGCGATGGACGTGCTGGCGCTGCCTTCCTACTGGGAGACGCTGCCGCTGGCTATCCTCGAAGCCATGGCGATGGGCAAGCCGGCAGTCGGCTACCTGGTTGGTGGTGTGAATGAGTTGATATTGGAGGGTGTCACCGGTTATGCACTGCCGAAGGGCGATGTCGAAGCGCTAGGCGAGCGGCTCGATCACCTGGCGCTGCATCCGGAGGTGCGGCAGGCGATGGGACAACACGGCCGCGCGCACGTGGAAAACCACTTTCGCATCGAGCGGCTGGTGGATGAAGTGGAAGCGATCTACGAGGAAGCCCTCGACAGGCCGGATTCCCTCTGCATCGCCGCCTGATGTGACCATTTAGATATTGGATCTTGGATTTTTGATTCTCTGGCCGCCGTAAAGCTATGTAGCGCGCGCCAGGTCTGGTGCGAGACGGAAGGAAACGGTTACCAGAAAATGGCCAATCTAAAATCACAAATCCAAAATCTAAAATTGTGAAAGAGGCGGTAACACCGATGATTCTGCTGATTATTACCGCCGTTGCGCTCCTGGCCGCGTTCCTGATGTATCGACGGTTCGCGCGAGCGGTGCCGATACTGATGTATCACCGCATCATCGACATCCCCGGCGACCGTATCAGCATGCCGCCGGAGAAATTTGCCGCGCAGATGCGCTACCTGCGCGACCATGGCTTCCACGCTGTCAGTCTGGCCGCGCTGCACCGCCACCTGGCGGAGAGCGTTCCCCTGCCGTCGCGCCCGGTGGTGCTCACCTTCGACGACGGCTATGAGGATAATCTGACCACCGCGCTGCCGATTCTGCGCGAATACGGCATGACGGGCACGGTGTTCGTCATCAGCGGGTGGGTCGGGCGGATGAATGAGTGGGAAGCCGGCCAACCCCGCTGCCGCCTGATGACCTGGGAGCAACTTGCGGAGTGGCATCGCGCCGGGATGGAGATCGCAGCCCATACCATGACCCACCCGCACCTGCCCCGACTGACCGATGAGGAGATCGCAAAAGAACTCATCAGTTGTAAACAAGTCATCGAAGAACGACTCGGTATTCCGGTAAATTTCCTATGCTATCCCTACGGCGACGTGGACGCGGGGGTGAAGCGCATTACACAGGAGTGCGGCTATCTCGGCGGCGTGGCAATCTTCGAAAATGCCCCGATCCTGCGCGATGACCCCTACGCCCTTCGCCGCGTGGTGATGTCCGCCCGCCAGACCCTTGGCCAGTTCGCCGTCAAAGTCTTTCTCCTTCACCCCCTCACCATCTGGTTTCGCCAGGTTGAACGCGGCATGAAACGCCGATTCAAACGTCGTCCCTTTTCCAATGGCCAAGTTGCCTCTTGGCATATATAGCTCTGACACCGTGGTTTCGATACGGCACGGAAACTATGGAAAGAACCGAAAAGCTTACCTGCCTACTCAACCACCGGACCGAGCTTAATCACTTACCACTTATCACGACTTACTAAACACCCTCTGGACACCCACCCCCTCTCGGTGCATACTAAGCGGCGTTAACTTCGTATATAGAGGGTACTGATGTCCGCCGATCCCCGCTTCGAGCTGGTCGAGATCTGTCATTTGCTAGCCGCGCGCAGTTACACCACCGCGACTGGCGGGAATGTGAGCATGCGCCTGACTGACGGCACCTTCTGGGTGACACCGGGCGCGCTGAACAAAATGCGCGTGCGAGTGGAGGATCTGGTGCGGGTGAATGCGGCGGGCGAGGTGCTGGAAGGGACGCGCAAGCCGTCGAGCGAGACTTTCATGCACCTGGCGGCTTACCAGGCGCTGCCGACGGCGGGAGCGGTGATCCATGCGCACCCGCCTTATGCCAGTGGCTTCTCGCAGGCAGGGAAGGTGCTTGATACCTCATCTTCGTCGGAAGCGGTGGCCATCCTGGGCCGCGACGTGCCGCTGCTCCCATACGAGCACCCGTCTACCCGCGGGTTGGCCGAGCTGGTAGGGCGGTCGATGCGGCGTGACTGCAAGGCCTACCTGCTGAAGCATCACGGCGTGCTCACCTGGGGCGCCGACCTGTGGGACGCCTACGACATCCTCGACGTGCTCGAACTCTACGCCCACTCCCTCATCGCCGCCATCATCGCCGGCGGCCCGCAATCTCTTTCCGAAAGCGACCTGCGCTGGCTGCAGGAGAAGCACCTGGAGCTGATGGGTGTCGAAAGGGGGTAGGGGTTGGTGATTAGTGATTAGTGGCTGGTGACCGGTTTCTGAAAGGTGATATTGCATTTGCTTTACCTTCCGGATATACGTTGACTAGCCATTAGTTGTAGCGGGTCGTCACGTTGTACTCAGCTTTTCAGATACAGCCCCCAGTCCGGTGGTTGAGTAGGCAGGCAAGCTTCCTCGCATCTTCTCACAGCTTCCGCGCCGTATCGAAACCACCGCGGGTAAAGGTAAGCTAAGCGAGGCTGGGCGCGATATCCGCGGTGGTTTCGATACAGCGCGGAAGCTGTGAGAAGATGCAAGGAAACTCCCCTGCCTACTCAACCACCGGACCCACCATTCGCTATTTTAAAACGCCAGCACGCCGCTCCCTCCGGCCTGGTAACAGGTGTAGAGGGCCGGCTCCAGGCCGTTGGCTTCGTAGTAGCGGGTGGTGAGGGCTTGCGAAAGCGGTTCCACGGCTTCCGTTCTCACCAGCACCATGATGCAGCCGCCCAGGCCGGCGCCGGCGAGTTGGGCGCCGGCGACCCCCTCGACGGACAGGGCGGTATCTACCATGAAATCGATCTGCGGCAGGCTGCAGGCGTAAGCGCCGGGCTGCTCGGTAAGGGCGGCGTCGGGCCGGTCCGTGCGCGCGTTGGCGGCGAGGGCGGCCAGCATGACGTCGTGGTAATCTGCCTGAAAGTGCGCCGACACGCCGTCGGTCCAGCAGGCCACGCGGTCGCCGTCGTGCGAGATGGTCATCCAGCGTCCGAAGGTGGCGATGTCGCCGCGCGTTAATACTTCGGGTGTGCGCAGGCTGCGCGCCATCTCCGCCAATCCGAAGATGACCACGGGACGCACCGGGTAGTCGCGGATGCTCTCGCGGTGCCCGGCGAAAACGCGGCGGCAGAACTCCTCATCCAGTCGGGCGGTGATCTCCTCGCGCGTCATCATCATCGGCAGCCGCGCGAGCATATCCAGCAGCTCGGGGTACGATATTTCCAGCGTCTCGGTATTGATGTCGCGCAGGTGGTGGATGCGGTCCGCGTATTGTGGAAACTCCTGCTTGAACAGCTCGCGGCCGATCTGGTAGCAGGCCACGCGGTGGTTGAAGGTGTCCTTCGCTCCCAAGGTCTTCTGCGCGCGCACCTGCGAATTGCAGACGACAAGGGCGTAGCCGGCGGGGAACTCCACCCGCGTCACCTGGCGGAAGGGGAAGAAGCCCACCTGCACCACGGTGCCGCGCCGGCCATACTTCATCGCCGCCTGGTCCCCCGTGCCGCCGCGCGTGCCCACGAACCACTCGCCCTCGCCGCACAGTTCGACGAATCGTTCGTGACTCAGCTCGACGCCGTTCAGGTGCACCAGCGCCTCCATGGTTGCCACCACGATGGCGGAGGAGGAGGACAGGCCGCTGGCCATGGGGATACAGCCGCCGGCCATGATGTGCATCCCCATCAGGCGCAGATCGGGGAATTCGACCTGTAGGCGCGCAATGGAGGCCATCACATATTGACTCCAGTCGCCGCGCGCCTGTTCCGCCCGCTGCTGCACCTCGGGGCTGTTGACAAAATCTTGCCATGACTGACCGGTATATCCGGCCGTCGCCGTGTCGATCTCCTGCACGCTGGCGGGGAAGTGCGCGTCCTCCAGGTTGGTCAGGCGCACCAGGCGGTCGTTGCTCGTGCCCACCACCAGGAAGAAATCGCGGTCGATGGCGATGTGGTTGTTCATGCCGCCCTGGTGATCCACGTGACGGCCCATAATGTTCACCCGGCCCGGCGCGCGCGCGACGATCACCTCTTCGTCACCATATCGCTGTCGATACGCCGCCAGCAGTTCCACGAGCATTCGCCGTTTGTTCTCCAGCAATGCCGGCGCATCGCCGTAAATCGCGGACAAAACCGCCATCGCCGCGGGCGCGCGCCCGTCAAGGGCCTGCTGCAGCACACTCGCGCGTCGCGCCCCCGTTGCCTGTACTTCCACCATGCCGTCTGACTCCTCGTGCCGGAAATAGATCTGCAATGTTTCTATTAGACGACCGGCGGCGCTTTCCTTTCAGCGTCAGTGGATTCATTCGTGAGTCCTGTAGCCGCATCCCTTTACGGGTGCGGTCGGCTTTGCAGGCTGGAATCGGGCGAAGAGGACACCCATGACGACACCTCGCACGCAGCCAGGGTGCAAAGCCGACCGCACCCGTAAAGGGATGCGGCTACGGAACTCACGCATGGGAGAATCCTACATCCCGCCGATTGTTATGTGAAAGGTATTGCCCATTCGTCTCGCGAGGACGCTCGCCCTCCCCGGTTACCCGGGTCCTGGTGGAAACTCGGGCAGGGTGAAGAAACGAAGCTCCGAGAAGACCCAGCCGCTCTGGTTCGGGTCGGTGAGGGGGGCGGGATGGGGTCCGGTATCCACGCGCGCGCCGATCCGCCAGTAGAGCGTTCGGCCCGCGAAGCTCGCGAAACGGTTGAAGAGCGCGTTCGGGTCGATCGCGGCTTCTACCGAGGCGCCGTTCGGCGTGGCATTGGCGACAAACAGCGTGGTCGGACTGAAGGACGAGGTGGACGACACCTGGATGATATAGCTCCACGCGTCGGGCGATTGGGTGGCGCGATACACGCCGTCGGGCGGGAATTGACCGCCGGCAGGCGAGAGCAGTTCCGGCGGCGCGGTCAACGTCACACGGTCGGTGGTGCCAGACTGGTTCCCCAGGTACAGGCGATAGGCATCGGGGAAGCCGCCGGGATCGTTGAGATTCCCCACGTCGTATTCTTCATACAGCACCTGTATCCGGTACCCGCAGATCTCGCCGGGGGCAAGCGGCACGCGGTGGCAGGCTAGGTGCAGCGTTTGCGCGCCCAGGCTCATCTCGGAGTTGTGCAGGTTCAGCAGACTCGGTTCGTAGGTTGTGTTGAGGTCGAAGTTCACGACACGGCCTGTCTGCGGGTCGATTGCGATATCCACATCCACCGTCTCCATCGCGGTACCGAACTGCGGCAGCGGGGAGGCGGAATCCTCGTAATCGAGGAGCGACCCCGGTATCACGGCGATGGGCGCGAGGAGATTGGTGTCCCGGTAGATGAACCAGGCAATGACGCGGTCGCTCAGGAACGGCCAGCGCAGCAGGTTGGCGCCGTCCGGGTAACCCTGCAGCACGGCATCCGCCATCGGGGTGGCCGTCAGTCCGGCGACGGTGCCGCCTGACGCCACGGTGATCGTGGCCGTTGCCTTTTTAGACGTATCGTCCAACCGGGTGGCGACAACGTGGTAGGTGCCCGGGGTGACGGGTGCAGTGTAAAATCCGGAGGGTGTGATACCCCCCCCGTCTAGCTCGGTGACGCTCCATCCCACCGGCATGTTGGAGGTGAAGGCCTGCCCTCCTCCGGGCATAAGCAGTGATGAGGGTGGGGTGATGATGATGGAATTGCCGGACAGCCCGCCGCTGGTCGAACACCCGGCGATCCAGACTACCCCCCCCAACAGCGCGGCGACTGCCGCAACGCGAATAAGGTTTCCCATAGTCGTGTCCCTTCCTTGTGTTGCCACACCTGAATAAGCCCCGCGCCAAACACGCCGGGCAGTCGTGGGGGTTGCGGACGATGGAAGACCGCCAACACCATTATATCACGGCTGTTGGGTGGCGGGAAGACTGGATGGTATGATTTAGTGACGAGTGGTTTGTGGATAGTGGCTAGTGACTCTGGATCGGAAGGCTTACCGATCCAGAGCCACTGACCGCTAACCATTACCGACAATCACTTGACCCGCACCCGTGCCGCCGCTATACTCAATCGGCCTGGGGGCCGGGAGGCCGATGTGCGCACTGAAATCCTGTATATGCTGCTTTTTCTTTCCGGCCTCTTCTGGGCAGTGCTGGGTCTGGCGTATAAGATTGCCGATCATCACCAGTGCCGCACCAGCGTCTTTGCCCGCATGCTCTTCCTCAGCGCCGGCGCCTGCTGCCTGCTGATGGCGCTGACGGACCGCGCTACCCCCTGGCATGATTGGCGGCTGTGGGCGCTCGGTATCGGGGCGGGCGTGCTCTTTTACCTGGTGTTGCTGATCCTCATGCCTACCTACCGGCTGGGGCCTGCGTCGGTGGTGTGGATCGTCGTCAATCTGGGCATCCTGGTGCCTATTTTTATGTCGCGGCTGTTGTTTAACGAGCCGCTGTACTGGTTCCTGGACCCCGTGCTGCTCGCGCTCTTCGTGCTGATGCTGCTGGCCTTCCAGCGCGGCATGGCACAGGCCAGCGAGACCGCCCCGGCGAAAGCCTGGCTCTTTCTGCTGGCACTGATTGCGATATTGCTGGCCAACGGCTTGCTGCTGACCTTTCCGAAAGTGCAGTCTGTCTGGTTTCACCAGCAGGGTCAATTCGGCTACCTGACGATCTTTTACTTCGCCGGCGCGCTGTTTACGTTGATCCTCGACCTGTTCACGCGCGAGCCGTTGCGGCCTTCCGCCTGGGAGTGGAAGGCCGGATTGCTGGCGGGCGCCGCCAGTGGCATCGGCATGCTGCTCTTCATGATGGCGATGTCGCTGCCGGCGGCGGTGCAGTATTCCGTCAATGGCGGCATCTCGTTGCTGGGCGGCGTCGTCCTTACCGCCGTCTTCTACCGCGAGCGGCTGAACGCGATGAAGGTGCTCGGGCTGGCACTGGGTATGCTGGTGCTGCTGGGCGCCGTGCTGCGCGAACCGCTGGTGCTGCGGCTGGAGCGGCTGCCGGCGCTGCAATCATCAATGCATTATGAGCACACAACATCCACACAACGAGCTGAATGATCTGACCGGCGGCGAGTGGCTGCAGTTCACCAAAACGTGGTTCACCTGCGACTCGCGCCGGTATCATAAGAACCGGAACACCGAGCTGCATCCCGCGCGCTTCCCGGAGGAGATGGTGGCCGAATTCCTGCGCTTCTTCACCAAGGCAGGCGGCTGGGTGCTCGATCCCTTCGCCGGCTCCGGCGCCACGCTGGTGTCCTGCGCCGAGCAGGAACGGCGGGGTGTGGCAATCGAGCTGACCGAGCGCTATGTGAACGTGATGCGGCTGCGCCTGGGGATAACGCTACCCGTGCAGACCGTGCTGCAGGGCGACGCGCGCGCAGTGGCCGATCCGGCCTTCTGGGCAGCGGCGCGGCCCGGCCTCGAATCAGCAGGCCTTCCCTTCACTGAGGACCTGCCGGTTTTCGACTACTCGATCAGCTCGCCTCCTTACGGCGCCATGCTGCACACCAGCCGCGGCGGAGTGTATTCCAAGCAGAAGCAGCGCAAGGACAAGGGGTTGGACACCGCCTATTCGCTGGACGAGCGCGACCTGGGCAACATCGCGGATTATGGCGCTTTCATCGAGGAACTGGCGGGCATCTATCGCGAGGTGGCGCGGCTGATCAAACCGCGCGGCTATCTGACCGTCGTCATCCAGAATTTCCGTGCGCCCGATGGGGAAGTCTATCCCCTCGCCTGGGACCTGACGCGCGCGTTATCCAAGACCCTCTCCTTCCAGGGGGAGCGCATCTGGTGCCAGAACAGCAAACCCCTCGGCATCTGGGGCTATCCGAAAGTCTTCGTGCCTAATTATCACCACCATTATTGCCTGATTTTCCGGACGCGGTAATCCCTGGGACCGCAGGCGTCCCGCGCCTGCTCTTTGCATGGCAGGCTCTCCTACCAGGCAGGCGCGGGACGCCTGCGAGCCCAGGATTTACCGCTCGAACACCAGCTTCGGATACTGGTGCGGCTTGTGGTAATCGGCATAAGTGGGCTGCCAGGCCTGGTATTCCTCGCGGCCATTCGCGGGGTGGGCGATACGGAAAGCGTCGAAGAGCCAGGTGTCGCCTACGGCGGGCGCATGACCGTCGAAGTCGGTAAAGGGATAAGAGGCCTCCGCCGTCCAGCCGGTCACCTTGCCCGCGGCATCGCGCTGAATCTGCGTGCCGACGCGGATATCCGGGTTCCACGCGCGCGCCCACGTCTGGTACATCGGCCCCTGCTCGATCCAGGAGTACCAGTAGACGCGGCTGTCGAATACAACCCCGGTGGGGCCGATCTCGATCTCGTAATAGGGCATGTCGCCCCCGTGCGGGGCCAGAAACAGCTCGATGCATTCCCCGCGCCAGACGTCATCGTCACGCAGCGCGCCGGACGCATTGATGGCGTCGATCTCGCAGCGATAGGCAAAATATAGCCGCGTGTCGCTCCAGGCCATCCAGGCGGTGGTCGCGTATTTCACCGGGCCGGCATTCTGGGAGATGACAAAGGGGTCCAGCGAAGGAAGACGCTGCCAGGCCGGCTCCGCAAGATTGCCGTCGATCGTGACGGCAGTATCGGTGATGCGCCGGCACAGGTAGCGGCGGTCGGTGGTGCTCCACGGCGTCGCTTCGGGCAGCGGCGGGAAGGCGTATAACCCGCTGCCGGGCGCGCCGACGCCGGCCAGGTAGGTGCGCCCGTCCGCGCCGCGGCAGGCGCCGGAGACCGTCATCAGCGCCATGCGGTGCGCCGGCGAGGCAAGGATACCGAGCAGCGCCTGCGCGCCTGTCTTCGGGTCGCAGGAGGCCACCAGGTTCTGATACGGCTCGTTGCCGGCATAGCAGATCGCGCCATCGGCGCCGGGGAAGACGGCCATCAACTCGCCATATCGCGGTGCTTCCTCGTCCTGCGCCGGTCCCTGCTGCGTGGCCGGCATGCCGGCGAAGACCGGTCCCAGGTCGCGCAGCGCATCCGCCGGCACGTCATACCTGAAGAGCGTCCGCCCGCGGGTAATGCCGCAGACGTCCCCGCCGATCACGGCCAGCGACAGCGCGCCGCTGCCGCCGGGGAGGACGGCGGACGTCTTTGCCAGCGTTCCCGCCGCCGCATCGAATCGATACAAAACGCCGCCCTGGCCGACAATCACGGCATTGCTATCATCGAGGATGACCATGGCCGGCGCCTGCAGCGCTCCCGCGCCCACCGCGCCGATATCGCTCCACGCGCGGGTCGCCGGATCATAGCCCAGCAATCGCGTATCCCGCGGTCCGGCGGCCAGCACCAACAACCGGTCTCGCGACTGATCGCCGCCGAGTCCGATGATGGAGCGATCGGCCAGCTCGAGAGATTCGCGAAAGGCCCGCTCTTCGACCGAATAGGACAGCAGCCGCCCGCTCTGCCCGCCATTATCCGACAGCAGCGCCATCGTGCCCAGCCAGGCATCGCCGCGGCGGTCGAACACCACCGGCGCCGTCACGCGGAACGCGCGGGCCGCGCGCGGATTGGCCGCCAGAGTCCCCAGGTCGGCCAGATGCTCGAAGCGCTGCGACGTCGGATCGAAACGGGAAAAGCGCGCCCGGCGATAGCCGCCGGTCACGAAGTAGATCATGCCGTCCGGCCCGCAGGTGAGGCTGCCGACAAAGCTGTCGGCTCCCCACGCGGTGGGCAGCGCGCGGTGCGAGGCAAGCACCGGGGTGATATTCGGTTGTTCAGCGGCAGCCAATTTCGCCATGCAGGGGAACAGGAGGACAATGAACGCGACGACGATTCTCTTCACTTCGAACCTTTCAGAAAACATTATTCCGGATACCGTCTGTAGCCGCATCCCTTTACGGGTGCGGTCGGGTTTGCATTTTGGAATCGGACGATGACGATACATGTAGCCACGCATCGCACGAGGCTGGAGTGCAAACCCGACCGCACCCGTAAAGGGATGCGGCTACAGACTAAAGTTAACAGGTAGGTTCAGGGCATAAATTTCAGCTTCGGGAACTGGAAGGGCCGGTGGAAATCGGCGTGGGTCGAGTGCCAGGTTGCCCATTCACCCTCGCCCTGCGACGGCATGGCGATGCGGAAGGCGTTGAATAGCCAGACATCACCCGCCTTCGGAGCGCCGCCGTCGAAGGCGGTGAAGGGCACGGCGGCTTCCAGCGTCCAGCCGGTCACCTTGCCGTCCGCATCGCGCTCCACCTGCGTTTTTGCCTCCACTCCATTCCACGACTTCGCCCAGGTTTTATACAATTTCTCCATCTCCAGGTAGCTGTAGCTCTGCACGCGGCTGTCGTAGATGACCCCATCGGGATTGGCGTCGATCTCGTAATACGGCGCATCCGCCCCGCGCGGGCAGACGAACAACTCGGCGCACTCAGCGTTCCAGATATCGTCGTCACGTTCCGCACCGGCAATTTTGAAGCCGGCGGTCGCGCAGTGGAAGGCGAAGTAGAGGTGGGTGTCGCTCCACGCGACACAGGCGGTGGTGGCGTGCGTTGCCGGCTGCGGATCAGGTCCGGCGGTGACGAAATCCCGCAACGGGGTTATCTCTTTCCAGATCGGCTCATCCAGCCGGCCATCCAGCGTGACGTCGCTGTCCGTAACATGGCGGCAATCATACATTCGGTCGGTCGCGCTCCACGGCGCCTCCTCCGGCAGCGGCGGGAAGGCGTACAGCCCGCAGCCCGTCCAGCCGAAACCGGCGAGGTAGACGCGCTTATCCTTGCCTATGCAGGCGCTGCCGGCAAAGAGCGACGAGAGCGCCTTTGCGGAGGATGTCATGGCGGCCGGCGGCATGAGCTTGCCGGCGCGCGAATCATACGCGCCGATCAGCCCCTGGTGCTTTTCGCCGCCGGCGTAATAAACCTTGCCATCCACGCCCACCGCCAGCGCCATCCGCCGCTCGTGGGCCGCCGGGGCGCCGAAGACCGGTCCCAGGACTGCGACTGACTTCTTCTTCAGATCGATGGTGAAGAGCCGGTCATTTGCGCGGGTGATGCCGTAGACTGTGTTTCCGTCGTCGCCGAGCGCCAGCGCGCTTACGCCGAAGAACGTCCCCACAGACCCGTCTCTCGATGGGGCGGACATCATGCTCCCGATCTTCTGCAGGTTATCCTTCTTCGGATTGTAAAGGTAGACATCGTCACCGCCGACGATGATGGCTCCGCCGTCATCTGGCACAATTAAGCGTCCTAAGCCGGCCACGAAGAGCAGGTCGAAGGTTTTCCAGTGCTTACTCTTGAGATCGTAGCGGAAGACCTGGCCTTTCAGATTCTGCGCCGCCAGCATCAGCAACTGCCCGCGCTTCGCATCGATGCCAAGATCGGTGATAGAATAGCCTTCCAGCTCGATCGGCTCGCCGAAGGCGCGGTCCTTGAGCGAATATGGCAGCAACCGCGCGCTCTTCCCGCCCGCGGCGTTGGGACAGGCTTCGGTGGCCAGCCAGGCGGTGCCGTTACGATCGAAGACGACCGGCGCCGTCACTCGCACCTGCCCACCGGGCGCCAGCGCGCCCAGGTCGGCAAGCAGCTCGAATTGCTGCGTCGCCAGATCGAAGCATCCGAACCGCGCGCTCGTTCGCGGTCCGGCGGTGACGAAGTAAATCCGCCCATCCGGCCCGACAGTTAGCGGGGTGGAAACCTCCGTCGCCTGCCACGCTCCCGGCATCTCGCGGTGAGAGACAGGCAGGCGCGGCACGCCGGGATCCTGGGCGAAGGCAAGGGAAGTCGCCGCGAGCAGCAGGCCAATAATAAGGTTCATAAAAAAGCGACGCATGGTTGTCCTTCTACGGTATCTCATATACGTGCAGGGCCACCGGGGTGTCGCCATAGCCGCTGCCGTTCAGACCGCCGCCGAAACGCTCATACAAGTCCCGACCGCGGAAGTCGTCCTCGAAGAAGCCGTTGCCCGCGGTGATCTCGCGGTCTTCGAACAGCACCTTCACCTTCGCACCGGCTCTAAGGCCGGGGACGGTGATCTTCGTCGTCGCCAGCGCATCGGGCGAGGCGCCAAGCTGGTCACCCCAGATCTCGGTCTCCTTCTCGTCCGGCGTCACGATGCTTGTATGGCCCCAATACACCGTGCCGTCTTCATGCAGGAAGGCCACACCGTCGAGCAGCTTGCCGTCCGCTTTGAGCACGTCCAGCGGGATTTCCAGCTTCACCCACTGCCCGGCGGCGGGCAGATTGCCGAGTGTGACGGCGCTGCCCGGAATAGCCTCATTCAGGGCAAAGGGTAGTGGCTTGCCATACCAGCCCTCGAAGGCAAATCCTTGCGCGTTGCGGTAGAACATGGAGAGGAACCAGTGCGCCTTCACATCGTCTTTCCGCAGACCGGCCAGGTCGAAGGCGCCCCACTGGCCTGCCGCCGTCCAGCGCCCGTTCACCTTGGCCAGCACCACCAGGCCCTTCGGCGCCGACTGCGGATCGAGCTTCACCCACTGCACGATTTTGCTGCCGGCCGGCCACGCCTGCGCGTTCGGCAGGTTCTCGATGCCCAGGCAGCGCGGGCCTTTATCGACGAAGGCGTCGGTGCCGTAATTGTTGGCAGCGGTGCGGAACTCGCTGTCACGGTCGGTGATCTTCACGCGGCCTGCCTGCGGGTCGTTCTCACCGGTCCAGTCCCAGGTGCCCACCGTCATGCCGTGCGTGGTGGCGGCGATGAGGCAGGTTTTGCCGTTGGCGCGGCGCGAGAAATGTTCGACCCCCGGCTCGATGGTGATCTGCGGGCCCCTATCCTTCGAGTAGACGTACGGCTCCATGGCTTTCATTTCGGCATGAAGCCCGCGGTAGAGCGACTGGTCGCCGGGGCCGTGGGCGAACTGCCAGCCGCGGCAGCCGCGCATCAGCTCGACGAAGGCGGTATAGCGCCAGCGCTCATACGGCACGTCCTCATACATCTGCGGCCGCAGCCAGGCGACCTTCGCTTTGCCCGCGATCAGCGGCATCAGGTCGGTATGCAGGTTAGCGGGGTAAAACGGCTCCGTCTCCGGGTCGAAGATGTCGAAGAACTGCGATCTTTCCCACTCGAAGCGGTTCCAGAAACCGCCGTGCCCGACCATCACCGGCTTGCCGGTCTGCTGGCGGATGTAGTTCACCGCCGCTTCCATCCCCTTCAACTGCTCCGGGGTGGCGGGGGTAAACAGCGCGAAGGCTTCCTCGATGCCCGGCGCGGAGGATATCACCTCCGGCGAATTCTTCACGAAGGCCAGGCTGGCATCGAGGTTAGGCTGCTTCTGTAGATCAGCGAGCGACCACACCGGACCAGGGGTGACGAAGGCACTGGAGGCATACAGGTTATGATCCTTCCACTGCTTATCGAGATCGTCCTGTTTCGTGACGCTGCCGGCGATGTAGCGCAGCGTGTTGAAATCGTTCCGCTCCCGCGTATACGGCGCGCCGGTGAAGCGGTCGTAGATGCTCCAGTCCGGCAGGTTGTGGATGTCGAGATATGTATCCGATACGGCCGATCCATCGTAGACCGGTTGGAAGCCATAAACCACGCCGAACGGCATCCACGGCTTGCCGTTTACGTAGAGCAGGTTGTCGGTGTCGATGCTTACCGTGCCCACTGGCGGCTGCGGCGGCTCGTGCGCCAGGCGGCAGAAAGGCGCGGAATCGGCGGAGGCCAGCGTGTTGCCGGCGCCGTCGAGCAGCGCCGCGCGCACGAACCAGTTGCGCTGCGGATCGTTGAACGGCTGCACCGGCAGGTCGGCCACGTCCAGGTCGGCCAGCAGCAGGTTGGTGAAGTCGCCGCGCAGGCCGGTCGGGATTTTGTTCCGTTGGGCGGCAATCGCCGCCGGCGTAGCGGGGAGATCCAGCGTCTTCAGCACCTGCCCGCTGCCCTTGCGGATGAGCTGCAGCCGAGCGGTCGCCGCCTTCTGCATGGTCGCATTCGACAGCCCGAAGTTCAGGCGGACCAGCTCTTTCTGGTCGGGCAGCAGGTAGAGGTTGCCGAGCTGCAGGTCGACGGGTTCGGTCCAGGGAGCGAGCCAGAATTCATCCGGCGGAGATGCCTTGCCGTTGGTCACCACGCTGAGCGCGGCGTGGTATTCGCCATACGCCGGGCATGGCTCGGTCAACTGGTAGGGCAGCGCGACATCGACTTGTTGCCCGGCCCTGACCTTTTCCGCGGGTGACTCGAACACGCTCTTTTTCCCCGTAGGCGAGGTGAGCTCCAGACGAAGGGAATATGCCTGCGCTGCCGTGAGGGCGGCGACGCGGGCGCGCAGTACATTCACGCCGAAGCGCTGTTCCCCAAGCGAGATATTCTCCACGAGGGAGTCGACCGGCAATCCCAAGGCCCGCGGCATGACGGTCACGCCGCGGGCAGTCAGCTCGGGCGCAGTGGATTCCGGCTCGGTCACCGTCACGTCATCCCACCAGATGGTGCCGACGGCGGTGTTCTGCGGTTGATCGCTGGTATCGTCCAGCGTGTAACCGTTCACGCCGCGGGCGCAGAGCATCAGGCGGATCGACTTCACCGGCTGCCGCGGGCGGAAGACCTGGCGGACCAGCCGCCAGTCATCGGTGCCGATGGAGACTGCCGCCTTGTGGATGAACAACATGCCTTCCAGCCGCTGGCCTTTCTCATCCACCGCGTCGAGCTGCAGCATGCACAGGTGATCGGTCTTCACCCAGGCCTGAACCTCGATCAGCCGCGGCTCCTGCTGGTTGAGCACGATGGGGGCGGAAGAAACCGACTTTTCATCACCGGCGGCGACGATCATTTTTAAGCTGCGACCGCCGGTGTGGCAGACCAGCCCATCGAGACCTACCGGCCCGCGGTTGGGGAACGTTGAATTGTGCCAGGTGTTGAACAGGTAGTAGTTGCCCGGCGGAAAATAGGTGTATTTCGCCGGCTGACCCCAGCCCGTGGGATAGCCGGCGCCCGGTTCATCGAAGCTGCCGTTGGGCAGCAGGTTGGGCGACGCCGGCCCCGGCTCCGACAATTCGGCCTGGCCGATCTCTACCTCGCCGGCGCCTTTGTAGCGCAGCGCCACGCTCACCGTGCCCGGCAGCACCGGGCCGTTAGGATCGTTGGCATCCTTCGCCGCGTCCAGCCACTGCTGTGCGGGCAGCTTCACTTCCACCCACTGCCAATCGTAGGTGCCGGCGGGGATGGGGGCGAAGGCGATGACAGTGGGCGGGGTGACCGTGCCGAATTCCAGGAAGGTGCTGCTGCCCGGCGGGCAAAAACCCACTTCGATGCTGCCGGCATCCGCCGCCACGTTGGCACCCTTCACCCGCACGCGCAGCGTCAGGTCGCGCACCAGCGCCAGCGGATTTTTGCTGCGCACGGGGGTGATGCTCGGGAAGCGGCCGGCGTCGGCCATGCTGCCCAGGTTCTTCTCGTCATGCACCAGCACCCAGTTCACGCGCTGCGTTGCCTCGGCGTTCGGCCCGCGCAGCACCATCCGCCGCATACCCATCGGCCCGTCGGCGTTCAGCCACTCCCAGCTCCCTTTGCACTCCCAGCCGTCCGGGTTATAGTCGCGGCGGTTGTAGTGCTCGGAGGAGAAGCAGTAGTGGTGGTTCTTCACCTCGGTCATGCGGGTGATCCAGTCGTCCTGGAACGACCCGTTGTGCAGCAGGTTTCCCGCCGCAAAAGCCGGCGCAATCAGCAACACGACATTGCATGCAATGAGCAACACGATTTTCAGTGTGTTCATCAGTGAGTCTCCTCTGTAATGGTGCCCGGTACGCGCACGACGCACCGAATGCCGATACTACCACCCTGACTCATCGGAAAACCATTATCTCGATAGGTTATGCGGTAACGATAGGGATAATCCATGCGCCATCGTCCCCCGCGCGCTATATGCGTGGCGCCCGTTGCTGGTCCGGTGGGATTTTTTATTGGAGCGGCAACGTAGTAGGTCGCGCTATACCAGTCCGTGCACCATTCCTGTACATTTCCCACCATATCCAGGCATCCGTAGGGGCTGGCATCCGTGCGCTCCCCATTCTGCTGCTTGAGGCGCTTTCCGCCATCCCAGTCGTTGCCCCAGGGATAGACTCTCCCATCCGTCCCGCGCGCTGCTTTCTCCCACTGGGCTTCTGTGGGTAACTCGGCGCCCGCCCACTTTGCGTAGGCGGCAGCGTCCTCCCAGGAGACGGTCATAGATTGAGTCTCGGTCGTACCTTCCGCCAGTCCGGGCATTTGCCGATTTGTCTCGCGGCAAAATGCTCTATATTGACTTACCGTCACTTCGGTTTTAGCGATATAGTAGGCATCCAGATAGACGGTATGCTGCGGCATTTCGTCATTCAGCTTCTGCTTATCATCGCCGGGAGGGATATCCTTCAGGCACGTCGCAAGTTGCTCCTTGCTGGTGCCCATCAGGAACATACCGGCAGGCACCAGCACCATTTCCATGCCATCTTTCAGGTTCACCTTCGTTGACGGCAACGGCGTCTCCGCCGGTTTCGTCGTCTCTTCGGCAAGAGCCAGACGAATCCACAGAATACTCGCATAGGCACAGACCAGGGCACCGAGCAGGATGAATGCTAATTTTGACATCATTCTCCTCGCTTCACTTCTGCAGGCAATATCTCGAATAAACGCATGGCGCAGCCCCTGTCGAGAATCTTCCTGTCAATTCGGCTCCGGCTGTCCGGTTTCCTTTCACCGATTAGACACCGATAAAGCGTGAAGGTCGTTCTTGTGTTTACCGCCTTTCGCTTCTCTGCTATACTTCCTTCCGGCATTCAACCTTTCAGGGGGTTTCCATGAAATCCGCATTAATGGTTCGGGGCGGGTGGGACGGCCACGAGCCCGTGCAGACGGTCGATTTTTTTGCGCCGTTTTTGCAGGCGCAGGGGTATGACGTGCGCATCTCCGACACGATGGACGTCTATACCGACGAAGAGTATATGAAGTCGTTGAGCCTCATCGTGCCGATCTGGACGATGGGCAGCATCACCGGCGAGCAGGAGAAAGGGTTGCTGGAGGCTATCGCGAGCGGCGTGGGCGTGGCCGGCTGGCACGGCGGCATGGGCGACGCCTTCCGCAACAACACCGGCTACCAGTA
>Ga0172368_10002529_pt1 | contig 23171 bp, 13 predicted proteins | sample Lak11m_FD_114540 | JGI IMG/M metagenome (GOLD analysis project Ga0172368, IMG submission 114540) | Freshwater microbial communities from Kabuno Bay, South-Kivu, Congo - kab_022012_11m | ecosystem: Environmental > Aquatic > Freshwater > Lake | place: Democratic Republic of the Congo: South-Kivu...
ACCAGACGATCGGGGGCGAGAAGCGCTTCCTGGACGCGCCGACCTTCGACTCGGCGCTCGCGGTCGGCAGCGGAGGCATCGGCACCACCACGGCCGCGGCGCACGCGGTGTTCGCGGGTCCCTCCGATGTCGCGGGGGCTCCCGCGTTCCGCGATCTCGACGCCACGGACATCCCGCCGCTCAATGCGTCCAAGATTTCCGCGGGTACGCTCGACGTCGCGCGCGGCGGCACCGGAACGTCGGCCGCTTTCGCGCAGGGAAGCGTCCTCTTCGTCGGATCGAGCGGCACCTACGCGCAGGACAACGCGAAGCTCTTCTGGGACGACGCACAGGATCGGCTCGGCATCGGCACGACGGCTCCCGGCACCACCCTGCACCTGTACGGAACGGCGGGCTCCGGCGGCACCGTCGCCGCGACCGTGCAGAACGCCGCGTCCGACGGATACTCGTACGTGCGGCTCATCGGCGACTCCGGCCTGAGCACCGGGCTCATCCGCGGCGGCTCGGGGTTCGCCGGCTGGGGCGGCGCGCTCGCGTTGAACATCTATCAGGGCAACAATGCGCCCATCGCGTTCGTGACGAACAATGCCTCCGTGCCCCAGATGGTGCTCACGGGCGCGGGCTCGCTGGGCATCGGCACCACGGCGCCCGAGAGCCGGCTGCAGGTCGAGGGCGACATCCGCATCCCGCAGAACTCGCACCTGCGCGCGGGCGGCAAGCCCCTGATGCGGCTGGACGCGACCGACAACGTCTACTTCGGCACGGGCGCGGGGGGCGGGTACTTCTTCTACGGCGACGCGATGGTCGGGCTGGGCAACGTGACCACCGGAGGGCTGACCGCGCAGGGCGGCGCACAGCTCGCGACCGCCTCCGGCAGCGTCGGCATCGGCACGACGGCTCCGGGCACTTTCGGGGAGAAGCTGACCGTGACGAGGACCGGGACCGGCAGCCAGTACACGCTCGTCATCGCCAACGCGGCGAGCGGAGGGCTCGACCGGACGATGAACCTCGGCACGAGGGACTACGGCGGGGGCACGGTGGCGGCCTTCGTCGACGCGGGCAACGCCGCGAACACCGCCGCCGCGCCGCTGTACCTGAACCCGGGCGGCGGCAACGTCCTGTTCGGCGGAGGGAACGTGGGCATCGGCTCGACCGCGCCGGGCGCCGCGAAGCTGCTCGTCAACCAAGGCTACATCCAAGTGGCTCCGAACGCGAACACGTTCCTCACCGCCGGCAACGGCATCTGCACGGCCCTGATGGACCTCGACCTCGCGCGCGTGAACGTGCAGTCGAACCTGGACCTCACGCTGTCGGCGGGCAACGCGGAGAAGGTGCGCGTGCTGGCGGGCGGCAACGTGGGCATCGGGACGACGGCGCCGGTCGCGAAGCTGGAGGTCGCCGGCACGGGGGCCATACGCGTCCCGATGGGCACGACGGCACAGCGTCCCAGCCCGACCTCCGCCGGACTCGTGCGCTACAACACCGAGACGGGTCGGCTGGAGTTCTCCAACGGCACATCGTGGACGGGCGTTGGGGCGCTCAGCGCCAGCGGCGGCAACTCGGTCCAGGACGTCGGCGCCTACCGCGTCCACACGTTCACCTCCTCGGGCACGTTCACGGTGGTCGCGGGCGGCTTGGTGGACGTGCTGGTCGTAGGCGGCGGAGGCGGCGGCGGCAGCGACCTGGCCGGCGGAGGCGGCGCAGGCGGCTTCCGGGAGATCCTCGGACTCATGGTCACGCCGCAGGCGTACACGGTGACCGTGGGCGCCGGCGGCACGGGCGGCGCGCAGGCGCGCGAGTCGAACTCGGTGGGCGCCGACGGCGGGCAGTCGGTCTTCGCGACCGTCACGGCAGCGGGGGGAGGCGGCGGGGGCTCCTACTGGGGCGGAAACGCGACCTACCAGAACGGCCGGCCGGGCGGCTCGGGCGGCGGAGCGGGCGCCGGCACGACGACGACCACTGGAACCGGCGGCGCCGCGAATGCGAGCCCGTCGCAGGGCAGCAACGGGGGCAACGCTTACGGAGGCAGCCCCTACAGCGGCGGTGGCGGCGGCGGCGCGGGCGGCGTCGGCGCCAACGCGACCGGCGGGGCGAGCCAGAACGGAACGGGCGGCAATGGCGGCCCCGGCCTCTCCAGCTCGATGTCCGGCAGCGCCCAGATGTACGCGGGCGGCGGCGGCGGCAGCAACTACGGCTACAGCACTGGCGGAACCACGCCCGGGCTGGGAGGCTCGGGCGGCGGCGGCAACGGCGGCTACGGCATCAGCGCGGTGGGCGGAGCGGGCTCGGGCAAGAACGGGACGGCGAACACCGGAGGGGGAGGCGGAGGCGGCTCCTGGACTGGCGCGAACCCCACCTCCGGAGGCAACGGCGGGTCGGGCATCGTGATCATCCGCTACGCGCTCTGATTGCGTCCGCCCTCGGGATCGGTTCGCCGACGCGCTGCGTCGCTCGCGGGGCGGTCCGGTCGGATCCCGCCCGGAGCGCGGCGGACCGATCTGACGGGGGGGGGCGAGGCGATCTGCGCGTCAGATCGGGGTCCCCGGGGCGTCAGATCGGCCCGCCGGGGCGTCAGCTCGGCCCGCCGGGCGTCAGATCGGTCTCCCCGGGGGCGTCAGATCGGTCTCCGCGGGGCGTCAGATCGGCCTGCCGGTGCGTCAGATCGGCCCGCCTGAGCGTCAGATCGGCCCGCCTGAGCGCCGGCACGGCGTGCCGGTGCGTCAGATCGGCCCGCCCGGGCGTCAGATCGGCCCGCCCGGGCGTCAGATCGGCCCGCCTGAGCGTCGGCACGGCGTGCCCGGGGGCACAGCCCGGCACCAAGGCCCTTGGCGGCAAGCATCGACGCGTCGATGGCACGCACCGGGACGCCTGGCGGCACGGGAGACCTCCCGTCCGGCAAGTTTCCGGTCGGGCCCCCGGCGCCGGGGCGCGGCGGGGCGGTTGTCGCGCACCGCCGGCGATGCTAGGTCTGCGGTGATCGCGGTGCACGCGCGCCGCCCCCAGGGTGCGACGACACATGCGGCGGCCGACAAGAGCGAGCGCGGCGGTCATCCGGGAAATGACCCGCCGGATCGTGCGCCTCTTCCACCCCGAGCGGGTCATTCTCTTCGGCTCGCACGCGCGCGGGGACGCCGGGCCCGACAGCGACGTGGACCTCCTGGTCGTGATGGACCCGGACGGTCCGACGCGGCGCCGGCAGCTCGAAATCCGGCTCGCACTGCGCGACGTGCGCGTCCCCAAGGACATCGTCGTGACCACGCCGGAGGCCTTCGAGTGGCGCCGCCACGTGCCGGGGACCATCGAACGGCCGGCGTCGCTCGAAGGCCGGGTGCTCTATGCCCGTCCGTGATCCGCGTCTCGCGGTGTGCGCCGAATGGGTCGCCAAGGCCGAACACGACCTCGCCAACGCGGCCCACGTCGTACGGATGGGGCCGAACTGCCCCGCGGACACGGTCTGCTTCCATGCGCAGCAGTGCGCGGAGAAGTACCTCAAGGCGCTTCTGGCCGCCAACGGCATCGACTTCCCGCGGACCCACGAGATCGAGACTCTCGTCGATCTGCTGCCGGTGGAGCTCCGCCCCGACATCGACGCCGAGTCCGAGGCGGCGCTGTCGGAGTACGCAGTGGCCTCGCGATACCCGGGCTGGGGCGAGCCCAGCCGCGCGGAGGCCCGGGCCGCGCTCGCCGCCGCCCGGCGGCTCCGACGCGACGTGCGCCGGAAGCTCCCCCGCGGCGCGCTGCGGCGCAGGCCCAGCGGGGAATAGTCGTCGCCCCCCTACGCCGCCTGCAGCGCCGCGACCCCGGGCAGCGGCTCTATCATGCGCTGGACGAACGGCAGCTCGTCGACCAGCTCGCGCTTGGCGTTCTCGACGTGGTGCATGACGCGCGCGGCGCTCGGAAGCAGCTCGATGGGCGAGGGCGGGCGGCGGAACGGCACGTACAGGTGCGCGTAGGGAATCGAGCGCCGCACGTTCTCCCACGCCACGCGCTGCAGAGGCAGCCACAGGCCGCTCGCCAGCCGCGGAGAGAACCCGTCCAGCGCCAGGATGAACGTGTTGCGCGTGCCGATGCGCCCTCGCTGCACCGCCTCCCACGCGCTGCGCGCCGGCACGTTGTCCGCCACGCCCCCGTCGGTGAGCCGCCACAGGTCGTGCTCGTCGAAGAACGAGCGCAGCCGCGCCGTCTCCAGCGGCGCGTCGCGCCCCAGCTCGTAGTGCAGCGCGCCCGGCACCGAGCTGGAGTAGCCCGCCGCGTCCATCGCGTCGAACTCGCGCGTCGCAGGCGAGTCGCCCAGCACCAGGTTCACCAGCAGTTCGGGCGCCGTCGCCAGATCCCCCAGCGTGCGCAGCACGTTGCGCGCCAGCCCGAACACGTCCATGGGTCCCGACGCCGCGCGTGCCAGCCGATCGCGCGTCGAGCGCGGCAGCAGGCTGCGCCGGATGCCCGTCACCGTCACCAGGAACGGCACCGTCAGGTCCCGCAGCCGCAGCGGCACCCCGTCGTAGGTGAAGTACGGCCCGATGCCCTCGCGCAGCGCCAGGCGCACAGGCGACGGCAGCGACCACGAGTCCGCCCCGCCCAGCGACGGCCGGAACATGCGCCGCGCGTGCAGCTCGCCCACGATCTGCGGCACGTGCGTCACGTCGAAGCGCGTCGAGCGCGATCGGAACAGCCCCACCACCGAGCCCATGCTGCTGCCCGCGAGCAGCGCAGGACGAAGTCCCGCCGACTCCAGCAGCGCGAACGCCCCGAGGTTCACGTAGCCCGCGCCGCCCCCTCCGCCGCATGCAATCACCAGTGCGCGGCGCACCAGCTCCTGTTCCAGGTCGCGCGGCGAGACGCGGTCGCCCAGCGCCACGACCAGCTTCGATCGAGCCAGACGCGCCGCCTCGCGCACCCGCGGCGCCTGGCGTCCGAGCAGCAGCGCGTCGGGCGTGCGGCCCTCGAACGCCGCGCCCAGGAGGAGCGTCAGGCGCTCGCGGAGCTCCGCGAGCAGCGGAAAGACCGGCACCTCGCCGCCCGCGCCCGGCAGCGCCACCAGCCGCGCCATGGCGAACGCGTAGCGCAGCGTCGCCTCGTCGCGCGGGTGTACGACGCCCGGATGGTCGAGCGCGTGGCGGACGAGGCGCACCTCCCACTTCTCGAACGGCGCAAGCTGGCGATGGCGCTCGCGCAGGTCCGGCAGGCTCATGGCGCGGCCCCGGACAGGTCGGGCGGCAGCGCGCCCGGAGGAGGAGCGCCGGCCGCGACGGCGAAGGCGTTCTCGCGCCGCGCCGAGGCGGCATCGCCGACCGCTGCGTGAATCGCCGCCGCCACGACGTGCGCCGACGGGAGCCTCGGGGACATGGCGAGCGCCGTGCCGACGTGCGCCAGCGCGCGAGTGGCGGACTCGGGAACATCCGGATTCGCGCGCCACAGCGCCCATGCGAACCACACGCGGAACTCGGGCTCGTCGGGGTGCAGCTCGACGGCCTCGTGCAGCAGCGCGGCGGCTTCCGCGGGTGAGCCCGCCGCGAGCCGCTCGGACGCCGCACGGAAGGCCTCGTCGGCGCGCAGGATGCGCTCGGCGCACTGCGCGTCCGAGTCGACCCGATCCACCGGCTGGCTCGCGTCGTAGTCCGCGCGCCGATCGGGATCGGCCAGCACGTCGCACGCCTCGCGCAGCCGATCCAGCACCCGCATCGACAGCGCGCGCACCGGCGCAGGACCGCCCGGGTGGCGACGATCCGGGTCGTACTCGCGCGCGAGCGCGGCGAACGCGTGGCGCACGCGATCCGTCCCTGCCGTGCGCTCGACGCCCAGAACCTCGTAGTGCGAGGCGCGGCGCAGATCCTGGAGCCGCGCCGACAGACGCTCCCACGCCGCCCGGTCGCGCGCGGAAAGCGGGCGCAGCACCGCCGCGTCCGCGATGGCGTCGATGTCCGCCGCGGCCCGCAGAGGTGCGTCCATGCGGATGCGCGGCTGTTCGCCCGTTTCCAGCTCCGAAATGCGCCGCAGGCCCGCGGGGAACTCGTCGGGAGCCGTCAGCTCCGCGAGCCGCAGACACCGCAGCGTCGCCACGAGCGCCAGCGCCTCGAGCGCAGGCACCGCGCGCGCGGTCAGCAGCTCGGACAGCGGCGTCGAGCCGTCCAGCGACGGTGCGAGCGCCTCCACCGGGGGGTCGAGCCCCATGTCCGCGATGGCCTGCGACGCCTCCGGGTGAGTGCGCACGGCCAGGGTGCGCAGCGCGGAAGAATCCTCCGGACCGCCGACGAGCCGCGCGTCGGCCGCGAGCAGCCGCCACGCGCGATCCTCGTCGCCCGAACGGACCAGCCCTTCGTACACGACGCGCGCCGGCGGCATGTCGAGCGGCGCGTCGCCGGGCGGCTCGGCGGCCTCGGCGATGCGGTAGTCGCCCGAGTCCCAGGAGAAGACGTCGAAGAGCTTCTGCTCGAGCTGGAGCTGCAGACCGTACGCCAGGTCGCGCGCGGTGAGGCGTTCGGCGGCGACGAGCGTCTCGCCCTGGCGGCGGCCCGTGCGGCGCAGTTCGACGAGCGACGCCTCGCAGTCGTCGGCGGCGATCATTCCGGCCTGGACGAGCACGCGGCCCAGGCACTCGCTGAGCAGATTCGACGTGACGGCGCCGACGCGGCCGGCGTCGACGCGGACGATTTTGCGCACGCGTTCGCGGCGCACGTGGACGAGCGCTGAGGCGCCTCGGCGCGCGAGGTCCGCGTAGACGAGAGCGAACGGCACGGTCGCGAGGTCGCCGCGCGAGTGTACGAACGGCCCCTGCGCGGCCTCGCGCGAGGGCCGGGCGGCGGAAACGGCAGTGTCGTCGCCCTCGGCGGACCCGATGGTCTGGTGCACGTGCTCGAGCAGGTCTTCGGCGGCGAGCGGCTTCTCCAGAAAGTCCACGGCGCCGAGCTGCTCGACGGCGTCGGTGCGGTGGCGCGAGGCCTTGCACAGCCCGGAGACGAAGAGAATCGGGATGCCGGGTGCGGGCCCGTCGCGTCGGAGCTGCGCGGCGAACTCGAACCCTCCGGTGCCCGGCAGCACGACGTCCAGGACGAGCAGGTCCACGCGCTCGGCCGCCAGCACGGGGAGCGCGCCGGCGGCGTCCGGCTGCACGAGCACGCGGTAGCCCGCCGCGCCGAGGCATTCCTCGTACAGACGGCAGAGCGCCGCGTCGTCGTCGACGATCAGTATGGTGCGCGCCAGTGCCGGCCTCCGTCGTCCGGCGGACGATAGCCCGGGAAGGATGAAGGATGAAGCGCAGTGGGCGGGGGAGCGGCCGGCCTGCAAGTCGACTCGCCGGAGAGTGGCCGCCGGGCGACGCTCAGGCCTCGCGCCGTCCGCGCGATGCGCCGCACGCGACAGAGCGCCGCACGATTCCTTGCTTCGCGGCGCCCTCGTGCTAGTCGCGGCAGTGCGAGGTTCCGATGGACACGCGCTGGGACGTCATCGTCGTGGGAGCGGGGCTGGGCGGGCTGTCGGCCGCCGCCTCGCTGGCGAAGAAGGGCCTGAAAGTCCTGCTCCTGGAGCGCCACAACGTCCCGGGCGGCTACGCGACGAGCTTCGTGCGCGGCCGCTACGAGTTCGAGGTGTCGCTGCACGAGCTTTCGGGCGTGGGCACGGCGGAGCGCCACGGGCCGCTTTACCCGTACCTGGAGGAGCTGGGCGTGGCGCGCCGCGTCGAGTTCCTGCCCGTCCACGAGCTGTACCGCTGCATACTGCCGGACCTCGACGTCGTGGTCCCGGTCGGCATGGAGGCGTCCGAGGAAGCGATCTGCCGGGCTTTCCCGTCGGAAGCGCCCGGAATCCGCCGCTTCCTCTCGCGCGTACACGGGCTCGCGGAGCACCTGGTCTCGCTGGAGGCGGAGCTGGACGGTCCCCTGCCCTTTCCGTCGCTCGTGGCCAAGGTGGCGTCCAGACCGGCGCGGCTCGCGGGCATCGCGCGATACCTGCCGGCGACCTGGGGCGCGGTGCTCGCGCGCGACGTGTCGGACCCGAAGGCCCGCGCGGTGCTGTCCCAGTACTGGGGCTACTTCGGCATGGCGCCGTCGAAGGTGTCGTTCGTCTACTTCGCCGCCGCGTTCCATCTCTACGCGAAATACGGTCCGGTCTACGTGAAGGGCCGATCGCAGGCGCTCTCGAACGCATTCGTCGCGGCGCTGGAGGAGCACGGCGGCCGCGCGCGCTTCAACTGCGGCGTCGCGCGCATCACCGCGGCGGGCGGGCGCGTGACGGGTGTCGTCACCGACGCCGGCGAGGTCCTGGAGGCGCCGCGTGTGGTGAGCAACGCGGACCCGATCACGACGTGCCGCGATCTGCTGGGCGAGGCCGCGCCCGCCTCGTTCCTGCGCTCGCTGCTGCGGGGCCGATCCGTGTCGCCGTCGACGCTCAACGTGTACCTGGGCGTGGCGTGCCCGCCGGAGCGCCTGGGCCTGCGCCATCACGAGAACTTCGTGAACACGACGGGCGACTTCGACGGCGTCTGGTCGCGCCTGCGCCGCGTGGGGCCGCCGGAGACGACGCTCGTCACCTGCTACAACTCGGTCGATCCCGCCATCTCGCCGCCGGGCACGACGATGGTGGTGCTGACGGCTCTGACCGGCGGCGACGCGTGGGCGCGGCTCGAGCCGGCTCGCTACGCGGACGAGAAGCGGCGCGTGGCCGACGCCATGCTGTCGGCGGCCGAGGGCATCGCACCCGGATTGCGCGCGAACGCCGAGGTCGTCGAGGTGGCGACCCCGCTCACGAACATGCGCTACGCGGGCTCTCCGAACGGGAGCATCTACGGCTTCGACAACCAGGCCCACGACCACACGGTGCTGCGTCCGGGCCACCGCGGTCCTCTGCCCGGGCTCTACTTCGCCGGCGCATGGACGCAACCCGGCGGCGGCTACGAGCCGTGCATTCTGTCGGGACGCATGGCGGCCGGAGCGGTGCTCGCGGACCTTGTTCTTCCGAAAGCCGAAAGCCGAAAGTCGAAAGCCGGAACGGAGGCCGCATGAGCGCTCCACGATTCGCAACGGAAGCGGCGCAGTGGGCGGCGGACGTCGGCGCCTACGTGCCGTTCGGGATGCGGCGGCTGGGGCTCGGGAAGGCCGAAGAACCGCTTCCGCGGCCGGCCGACGAGACGGCGCTGGCGCTTCACCCGCGGCGCATGAAGCTGACGCTGCGCGAGGTGGTGGTCGAGACCGCCTCGACGCGGACGCTTCGCCTCGAGCGCACGGACGGGCCTCTGCCGCCCTTCGAGCCCGGGCAGTACGTGAACCTGTTCCTGACGGTGGACGGGGTCGCGACGAGCCGGCCGTACAGCATCTCTTCGGTGCCCGGCGCGGCGCTGCTGGATCTCACGGTGAAGGAGAAACCGGGCGGATTCGTGTCGTCCGCGCTGGTGCGTGCGGTGCCGGGCGCGCCATTCGAATCCACGGGACCGGCAGGGACGTTCCGGCACGAGCCGCTGCTGGACGGCGCGCGCGTCGTTTTCCTTGCGGGCGGCAGCGGCATCACGCCGTTCATGGGGATGTTGCGCGACCAGGAACGGCGCGGCTGGCCGCTGTCGACGGAGCTGCTGTACGGCACGCGTTCGGACGAGGACGTCATCTTCGGTGCGGAGCTGGAGCGGATGGCCCGCGCGACGGATCGCCTGCATTTCACGTTGATTCCGAGCGAACCGTCGCCGCGCTGGACGGGCGAGCGCGGACTGCTGGACGCGTCTCTGCTGCGGCGGCTGGTGCCGGACCTCTCGGACCGGACGTTCTTCGTGTGCGGGCCGGCGGCCATGTACGACCTGTGCTTGCTGGCACTGCGGGAACTGGGCGTGCCGACGCAGCGCGTCCGGTGCGAGGCGTACGGACCGCCGCCGGACGTGACGCGCGTGCCCGGTTGGCCGGAGCACGTGCCGGCGGATCGCGAGTGGCGGGTGGCGATGGAGGACGGCCGATCATTCGCGGCGCGCGCGGGCGAGCCGCTCATCTGGGCGATGGAGCGCCACGGCGTGGTGGTGCCGGCGTTGTGCCGTTCCGGCGAGTGCAGCGCGTGCCGCACCCGCGTGCTGGAGGGCGAGGTCTTCTCCCCGCCGCACGCGCGCATCCGCGAGTCGGACCGCGGCCACGGGTACGTGCATGCGTGCGTGGCGTATCCGCTGAGCGATCTGCGCGTCCGGCTCTGACCCGGAGGGCGGCCCGAGGCCGCACCGCTGTGGTGCTCTGTGGCCACCTGACGGCCCTTTTCCCGGCGGATCGCGGTCTTCCTGCGGCAATGTCAGACCCTCTCGCTACTGTCGCGCGCTCGCCCCCCCGGGGCGCCCCGGAGCCCGCGATGACGACCGCCCACCAGCTCTTCGTCGATCTCTTCCGCGACCATCCGCGGCTGCTCTTCGCTCTGCTCGGGGAACGCTTCGGCGTGCCGGTGCCTGCCGACGCTCATGCGACCGCCGAGGACGGCGACCTGACCGACGCGAAGGCGGTGGAGCGGCGGACGGATCTCGTGCCGCTGCTGCGCGACGCGGCCGGGAAACCGCGCCTCGCGACCGTGCTGGAGGTGCAACGCAAGATCGACCGGGAAAAGCCGTGGAAGTGGCCCGCGGAGACGGCCGCCGCGCGCGAACGCCACCGATGCGACGCCTGCCTCGCGGTGGTGACGCACAGCCGGGCAGTGGCGCGCTGGGCGGCGCAGCCGATCCGCGTGGGTCCCGGCTGGCCGCCGCTGGTACCCTTCGTGCTGGGCCCGGACGAGGTCGCGCGCGTCGAGACGGCGGAGGAGGCGGCGCGCGACCCGGCCCTGGCGATGCTGTCGGTGCTGGTCCACGGGCGCAAGAAGAAGGACCTGCCGATGGTGCTGGCGGCGATGGAGGGCACGGCGCGAGGTGCACCGGCACAGGCAGACGAGTATCATCGGGGCATCAAGGCGGCGCTGCCGAAAGCGCTGCGGGCGGCCTTGGAGGAGTACATGGCGACGTTCGGGCAGGGCATCCACGACGAGTTCATCGACAGGTACGTCGAAAAGGGCAAGGACCTCGGGCGCGCGGAGGGCAAGGCGGAGGGCAAGGCGGAGGGCAAGACGGAGGGCAAGGCGGAGGGCAAGGCGGAGGGCAAGGCGGAGGCCGTGCTGGCCGTTCTGCGGCGGCGGTCGGTCAAGCTGTCGGCAGCGGCAGCCGCCAAGATCCGCGAGTGCCGCGACCTCGCAACGCTCGACACGTGGTTCGATCGGGCCTTCGTCGTCTCCTCTTCGAAAGAGCTGTTCGCCGGCGGCGTCCAGTAGCCCCGAGCAGCTCAGGGCGACGTGGCAGGACAACCACGACGAGCTCGTCGAGAAGCACGTCCAGAAGGGCAAGGCGGAATCCGTCCTGGCCGTTCTGGCGGGAAGCGCAGCAGCCGGCTCTTCCGAAAGCCGAGAGTCGAAAGCCGAAAGCCGGTTCTTGACACCCCCTGTCCACGGTGGGATAGGCCCGCGCCTTCCGCACCGAGGCTCTGCCGCCGGAGTCCGGAAGCTTCCGCAGGGAGGCCTCATGAGGTTCCCGATCCCGTTCGCGCTCGTGTTGTGCGCTGCGTGCCAGTCCCCCATCGAGGCTCCGGTGGTCTGCGCGGCCGGCGTGCAGACCTGCACTTCCGACGCGCAGTGCGGCGGCACCTTCTGCGTCGCGGGCTGCTGCACAGGCGTGAGGACCTGCACGGAGGACGCCGACTGTCCGGGGCAGAAATGCCTCGGCGGCCGGTGCGGCGACGGCCGCTGCGCGTCGGCCTCGGACTGCTCGGCCATCCCCGACCTCCCCGTCTGCGACAACGGTCCGGGCGGCTCGTTTGCCTGCGTCCAGTGCGTCACGGGCTCCGACTGCTCCTCCGACGGCACGCGCACGTGCGAGGCGAAGGTCTGCGTCGCCGTGCCCGGCGGCTGCGCCTCCAACGCCGACTGCCGCGCGACGCTGCATTACTGCAACCGCCCGGCGCACGTCTGCGTCGCGTGTCTGGAAGACCGCCACTGCATCGAGGGCCAGATCTGCGACGCCAACACCTGCAAGGCTCCCAACGGCCCCTGCACGTCCGACACGGCATGCCGCGCGCCGACCCCGGTGTGCGACGCCGCCTCGCACGCATGCGTGCCGTGCGTCGACGACACGGCGTGCGGCCCGGGCCGGCGCTGCCAGTCGCACGCGTGCGTGGACGCCGGCTGCACCTCCGACGCGCACTGCGCCGCGAATCCGGGCTCGCCCCGGTGCGACACGGCCATCTCGCGCTGCGTGCCGTGCCTCGCCGCGGCCGACTGCGAAGCGGGGTTCGCCTGCCAGTCCGACCACTCGTGCTCGGCCACGGGTCCGTGCGACATCGACGCCACCTGCCGCGCCCGCGACGCCGCCCGGCCGTTCTGCCTCGCCGACGGCCGGTGCGTCGCCTGCAAGGCCGACGCGGACTGCGGAGACGCGACCCGCAGGTGCCTCGCGAACGCCTGCGTCGCGCGTCCGGCCGGTTGCACGTCCGATACCGACTGCCGCACAGTTCCGACCGCGCCCCGCTGCGCGCCCGATGGCGCCTGCGTGGCCTGCCTCGCCGACCCGGACTGCGGCACCGGGCGTCGCTGCGAGGCACGGGGATGCCTCGACGGGTGCCGCGCCGACGCGAGCTGCGCGGCGCCGACCGGAAAATGCCTTGTCGTTTCGGGCACTTGCGTGGCATGCCTCGCCGACGGCGACTGCGGCACGGGACGGATCTGCCGGGGCAACGCGTGCGAACCGGGCTGCCGATCCGGCGCGGACTGCGTCTCGTCGCCGGCCGGGCGGGTCTGCAACGTCGCGGCCCGTGCGTGCGTCGCGTGTCTCGCGAACTCGGACTGCGCAGCGGGCGCCGTCTGCGTCGACCGGCAGTGCGTCGCGCCGCAGTCGGGCGCCGAGGGGCTTCCGTGCGGCGCCGGCGGCGCCTGCAACGCGGGGCTGGTGTGCCACACCGAGGGGGATCGCGGCATCTGCCGGGCGACGTGCGATCCGTACGCTTCGACGTCCGGCTGCGCGTCCGGACGGGTCTGCGCCCGCGACGGATTCGACACGTCGGGCGCCTCGCCCGTGCTGCGGGGCGTCTGCGCCGCCGCGAGCAGCCGGGGCCCGGCGGGCGCCGCCTGCACGGGCGCGGCCGACTGCGAGAACGACCTCGTCTGCATCCCCACCGGCGCCCAGAGCGGACTGTGTTCCCGGCTGTGCAATCCGGACGGCGGCACGTGCCCCGGCAGCGCCGTCTGCCGCGAGCTTCCCGCGGCGGCGACCGATGACGGGGAACTTCTGTCGGTGGGCGGCTGCGTGCCCGCCGCATCGCGCTACGGCACGGAGTGCGCCTCGGACTACACCGCCGACGGTTCGGGCGGCGTGCGGCCCGACTGTGGCGCCGCCATGACCTGCGGCCCCGTCCCGCTGCTGGACGATTCCACGACGCGCGTTTCGATCTGCCGCCCGCGCGCGGGCACCGGCGAGGCTGACCAGGCATGCACCACCGGCGACGCCTGCACGGCCGGCGCGTGTCTGGCCGGACCGCGTGTGTGCAACACGTCCTGCCGCTTCGCCAGCGACTGCTCGCGCTGGAGTCAGACCGCCTACAACCGCGGGTACCGCTGCCTTCCCTATTTCTGGACCGAGCCGGCACCGCCGGGAGAGGGCGAGTTGGCGGCCACCTCGATCACGGGCGCCTGCATGCCCACCTGCAAGAGCGACGCATCCTGCCCGGCCGATCGGTTCTGCATGCTGACGCCGCCGTTCGAGAACAGCGGACGCTTCCAGGCGACGTTCTACTCCTACTGCTTCCTGCGGCTTGGCAGTCCGTCCGGGCCGCAGAAGGGCGCGGGCCAGCGCTGCGCGGCCGACGGCGAGTGCCGCAGCGGCTGGTGCCGTTCGGGCGCGGCGGGCTCCGACGGGTACTGCTTCGGATCCTGCGACGCCTCTGCGGCAGCCTCCGCGCCGCAATGCGACGCCGCTGCCGGCAGCGTGTGCGATCCCTCCGGGGTCGGGCTCTACATGAACCCCGGCGCCGACGCACAGGAAGGCACCGCCGACGATGCCTGGGGCCGGGCTTTCGTCTGCTCGGGTCGCCGGTGCAGCGCCGACTCGGACTGCGCGGGACTCTCCGCCGACGCGTCCCGGCCGCGCGCGTGCGCCCTCGTGCTGCAGGTGGACGGCAGCAACTCCGCATGGGGCGCCGGCGTTTCGCTGCGAACCGCGTGCGAGCCGGCCGGCGGCACCGCCCGCGCAGGCGCTGCCTGCACTTCCGACGCCGACTGCGCCTCCGGCAACTGCCTCGCCTTCGACACGGGACACAAAGGCTGCTTCGGCGCCTGTCGGACCCAGGCGGACTGCGCCTCGGGATCGACGTGCGCCAACCTGGACTTCGGCACGGCCGCCACGCCCAACGTCATTCGGTCGTGCAAGCGCACGCGGTAGCGGGAATAGCCTTTTCGTCCCGAGCGACGGCCGCGCCCCTGCGATCGCTTGATCTCCGCGGCTGTCGCGGCGAGTCGAGGGACAGCCCGCGTCCAGCACAGTACGGGGTCGGTACTTGGATTCCGCGCCGGTCCCTCGACTCCGGCTGAGCCAAAGGCAGTGCTCGCTTCGGCACGCACGGGCGCGGCCGTCGCTCGGACAGGGACGAACGGGCCCCCCGACCGCCGTGCGGCAGGGTTGCGCCCAGTCGGCCGCACCCCGCGGGCCGCGAAGACGCGCCCGATCCGCCGTGCTACAAGCCGCCGGCCATGCCCCTGCCGTCGAACGGCGTCCTCGTGCGCGCCGCAACGGTCGCCCTGCTCGCCGTCGCCGCCGCGCTGCCCGGCGCCTGCCGCTTCACGTTCGAACGCGAGCTGGGTCCCGGCGAGCTGCGGGGGCAGGCCTGGGCCGACCGGGTCTCCGGCGGCGCGGTGAAACGCCTGCCGGCCGGGGGCTCCCGCGCCCGCATCGTCGGCTCCCCGTACGCCGTGCGCGCCGATTCCAGCGGCCGCTTCGTCTTCCGCCGGATCGGTGTGGGGCAACATATTCTATCAATCGTATACGATCCGGACGCCGATGGCGTGGCGCAGGGCCGTCTGGGCATGCGCGTGGAGCTCCCGGAGGCGAAGGCGGCGGGCGTCGGGGGCGACGGGCGCGACCTGGGCACGCTTCTGCTCGGAACGGCCGGCGCCGTGCAGGGGACGGTGCGCTGGCAGGATTCGACGCCGGTCGAGCATGCCGTGCTGGAGGTGCTGGACGCGAACGGGAGTCCCATCGCGGGCACCCCGGGGGCGCGCTCGGATGCCGACGGGCGCTACCGTCTCGACGAGGTGCCGGCGGGGCGGATCATGGTCCGCGCGACGGTGGACATTCTGCTGGACGGAACGCATCGGGCGCGCACGGCGCTCAGCTCGCCGGTCGCGGTGCCGGCTGGCCTGATGGGGACGGCCGATCTCGTGCTGGAGCCGCCGATCGACGCGGCGCCGGGCTCGGTGTCGGGAAGAGCGACCGCGCCCGACGGCATCGACCGGCTGACGATCATGCTGATGCGGCCGGGCGTGCCTCCGGTCGTCGCGGAGGACCTGCCGGCTTCCGGATTCACCATCCGGGACGTTCCCGCGGGCGTCTGGGTGCTCACGGCGTCGGCCACGGGATATGTGGATGCCTCGATTCCGAGGCTCGTCGTGAACGGCGACACGGACGTGGGGACCATCTTCTTCGTGGCGGCGGCGCTGGAGGAGGCCGTGCCCGACTGCAACGGCGACGGCGTGCCGGCGTGTCCGGGCGCGGAACCGGCGGAGGGCTGCGACGCGGACGACGACTCCGACGGCGTCACGGACGGGCTGGAGTCGCCCGAGTGCCTGTGCCGGCCCGGCATGTGGGTGGTGGCGCGCTCCGGCGGCGTCGTGGCGTGCGACTTCGAGCCGCTGGCGTGCCGATCCGACGACGACTGCACGGTGAACCCTGGCGAGACGAGGTGTCATCCGCAGAAGAGCATCTGCGTCGGCTGCCTGGGCGCGGACGACTGCGGGCCGCAGGAATGGTGTACCGCGAGATACCGCTGCCACGCGCCCGGTTGCGACTCGAGCCTGGACTGCGGCGGGCTCGGCATGGGCGGCGTGTGCGACCACCTGAGGCGCATCTGCGTCCAGTGCCAGACGGATCGCGACTGTCCGGACGGCCACGTGTGCCTTTTCAGCCGCTGCGCACAAGGGTAGCGGAGAATCACCGCAGCGCGGCGATGAACCGCCAAGACGCCAAGGTCGCCGGGATTCGCCAAGGTTGTCGGGCAGGACCTTCATCCTTCATCCTTCATCTTTCATCCTTGACTTGACGCCGCCGACGCGCCCGGCGAGATTGCCCCCATGGCCCTGGTCGTCCAGAAGTTCGGCGGCACGTCGGTCGCCGACCCCGAGCGCATCCGCAACGTGGCGCGGCGCGCCGTGCGCGCGGCCGCCGGCGGCGACCGGGTGGTCGTCGTCGTGAGCGCCATGGCCGGCGAAACCGACCGACTGCTGCGGCTCGCGCGACAGATGCACCCGCGCCCCGACGAAAGGGAGCTGGACGTCGTCGCGTCCACCGGCGAACAGGTCACCATCGGCCTGCTGGCGCTGGCCATCCAGGCCGAAGGCGGGCGTGCGCAGTCCTTCACGGGCCCGCAGGTGCGCATCGTCACCGACAGCGCGTTCACGAAGGCGCGCATCCGAAGCATCGACGAGGAACGGCTGCGGCGCGCGCTGGAGGAGGGCGTCGTCCCGGTCGTGGCGGGATTCCAGGGCACCGACGAGCACGGCAACATCACGACGCTGGGCCGTGGCGGCAGCGACACGACCGCCGTGGCGCTCGCGGCGGCGCTGCACGCGGACGCCTGCGACATCTACACCGACGTCGACGGCGTCTACACGGCGGACCCGTCGGTGGTGCGCCGCGCGCGCAAGCTCTCGCGCATCACGTACGAGGAGATGCTGGAACTGGCCTCCCTGGGCGCGAAGGTGCTGCAGATCCGGTCGGTCGAGTTCGCCATGAAGTACGCCGTGCCGCTGTGGGTGAAGACGTCCTTCGCGGACGTGCCCGGCACGCTGGTGTGCGCGGAGGATCCTTCCATGGAGCAGCCCCTGGTGAGCGGCATCGCGCTGGCGCGCGACGAGGCGAAGATCGCGGTGCGCTCGGTGCCCGACCGTCCCGGCATGGCGCGCGCGCTGTTCGAGCCGCTTTCGGCCGCGAACATCACGGTGGACGTCATCGTGCAGAACGTGTCGGCCGATGGGCGCACCGACGTGACCTTCACCGTGCCGCGCGGCGAGCTGGCGCGGGCGCGCGAGGTGGTCGACGCCGTGGCGCCGCGCATCGGGGCGCCGGTCGTCGACAGCGACGCGTCCATCGCGAAGGTGTCCATCGTGGGCGTGGGGATGCGCTCGCACGCGGGCGTCGCGGCGAAGATGTTCGGCGTGCTCGCGGCCGAGAACGTGAACATCCAGATGATCTCCACCAGCGAAATCAAGATCAGTTGCATCGTCGAGGAGAAGTACGCGGAGCTGGCGGTGCGCGCGCTGCACACGGCGTTCGGGCTGGACGCGCCCGAGCCGGGCTGATGCGCCGGCGCGCGGAGCTTCTGCTCGTGGCGGCGCTGCTGGGCACGGCCGTGCTCTGGAGACTCCCGGATCGATTCCGCACGCCCGTGGTGCCGCCGTCGTGTACGGCGGTCGCGGGCATCGGTGAGCGGGTCGCGTGCCCGGACGATTCGGCGCTGGCCGGATGCGACGCCGTCGCGGGGCGCCGCTACGAGCGCGGCGCCGACGGGACGTGCCGCGAGGCGGGCCCGCTGCGCGGTGCGGTGCTGCGCATGCACGGGCAGGCGCTGGAGGCGAATCGCGCTACCGACGAGGATCTGCGCGCCGTCGACGGAATAGGGGCGTCCATGGCCGCGCGCATCGTGCAGGAGCGTTCGCGGGGGCCGTACTGCAGCGCGAACGACCTGCGGCGCGTGCGCGGCGTCGGGCCCGCGCGGGCCGCGGCGCTGGCGCCTGCGCTGGTGTTCGACGATCCGGCGTGCGGGAAGCGCTGAGGCGGCCTTACACCGCCGCCCGCTTCGGCTCGTCGGCGTACAGCGCGTCGATCTGCGCCTCGTACTTCTTCACGACGTTGCGCCGCTTCACCTTCAGCGTCTGGGTGAGCAGATCGTTGGCGACGGTGAACTCCTCCCCCACCAGCACGAACTTCTTCACCTTGTCGTAGGACTTGAACTCGCTGCTGAACCGGTCCAGTTCGGCGCGGATGATCTCGCTGGTGTGCGCATCCGCGAGCAACTTGTCGGTGGCCGTGCTGATGCCCTGTTTGGCCGCCCACTCCTTGAGCGAGACCATGTCCGGCACGACGATGGCGACGTTGTACGGCCGGTTGGCGCCATGCACCATGATCTGGGCGATGTACGGGCTGAGCTGGAGCTGCTCCTCCAGGTGCGCGGGGGCCACGTACTTGCCGGTCTCCAGCTTGTACTGCTCCTTGATGCGCCCGGTGATGAACAGGAACCCGTCCTTGTCGAAGCGCCCGAGGTCCCCGGAGCGGAAGCCGCCGTCCGGCGTGAACACCGCCTTGGTCTCCTCGGGCAGGTTGTGGTAGCCGGCCATGACGCAGTGGCCGAAGATGACGATCTCGCCCTGCTCCGGGTCGCCCGAGGCCTCGTGGTCGATCTTGATCTCGACGCCGGGCACCGGCTTCCCGACGCTGCCGATGCGCCGCGCGCCCGGCATGTTCGCGCTGGCCACCGGGCTCGTCTCGGTCAGTCCGTAGCCCTCGAACACCATGATGCCCATGTTGTCGATGAACTCCGCCACGTCCTTCGAAAGCGCGGCCGAGCCGCTCACGACGTACTTGAGCCGCCCGCCCACCTTCGCGATGACCTTGGAGAACACGAGCTTGCGCGCCAGCGTCAGCACCAGCGACTCGCCCAGGGACAGGGACTCGCCGTTCTTCTGCTTCGCCGCCGCCCGCAGCCCGCCGCGGAAGATCATCTGGATGGGCGCGGGCTTGGTCGCCATGTTCTTCTGCACGCTGTCGTAGATGCGGTTGAAGATGCGCGGCACCGCGATGAGGATGGACGGCTTCACCTCGGCCAGGTTGTCGGTGAGCTTCTCCACCGCCTCGCAGATCGCGATCGACGCTCCGATCGAGGTCATTCCGTGCAGCTCGACGGTCTGCCCGAACGAGTGCGCCCACGGCAGGAACGCCAGCGACCGGTCGCCCGGGTCGAACGGGATGATGTCGCCGATGGCGCTGACGTTGCTCGCGAGGTTCGTGTGGGTCAGCAGCACACCCTTCGGATTGCCCGTCGTTCCGGACGTGTAGATGAACCCGGCGATGTCCTTGTCCGACGGCGCGGTCGCGGGCACCGTCGGCTCGGTCTTCTCCACGAGGTGGCGGAAGGACGTGGCGTCGGCGGCGGTGCCGTCGAAGTTCACCACGTGCTCCAGCGATGGCAGCTCCTTCTTCAGCTCGCTCACGCGGCCGAAGATGCGGTCGTTGGCGCACAGGCAGAGCTTCGATCGGCTGTCGGCGAGGATGTACTTCCAGTCGCGTTCGAGCTGCGCCTCGTACATGGGCACGTAGCTGGCGCCCAGCCCGTACGTCGCCCAGGCGCCCACGGCCCACTCGACGCGGTTGTTCGAGATGACCGCCACGCTGTCGCCCTTCTTCACGCCCAGTCCGCTCAGCGCCGCGCGGAACTTGTCGACCATCCGCGACACCTCGCCGTAGGTCGTCCACTTCCACCCCTCGGGCGTCTTGGTGCCGAACAGCGGGCGGTCGGCGAAGCGGGTGAACGAGTCCTGCAGCATCGCGACCAGGTTCGTGTACTTGGGCTGGAATGTGGCCATGCGTCGCTCCCGGGGCGGACGGTTGTGCCGCGCACGGGCGCGGCGTCGCAGTCGGACGGGCCCCCTCTTACACAACCGCGCGCGCTTTGGCGAGAGCAAAAACCGGCTTTCGGCTTTCGACGTTCGGCGTTCGGAAGAGCGGGCCGTTGACGCGCCGCGCCAGGAGGCCGGCTTTCGGGTTTCGACTGTTCGGCGTCCGGAAGAGAAGTCTTTGACGCACCGCGCCGAGGATTCGCGCGACACGGGGCTCTTCTTTCCCGAAAGCCGAAAGTCGAAAGCCGAAAGCCGGTCCTTCTCACGTGCCGATGCGGCGCAGCGCGACCAGGGGCGCGTCCGGGGCGCGGGGCGATTCGAGGTCGATCTCGCAGTCCAGCATCCACAGGTCGTCCCCGTCCTGCGCCAGAAGCCGCTGCGTCGCGTCCCACGTGCGCGGTCCCGTCTGGCGGAGCGTCGTGAACTCGGCTTTGCGCGCCCGGGGCGTCAGGTCCAGGCCCCCGTGTTCGGCACGCAACGGAGCGTAGGCGGCGAGCAGGCTCTCGGCCGTCCAGTGCCCGTCCGGGTCGTGGACGCAGCGCAGCGCGTCCTCGCCGTCGCCCAGGGCGAGCGCCCGCGCGAGCCGCTGCAACTCGGAGCGCACCCGGGCGCGGAACGCCTTCGGATCCGCCGCGGGGTCGAAGGGGCGCGGGGCGGGCGCGGCGCGGGGCGCGGGCTCGACGCCCTGCATCCGTTCCCACTCCTCCAGCAGGCTGCTGTCCACCTCGCGCAGCATGTTGCGCAGGTACGCGATGACGTCCACCACCGCCTCGGTGTGGAAACGCTCGGGCACGTTGCGGTCCAGCGTGCGCCCGGCGTCCGCCAGGTAGCGCAGCAGCACGCCCTCGACGCGCTCCAGCCCGTAGTCGCGCACGTACTCGTGGAACGACGCGCCCCGCTCGTACAGCTCGCGCGCGATGCTCTTGGGGCGGATGTCCTCGTCGCCGACCCAGGGGTGGTGCGCCTCGAACTCGTTGAACGCCGGGTAGATGTAGTCCGCCAGCGGCTTCGGGTGCTCGACCTTCTCCAGCTCCGCGAGCCGGTCCTCGTACGGGACGCCGTCCGCCTTCAGCTTCGCGATCTTCTCGCCCTTGAGCCGGTGGATCTGCGCGAAGAGCACGACCCGCGGGCTGTCGAGAATCGACTCGACGAGCGACAGCACGTCCGGCGCGTGCGTGGGCGACTCGGGATCGAGACCCTCCAGCGCGTCCAGCAGGAACAGAGAGAGCGTGTGGTGCAGCGAGAAGTCGTACTGAAGCCCCGGGTCGACGCGGTAGGTCGAGCCCGAGCGCCGCGCGGGCCACGCGTCCATGTGCGGCACCACCTCGACGATGCCGGCATGGCGCAGCGTGCGGAACATCTGCGCGGCGCGGAGTTTGAGGCGGTGGCGGCTCTTCTCGGACTCGTGCGAGCGCGCAATCAGGTCCAGCAGCATCCGGTAGCCGTCGTGCCGTCCCGATCCCTCGGGCACGGGGCGCTGCAGCAGGACGAGCAGCATCCCGTGCGTCACGTCGAAACGGCTCTCCAGCGGCTCGGGCAGTCGCGTGCGGAGGCGTTCGAAGGTCTGCTCGTCGAAGTGGACGTAGCCCTTCGTCGGCGGCTGCTTCTTCACGACCTTCTTGCCGCCCGCCGCCTTCTGCGCCAGGCGGATGTTCTCGATGACGTGCTCGGGCGCCTGCGCCAGCACCCACCCGCGGTCGTCGAATCCCTTTCTGCCCGTGCGCCCCGCGATCTGCTGGTAGACGCCCACCGGCAGCATGATGGTCTTCTCGCCGTCGAACTTGCAGAGCTGCGTGAAGAGCACCGTGCGGATGGGGATGTTCACGCCCACGCCGAGCGTGTCGGTGCCGCTCACGACCTTGAGCAGGTTCTGCTGCGCCAGGCGCTCGACGAGCCTGCGGTAGCGCGGCAGGAGCCCCGCATGGTGGACGCCGACGCCGCGGCGGATGAATCGCTGCAGTTCCTTGCCGTACGGAGTGTCGAAGCGGAAGTCCGCGAGCGCGTCGCGGATGGCCTCGCGGCCCTCCTTGGGCACGATCTCGACGCTCATGAGGTTCTGCGCCTGCTCGGCGCACGCGCGCTGCGTGAAGTTCACGAGGTACACCGGCGCGCGCGCGGTGCGAAGCAGATCCTCGATCGTCTCGTGCAGCGGGCTCGTGCGGTACTCGAAGTCCAGCGGCACCGGGCGCACCAGTCCGCGCACGACGGACACTTCGCGGCCGGTGGCTTCCTTCAGGCGCTCCTCGATGGACGACGTGTCGCCGAGCGTGGCGGACATGAGCAGGAACGTCGCGCGGCGAAGCACCAGCAGCGGCACCTGCCACGCGACGCCGCGGTCGCGGTCGGCGTAGTAGTGGAACTCGTCCATGACGACCGAGTCGGCGCGCGTGGCCTCGCCCTCGCGCAGCGACAGGTTGCTGAGAATCTCCGCGGTGCAGCAGACGACGGGCGCCTCGCGGTTGATGCTGGCGTCGCCGGTCATCATGCCGACGTTCTCGGGGCCGAACGCGTCGCACAGGGCGAAGAACTTCTCGTTGACGAGCGCCTTGATGGGGCTCGTGTACCAGGTCTTCCCGCCCTCGCAGAATGTCTTGAAATGCAGCGCGAGCGCGACGAGCGACTTGCCGGACCCCGTCGGCGTGTTGAGCACGAGGTGGCGGCCCTGCACGACCTCCAGCAGTGCCTCTTCCTGGGCGGGGTAGAGGGTCAGGCCGAGGTGCGAGACGTGGTCCAGGAACCGCTCGAGGATCTCGTCGGGCGAGGGCTTGCGGCCGGGTTCGAATCGGACGAGACGGGGCGCGGAGGCGTCGGGGGCTTCCATGGGGCGCAAAGTAGCGCGGGCGGCGCCCGCCCGGTCGGCTCTCCCCCCGGCCCCCTCTCCTTTCGCTCCGCTCGTTCCTCGCTCCGCGAAAGGCGAGGGGGAGGGCGCACTGCCCGCGACGGTCGGATCAGCATTGCCGAACACCCCCCTCGCGTTTCGGACACTCTTGTTCTTGTCCGAAACGAAAGGGGGGAGGGGGGGAGAGCCGGCCCGCCGGCCGCCCGACGAAATCCCTTGCCGCGGCGCCCGGCGGAGGCGAGCATCGGGGCCGCACCGGCGCCGCGGGGTCGGCGCGCGGAGAGCGCGATGTCCTGCCGTGGGCGCACGCACCAGGCTCTCCCCCCCGGCCCCCCTCTCGTTTCGGACAAGTACAAGGGCGTCCGAAACGCGAGGGGGGAGGTCGCCGTGCCGGCTGCGGGCGCATCGAGGCAACGACCTCCCCCCTCGCGTTTCGCGGAGCGAGGAACGAGCGGAGCGAAACGAGAGGGGGGCCGGGGGGGAG
>Ga0172368_10002530_pt1 | contig 23171 bp, 20 predicted proteins | sample Lak11m_FD_114540 | JGI IMG/M metagenome (GOLD analysis project Ga0172368, IMG submission 114540) | Freshwater microbial communities from Kabuno Bay, South-Kivu, Congo - kab_022012_11m | ecosystem: Environmental > Aquatic > Freshwater > Lake | place: Democratic Republic of the Congo: South-Kivu...
ACAAGACCTGATTTAGTATCAACAGAATCACCAGTACGAAGAGTCTCATTTAATGCTCTATTAATAAGTACCTCATAAGCCTGAGGTAAAAGAATCTTTTTAAAACGCGCCGCAGACATGGTCCAAAATTTTGGATCAGATAATTTTTCAAGAAACAGCAAAAATCCAAAATCTCTATCAATCATAGAATTATCAAAATCTGAACAAAGCAAACCATCTTCCATGTCATCATCATTGAAATTCTCATCAAGAAGTTCATCTACGTCAACGACTTCACCTGTATTGTCTTGCAGTTTTAAAGCCATTTGGGAAAATATTACGGAGAACCTTTATACCGCTTTCAGAGTGAATAATCAAGGGTTTATTGAGAACTTTGGAGTAAAAATACAAAGTCTCCCACAAGCAAAGATAGAATGATAATAATACTGACTATAGCAAATATTTTTTTGGATGCATTTTTCATATATATTCTTTTAATAAACTTCCTTTAGATAACATTCCTCACAGTACACTTTCTCTAGACGATCTTCATCATATGTAGTATCAATTTCAACACCACATTTTCCACATTTCCTCTTCCAGAGCCATCTTGGAGGCCTCAATCTAACTCTTTCGTCATCTCTACAATCAGAACAGGTTCTAGGAATAGGCACACCAACTTGCTTATAAAAAGATACTTCCTGTGGAGTAACCTTATATCCTCTTCCGCACACAAAACATCCTAAAATTTTTGTTGTAATATTATTATCAACATCCTTAATGTCATCTGGAATCATATAATCAGTACTAATTTTCCCTTTTCCCTCCAATTTGGCCCAATTAAATCCTTTTTCTTTTGCTATAGCTTCTTCTAGATACATATATTCACCAGCAACAGTTTCATTATATCCAAATGGACTTAGCTTATGAGGGAAAAATTGTCCCCATTCGAAAGTATTCTTCATAAGATCAATCATCTTTGAAACAATTTTTTCATATTCATCCTTAGAATACTTTTTATTTAGAATGCAATATTCTCCATGATGAACCGAAATGCAGCCAAAACAATTTTTGGAAGTAAAACATAAATTACAATACTTTAAATCATTATTATGCCAGCAAGAATCACATGAAATACAGTTAAAAAGACCTGAACATCCGATAGTCTCATAACACAACTCGCTCCTATCATATCCCATACAAGTCATATCCATAGAATCATAAGTTTCATCCATCTGCCAGCCATATTTAGAGTCTTCACATGCGGCACAATCAAAACAGTAATGAAGATTTCTAGAGTTATGTAAATTGCTTCCCACACAATTTTCACAGTTAACTTGATCAATAGCTTTTACAGGATATTTCAACCTCAAATCATCCAAATAAATCTGCTTCGCCTTAACATAATTTTGATAACTATTTAAATTAAAGGTTTTCAATTTTTCAAAATACTTTTCTTCAGAATATTCTTCATTAAAAATATAATATTTTTTATTTCTCAAATTCGCACAGAAAATACAATTTTCACATCCCTTTAGATCAATAGAAAACTGACAATTATTACAATTTTCGCAATTACTCAGACAAACACAATTATAGGCATTCTTAGTAAACATACAGTCGTAACACAGTTCACTTTCATATAAATGCAAATAATCCACACAATTGCGATTTTTAGTAGAATAATGCCCATAAAGACAATCCTCCTCATAGTGATTACCAAACGTCAAATAACAATTTTTATTCGCATATGAATAATTGCAATATTCACTATTTTCAGACTTTTTATTAACAATTGCCAATCTCGGGACCTTTTTCATCAATTCATAAAACTGTTCAAAAAATGGTTTATTAAAATCAATTTCCATACCATAGTCCAACGCATTCCATTTATCTCCCCAGAAACAGTCCTGACAATAAACTGTAAATTTCTTATCAGGAGAATATATTGTAATTATATCCTTTTTGCACAAATCACATTTTCTTTTATAAAGTCTCTTCTCATTTCTCCAAGACATCCTATTCCTGAGCCTACATAAAACACAAAACACAGGGTCCCCAAGCCCCATCCGCTTATAAAAACTTCGATCATTATCAGTAATCAAAATCTCTACGCCACATTGTTTACAATCTTTTATCATAAAAATTTTCTAATATACTTCTGCCATATAACACTCCTCACAATATACTTTTTCGCTACGATCTGGACTATAAGTTGTAACGATATCTTTTTCACATTTATCACATTTTCTCCTCCAAAATCTTCTCGGATTTCTTAAATTAAATCGATCTAAATGTCTTTGATCAGAACTTCGTCTTGGTATTGGCAAACATTGCTTACGATAAAAATCCAACTCAGCAGCAGTAATTCTAAAAAGCCTTCCAGTAACTTCGCATATAATTGCCCAATCCAAAATCTCATCAGGAACATCCTCAATATTGTCAGGAAGCTTTGAAGCTTCTAATTTTTTGGCAACATCTGGCATTGGCGGCTCATAATCATCCCAGTTATACCCCTTAGCCAAAGCTTCCTTTTTCTCTAAAGGAAAATATAATTGTGCAGACGTCTTGTTGTAACCAAATTGCGAAAAATGAATTGGAAAATATGATCCCCATTCCCCTGTTTCCTGCATATACTCAATAATTCTACCGGCAAGTTTATCATATTCTTCCTTGGTATACTGTTTATTAAAAATCAAATATTCATTCTGTTTCAAACAAGTAGATCCAAAACAATTTTTAGAACTATGGACATGAGTACAGTAATAAATATCCACACAATCGATAAAAACTTCATGAGAAAAAAGCACATGATAACTACGATCGCCGGCAATAGTTGAATCGTAAGATTGCTGCAATCCAGTACCATACTGATAAATATCCATATTATTTTTTGACCCAAGAACTAGCTGATTACAATATCTACATCCTTCATTGTCTTCACAGTCAAAACAGTAATAACAATCTTTACAGTTATATAAATAATTCCCAATAGAATTCTGCAAATTGTGCCCTTGATATTCTTTATAAAAATGAGTTTTTTCGGCTTCCATCATTCTGTTCTTATATTTCTGGTATTGCTCGTACGAACCTAAATCTATCTTTGAAACTTTCTTCTCATATTTCTCTTTAGTTAATTGTTCATTTTCAAAACAATACTGTTTTTCTCTTAACCCGATGCAAAGAAAACAATTTTTACAACCAACACAGTCCTTCAAAAAAGAACTCGAATGACAGTTCTGACAGTCCTGGCATCCTTTGAGCCCATAAGATTTGTGACAATCAACACAGTCATAACAAAGCTCATTATGTAAATTATAGAACCCATCTACACAAGATCTATTTTGTTTAAAACCATAACCATACATACAATCTTCACAATAATCGGCATGTCCAATCAAATAACAATTCTTGGCATATCCGGTATAATGCACGTATTCCGAATTCTGGATCGTTCCTGAAGTATTTAGAGCCATCATCGGTACAGATTTCATCAATTCATAAAATTGTTCAAAAAATGGCCTATTGAAATCGAAATCTCGTCCATAATCTCTTGTATCCCACTTATCACTGACCCAACAATCCCTACAATAATTTGGTTGATTTGCTTGAGGAGGATGTTCGGTCAAAATTCTCTTCTTGCACATGTCACATGTTCCCGGATACATATTTCTCTCATTGCAAAAAGCCAATCTCCTTTGTTGCCTACAGCTAGGACATATTTCAGGAACAGGAATGTCATATTTTTTCCCACCCAAAACAGGAGAAAACATTTTATAATATTCCAAATCCTCATCCATAACTGCAAATTTTCGTTCACAATTTACACAAACTTTGTCCATATTTTTAATTAATAAACTTCTTTTAGATAACACACCTCGCAATACACAACCTCTCGACTTTCTGGCTTGTATACAGTTTCTATCGCTTTTCCACATTTATCACATGATCTAATCCAAAGTCGACAATATCCATGCGATTTTATTCTATCATAATGTCTTTGATCAGAACATATTCTAGGAATCGGCAAACCCATTCTTTTATAAAATTTTAATTCTTGTGGAAGAATTTTATAAACTCTTCCTGTAATTTCACATTTTAAAACTTTTCCACAAATGTCTTCAGAAACTTCACGGATATCAACTGGTGGCACAAAATATTCTCCTTCCTTGGCCATTTCTAGTTTTTCATCAAGCCAGTTGCCTCCTAATTTTTCAACACCTTCTTTATTCAAAGGAAAATATTCCTTGGCAATTGTTTCATTATAATAAAATGGAGAAGTAGAGTACGAGAAATATTCCCCCCACTCACCAGTTTTTTGCATATGTTCAACAATTTTAACAACGAGTTTTTCATATTCTTCCTTAGAATATTGTTTATTAAAAACACAATATTGTTTCATCTTTAATCCAACACTGCCAAAAATATTACTACAATGATGACACTCCATTGAATAATAAAGATTTGTTCCATACCAAACATAAAAACAAGCCATTGAAGACTCCAAATCTACAGTCGAACACACATTATAACAAAACCTAGTTCCATAAGGAGAACAGAAACTACAGTCATAGGTATCATTAGTTTTAGGCGTAAAATGGATAAATTTACAGTCCTCGGAATCTTTTGAATCAAACGCATGATGACAATTTTTGCAATTATAAACTGACTCTCCACTACAATTCTCACTAGCATAAATATGAGACGCAACATGCGGCAATGTCTCTTTTAACTTATTAAGTCGCTGTTTCAAATCTTCTATTTTTTCAGGAGTTAAATATTTAAAATCTTCAGCAATTTTTTCATACTCTTCTCTATCGTATTGTTTATTTAAAATACAATATTCCTTCATTTTAAGGCCAAAACACGCAATACAATTTCTACAACCAGAACATTCCTCAATCATTAATCCATCGCTACAATTTCTACAATGAGTGAAAAATTTACAACCATAACAATCATCAGAACCAGCACCCTGATAACAATTTTGACAAGCATAAACCGCCAAACAATCCACACAATCTTTACATCTAGAAATAAATTTTCCGTACAAGCAATCCTCATTCACGCCACCACCAAAAATCAAATAACAATTCTTTTGTTCCAGTGCATAATTCGTATAATAACTATTTTCACAATTGATTGTATACAGCGACATATGTGGAACATCCAAATAAAGAGACCTGAAATTCTCGGCGAAAGTTTTTGAAAAATCAAAATCTCGACCATACGCAAGTGGATCCCATTTATCACCCCACCAAACTTCTTGATCGTAAACTTTATATAAAGATTCTGGAGAATAAATAGAGACAATTTCTTTTCCAGTTAAATCGCACTTCCTATGATAAAGACTGCGCTCATTACGCATAGAAAGCCTTCGTTGTTGCCTACACGAAGGACATAACTTTGGAGCAGGAACAGAAAATTTCTTATTATCAAAAACAGGAGAAATGCTCTCGTAAAACCTGAGATCATCATCAGTAATCTCAAACTCGAATCCACATTGCCCACATACATTCTTCATACGAAAAATATACCACACTATCTATTTCTTTTTCTAGAAGCCTTTTGTTGTTTTCTTTGTTTTTTCTTTTCAGCAGTAGTTGGTCCAGATTTACGAGAACCTCCACCTTTCGAAACAGGTATTCCAAGCATTCTCATCAATTCCATAGGATCCATTCCTTCAGCCAATTCTTGAACTAATCCTTGAGTACCAGGAGCCATAAAATCGTCACGATCTACTCCAAATTCACGAGATAACCCACTTGCCATCCTAGCTAAAGGCTCTAGTGCAGGTCTTAATTTTGCATCCAACTCTCGAACCATAGCCTCTGGATCTTCCCATTGCCATCTTTTATCATCACCTAGCGCTTCATAATCAGCAAATTCATCTCCAACATGATCTAATCTAACTTGAGCAGAATCATTAGAAGTTCTAAGCCTAATAGTAGAATTATCATGGTCAGGTCTATAATCTCCATTAACTATATTCGGAAACATTGCAGTTCTTCCTTGTCTAACATCTCCTAAAAATCCAGTTCTATATCTAACAGTATTTATGAACGCTTGAGGGAAAGGATCAAATTGCTGAGTCTGAACTAACCCAGCTGCGGCAGCAACTCTATTTCTAGTACCAGAGACAACAATTCTAGCATCATTATCAGTAACATCTATTTTTGGAGTAGTAAAAGCTATAGTTTCACTTATCCAAGAACTAAGTGGCAACCCACCAAATAATTCAACCCACACCCTCGGATTAGTAATATCTATAGGCACCATTTGAAATTCATCAGTTCGTCTCAATGCAGAAGAAAGAACTCTATTAGCCATCTGTAAATTTTTCTGGACATTATCCATTCCAATAACCACAGCACGCGCAATCCTTTTTCTTCTTGCAGCTACAATTCCAGCTAAAGTCAAAATTCCAGTACCAGCTCCCAAATCTACTCCAACAAAATCCTGTGTATCTTCAAATCTATCATTGAAAGCAATTTCCTTAAAAATAGCAGCAGTAGCTCTAAGATCAGACAAACTCTGTATTCCCAACTTATCAAGAGTGCCAAGTCCAGCACCAGCCAACTCAGGAGCAAAAGAAGTCATTAAAATTCTCATAACATCTTCAGGGGTATTTCCTATACTAGATTCAGCAACAGCTTTGATTTCGCGAGGATCACTAGGCGATATATCAAGAGAACCAGCTATATATTTCAGCACCAAATTCATGACAAGATCATTCACTTGTCCCCTATCCCTATTTTGATCAAGTCCTGGATCAGCCAATTCATCAACATCACTGGCAATAGGAACATCCGGCCTATAATAATCTTCGAAAGCTCTCATTTTAAACAAAATAAAATACTTATTTTACCTCCTCAACCTTAAAACCATCAGAAGTTCTTATTAATCGAACTCTTTTTTCACAAAATCCTCTAAATAAATCATTGTCAAAATATTCCGTTCCATCATCAGTTCTCAAATATTCACAATCACATCCAAGACCAGGCCTTGTACCCATAATTGTAAAATATACCATTCCTTCAGCTACAACATCTCCTTCCTTGGCTTCAGGAAAATCAGAGACTTTAATAGATGGATATTCTGGAGGGACTCCAGTTCGTAAAGTCTCAAAAAATGAATCTAAAGCTCCTCTATCAAATCCAACAGGCTCTCCAGGCCTACCGGTATCAATACCAATTAGACGAAACCCTCGTAAATATCCGGCATGTCCAATTTCATCAGCAGATGCATATTGAGATTTTCTATCAGTAACAACTGCATCTAACGCTCCGAGTTTCTCAAACACCACTGCCATATCAAAATCTTCATCAACTTTTCCTTCACATAGACCAAGCCACTCTTGAAAAACAGCAGCATTTTCCTCTCCCATAATAAGTTCACACAACAAAAGATTTCCAACAAGAATTTCAACATCAGGCTCAACAGTCAAAACGCCAATATTTTGAAGAACCTCACTCAGCTCTACTAATCTATCAAAAGACATTCCATCAACAATTGCAGTAATATGATCAGGAACCTTATTTGACCCTTCCGGTCTACCTACATCAGCCATATTTTTTTGATTAAATTAAAACAAGGAAAAATAATGTACTACTAAAAACACCATGTGTCAATACGGCCAAAAACACATAAATCCAAAAACTTTATTTCATCAAATTGTCCTTGAAGTAATAAGTTCTTGGAATCTGTTTATTCCAATCTAAAACAAGAGAATATGCATTCATATCTTTATTGTATCCTTTACATTCAACGATCTGATCACCACCGGAATAAATTTTATTAAATGAAGGAACTGCATATACATTGAATTCTCCACTAGATTCACCCATTCCAGTACACTCATAGAAATACTTATAATCAGGAGTGAAAGCATAATCTTGTGGAGCATAAAGCAAAACAACTTCACGAGAATTATCGATATCATATATATGAACAGCTCTATATCCCCATCCATCACCAAAAATCGTATACATCAAATATTTATTATTATCTGAAATCTTATAACTGTCGAAAACATATCCACCGTTCTTGTTATTTTCATCAATAGTCATAAGGATTTTATCATCGGTGCCTTTCTTTATATGTAATTTTCTGACACCACCAACAACTTCAGTATAAAATTCAGGAGTATAGTTATCCCAAGTTTTTTCAGTAGAAAATGTGTCCAAAAGTCCATTTTTCACATTTGCAGACACAAGATATTTTTCTTCAACTTTATTTTTTTCTCTTAAGTAAACTGTAAACTGATATGAGCCATCTCCTTTTTTCACAATATCAGTAACATCAGCAAAAATAACATTAGAGTACCAAGCCTTAAACTGAGCGAAAGTAACTTTCTTTGTATCGTACTTCATTTTGTATGCGCCTTCTAAATCCTGAGAAACTAATTTGTCATAATATGATTTAATAATCGCTTCATCGGCAGCATTAGCATCAACTACAGTTTTATCACCTTCCACGGTTTTCTCTTCAGCAGGCTCTGTGGCCTCTTCAGGGTTCACAATTTCATCAACATTTGCAACTTTCTGTTCTTCAACTTTAGCAGACTCCTCAACAGGCCTTTTATTATTGTTGTCGAAAGGAACAAACTCGACAACTAGAAACGCAGCAACTCCCAACACAAACACCGCTAAAAATATTTTTTCAATTTTAGTAAGGTTCATAACAAAAAGTTAATATGTAAAACCAACACAGGTCAACAATATAACACAAATAGAACAAATTTGGGAATAAAACTTTGCGAAAATTTCCGAAGCAAGTCGTACCTAGGAATAAAAGGTTTTTAGCTCTGGGTCTCGTGGGTTCCCAGAGCTAAAAACACCTTAAAATTTTGAAAAGCAAAGAAAAACTTTTTTGAAAAGTTTTTCTTAAAAAATTATGGTGGGCCAGGCGGGACTCGAACCCGCGACCAATTGCTTAAGAGGCAACTGCTCTACCGACTGAGCTACTGACCCTAGAGAGGAACGAATGAGGGACAAGTATCGTACTCGATACTGACCCATTTTTTCGCAAAAATCGCACGGGAAAAATTATCATTACTGTAGCGAACTTGCAAGTTAATCTCAAAAAAGTATACTTCAACCATGAAAAAAATTCTTCTATATACCGATACTCCTAGAACAGGAGGAGCTGAACTACAAATGTTTCTACTAGCCAAATTTCTGGATAAGAAAAATTTTACACCTATATTAGTCTGGAGCAATTATCGCGAACTCGATAAATGGACACTCAAATTTGAAAACGAAGGAATAAAAGTAATTCGCTTAAAAGTAAAAAGCAAACACGACTTATCGCACTATTTCCAATTAAAGAAAATCATCAAAGAAGAAAAACCGGATATTCTCCACGCTCACGTCTGGAATCCAGCAAGTTGTAGATATTCATATTTGGCAGCCAAATCAACAAAAATACCACTAATAACAACTGAACACGACCCATTCAAAATTTCATTTCTAAAAGATTTATTCAAAAAAAGAGCATTAAAATACGTAAAAAAAATCGTCACAGTTTCCGAAGACAATAAAAAAACACTCGCATCACTTTATCCAGAACAAAAGAAAAAACTCGAAGTTATTCACAATGGAATCGACATCACCTGGTGGCAATCACAATTTCTAAAATTCACAGAAGAAGATCTTCATAAAATTAAAACAGACATATTCAAAGCAAAAGAAGACTCTCTAATAGTCACAACAATAGCTGAACTTCACGAGAGAAAAGGTATAAAATATTTACTTCAATCAATCCCTGAAGTAATAAAAAAATTCCCAAACGTAAAATTTGTAATCATCGGAGAAGGAATAGAAAGAGGAAATCTAGAAAAATTAATTCACAAATTAGAAATTGGAAATAATACAATTTTACTCGGTCGCCAAAAAGAAGTGCCATACTTACTTAAAAGTTCAAACATCTTTGTTTTACCTTCAATAAGAGAAGCTTTCGGATTTGTAAACACAGAGGCAATGATCACTCCCCTTCCAGTAATCGCCACAAAAGCAGGAGGCATTCCAGAAATAGTAGAAGACAAAAAAACAGGAATATTGGTAGAACCGGGAAATTCAGAAGCATTAACCAAAGCATTACTAGAACTGATCCCCGATCTGAAAAGACAAGAAACTCTAGCACATGCCGGATTCGAACGAGTCGTAAAAAACTTCGACGCAAAGAAAATGGCCATCAAGTACGAGAGACTATACGAAGAAATATAGGCTTAAAAAAGTACGACAATCGAAAAGATGGTGCAGTTGACGAAGTAGAACTCGATTTTTAGACGTTTATATTGACGGTGAGTATCTACTCACCTATAATGTGATCGCAAAATATAACAAGCGCCAATATGCAATTAAAAACAATTTATCTTTGCCAAGAATGCGGACACGAAAACAGCAAATGGCTAGGCCAATGCCCGGAATGTAGCAGCTGGAATAGTTTTGTCGAAGACGTGATCAGCAAAACTCCACGATCAATGAAAGTAGAAGCAAAAATTCCAAGTACCCTCACTTCCATAACTCATAATATAAAAAAAATAGCATCTGGGATTTCGGAGTTCGATAGAGTAGTAGGAGACGGATTAGTTCCAGGAAGCATGACACTTTTAAGCGGAGAACCGGGAATCGGAAAATCAACTTTAACGTTACAAATAGCCAACAAAATCGCAAAAAATTATAAAGTCTTATTAATTTCTGGAGAAGAATCAATATCACAAATAAGTGTAAGAAATTTGCGCCTTGGATTTAACGAAGACAATCTAACAGCAATGAACGAATACAATCTAGAAACCATCTTGGAAACCATCAAAAAAGAAAAACCAAATCTCGTTATAATAGATTCTATTCAAGTCATATCAAGTGCAAATATTCCATCTACAGCAGGATCAATAAACCAAGTTCGCTACTGCACAGAATCAATCATGGAAGTTGCAAAAACAATGGACATTGCAGTAATTTTAATAGGACACGTCACGAAAGACGGCACACTCGCAGGACCAAGAGTTTTGGAACACTTAGTGGATACTGTAATCCATTTGGAAGGAGATCGCTTTCAACAATTTAGATTACTTAGAGCTGCAAAAAATAGATTCGGTAGCTGTTCAGAAGTAGGGATTTTTGAAATGATAGATGCGGGAATGAAAGAAGTAAAAAATCCATCAGAGCAATTTTTAGAAGGGAGAATACCTAATTCAATAGGAAGTGTGATAACAGTTTCCATGGAAGGAACTAGACCGTTTTTAGTAGAAGTACAAGCCCTTGTTTCAGTAAGTCCATTTGGATATCCTAAACGAACTGCAAATGGATTCGACTTAAACAGGCTACAAATCTTGATAGCAGTTTTAGAAAAATACGGAAAATTAAACCTACAAAATCAGGACGTATTCATAAACGTTGTAGGCGGAATAAAATTGAATGAACCAGCCTCAGATCTAGCTGTGTTGATGGCAATCGCATCTTCATTTCTAAAAAAATGTATTCCGGGAACTTCAGTAATATTTGGAGAAGTAGGCTTAAGTGGAGAACTTCGAAAAGTCTCTCATGCAGAAAAAAGAAAAAAAGAAGCAGAAAAACTAGGATTTTCCAAAATACTAACTCCAGAAAGTTTCAAAGAGGTAATTAAAATTCTAAGAACATTGAATTCTCAGGAAAATTCTGATTAAATACCTGCATGAATAAAACGATCTTATTCCTCAAAAATCTAATATTCAAAGGACAAGTCCCGTTTTTTAAAATTATAAAAATAATTCTTTCATTAGTCCCAATATTGGCACTAACAACATTTATCGACCCACAATTAAATAGGGATTTTGCAAACTATGGATGGACATTTTTAATAATTACAATGATAAGCAGACCAATAGCAACAATATTTCCAAGATTGGGAATTTTAAGAAAATTCGTACTACTACGCAGACAATTAGGAATAATTGCAGGTACATTCATTTTGGCACACGGAGTACCATATTTATTGGCAGGTCAACCATCTATCGCCGCACTGATCGATCCACAATTTTGGGATTTCAAAATGTTTTTAACATGGGGAATTCTAGGAATAATAGCCTCATTAATCCCTTTAATAACTTCGAATAACTTCACCATGAGATACTTGGGAAAATGGTGGAAACCAATCCAAAGGTTATCATATTTATTCTTCATATTTGGAGGAATTCACATTTTCCTAGTAAGAGGAAACCTTCAAATAATAATAGAAATAGCGATTTGGGGACTAGTATGGATTCTCGCTCACTTCAAAGTAATTATCTGGAAAGAGAAAAAAACTTCATAGCATTTTCAGTCGAAATTCTCTCGATTTCCTTATAAGAAAGATTTTTTACCTTTGCAATTTCACGAACAACTTCAGTTACATAGGAAGATTCATTACGATTGCCTCTGTATGCCTGCGGAGCCAAATAAGGACAATCCGTCTCTACCATAAACAAATTAATCGGAACTTCTTTAGCAACATCTCGAATATTCTGAGCTTTAGGATAAGTAACAATCCCGGTAAAGGAAGTAAAAATTCCCAGTTCCCAAAGCTTTCTGGCAAATTTTAACGTACTGCCATAACAATGAAAAACTATCTTAAGCGTTGGATAATTTTTTAGAATTTCCAGACAGTCGTTGTCAGCATCTCGATTATGTACAATCACAGGAAGATTAACTTTTTTAGCTAATTCAAGCTGCATTCTAAAAGCAGCTTTTTGAATATCTTTTGGGACATTCGCTTTGAAATAATCAAGTCCACATTCCCCTATTGCCACAATTTTTTTATTTTCTTTAATTAATTTTTCCCAACTATCCAATAGCTCCTGAGTAACATGCGCAGCTTCATATGGATGCATTCCTAAAGTTGAATACAAACAATCATATTTCTGAAGCATCTCCAAAGTTTGACTGGATGATTTCAAATCACAACCAACATTTATCATCTTATCTACTCCAGCGGCATTTGCCCTCTTGATGACTTCATCAATATCATCTTTGAACTCCGGAAACATTAGATGTGCATGTGTATCAATAAGCATAAAACATTGTTAATGCAGTTCAGAGATAGTGTGTAAAAATAATTTTTCGACATTCGAAGAATTTTTGAGCTGAAATAGTAGCACACAAGCAAACGAGGCTAGAACTAAAGAAATCAGCTACTGTTTCATCTAAAATTCAAGATGAGGAAAATTATTTTTACACACTATCTCCTCTACACAAAATTTGACAAAACCATTCTACACAAATATAATCAACTCGTAAATTTTATTATTCTCATGCAAAGAAAAAGCCTAACAAATTCAGAAATCTCAAAAAACACATCAAAAGTGTGGGCTTTTTTTTATTTCTATTTTATCTCTTAGCATGAGGGTTTGATTTCCGTTCACCTACAAATTACCTCATGCACACAAGCCTGAGATAATTTTTTTATATTTCTTTAACCACTGAAAACATGGTAAAAAGTAGGAGCGCAGAAAAAGAGTTAGTATTAACAAGAAAAGAAGCCTTTAGTGGCACATTTCAAACTGATAGGATCTACGCCTATCAAAACTAATTTTTCAAACACCCTAACAATTAAAGATATGATTATAGTAATGAAAGCCGGCGCACCACAAAGCGATTCAGCACACATAATGGAAGAGCTCAAGTCTAAAGGACTGCAACCGGTTCCACTATACGGAGTTGAGCGCACAGTAATCGCAGTAATAGGCGAAGAACGTGATATCAGCATCGGTCACTTGGAGTCACTTGCTGGAGTAGAAAAAGTAATGCGAGTAGTTGCACCATTTAAACTTGTTGCAAAAGAAACTCAAAAAGAACCAACAATAATAAATGTAAACGGAGTAAAAATTGGCAGCAAACAATTAGTCGCAATGGCAGGACCATGTGCAGTTGAATCCGAAGAACAGATGGACACTGTTGCACGCGAATTATCTCAACTTGGAGTAAAAATACTACGTGGAGGAGCATTCAAACCTAGAACAGGACCATACGCATTTCAGGGAATGGGAAGAGAAGGCTTAGATATACTAAGAACTGTAGGAGACAAATACGGAATGGCAGTAGTCACAGAAGTTGTAGATATTCGTGACCTTGATGCAATCTGCCAAAAAGCCGACATGATTCAAATCGGAGCAAGAAATATGCAAAATTTCGAACTCTTGAAAGAAGTCGGAGCAACTCAAAAACCTGTTCTATTAAAACGTGGACTTTCAGCAACTATTGAAGAATTCTTGCTAGCTGCTGAATATATCCTTTCAAACGGAAATCCAAACGTAATTCTTTGTGAAAGAGGAATTCGTACATTTGAAAAGGAAACAAGAAACACATTGGCATTGGCCACAATTCCATTAGTAAAAGAAATGAGTCACTTACCAATAATAGTTGATCCAAGTCACGCTACCGGTAAAAAATCATTGATCGAACCAATGACAAAGGCAGCAATAGCTTGCGGAGCAGACGGATTCATAATCGAAGTTCATCCAAATCCAGAACAAGCAAAATCCGACGCTCAACAGCAACTAACTCCAAAGGAATTCGAACAGTTAATGAAAGATATTCAGCCAATAGTAGAAGCCGTAGGCAAACATTTCTAACAATCAACATGTCAGAAATAAAAGTAAATCTAAAACAAGGAAATTCGTACAAAGTATTCATCAGAGCTGGAATTTCTGCAGAAATTCCAGCTCACTTAAAGAAACTAAATTTAGGTAATAAATATGCAATAATCACCGATTCCAAAGTAGAAAGATTATATGCACTAACGTTTTCAAAATCTTTGAAAAAAGAAGGAATCCAATCTGAAATATTTTCTTTTGTAGAAGGTGAGCCATCAAAAAATTTACAAACAGTAGAACACTTAGCCAAAAGAATGATAGAAAAAGGATTTGATCGTAAAGATACAATCATAGCACTAGGAGGAGGAGTTACGGGAGATATTGCAGGATTTTTAAGCTCGATATACATGAGAGGAATTCCATACATCCAAATCCCAACCACATTACTTGCAATGGTAGACTCAAGCATTGGAGGGAAAACGGGAGTAGATCTTCCTGAAGGGAAAAATCTGATCGGAACATTCAATCAACCATGTGCAGTTTTCATCGATCCATTATTTCTAAAAACACTTTCTCCAAAACATATACGAAATGGACTTTCCGAAGTAATTAAATGTTCGGTAATCAAAGATAAAGAACTTTTTGAATTCATCGAAAAAAATATGGATAAAATATTATCCTTAAGCCAAGAAAGTCTGATCAAAATTATTGAACGATCCGTAAAGATTAAGGCAGAAATTGTTCAAAAAGATGAAAAAGAAACCTTGGGGATTAGGCAACTTTTGAACTACGGACACACATTTGGACATGCGATAGAAAGAATGAGTAAATACAAATTACTGCACGGATATGCCATTTCTATAGGCATGGTCTTGGCAAACAATTTAGCAATCGAAAAAAAGCTACTAAAAAAGACAGACGCAGAGAGAATAAAAAAATTACTCAAGAAAGCTGATTTGCCAATCCTGACAATACAAAAACCGACATTAAAAGACATAAATTCAGACAAGAAAAAAGAAGGAAATATAATTAATTTTGTTCTACCAAAAAAAATCGGCGAAACAATAATATTCCCAGTAAAATGCCAAACAAAATAATCCAAATTTCTGTATCAGGGGCAAAAAGCATCACAAACAGAGTTTTGCCTCTTTTAGCTTTAAGTAAAAAGAAAATAACAATAAAGAACATCGGGATTTGCGATGACACTTCATACATGATCAAAGCTCTAAAAAAGCTTAAATTCAAAAAACAATCCTCCGCAATAAAAATATTTACAGGAAACGCCGGTACAGCAACCAGATTCCTCACAGCATTCTCGACTCTAACAGGAAACACAGTAATAATCGATGGAGATAAAAGAATGAGAAATCGCCCAATTGAAGAATTAACAAAAGCCTTAAACTCTCTAGGCGCAAAAGTAGATACAAAAAATGGATGCCCTCCAATAAAAATTCATCCACAAAAAATCCAAGGAGAAATAATACATATTCCAGGAAATATCAGTTCCCAATACATCACTGCCCTACTCCTGACTCTCCCATTTGCAGACAAGAATTCCGAGCTAATAGTAAGCACAAAACTGCTCTCGAAACCATATGTCGACATGACGATAAAGCTCTTACAGCAATTCGGAATCGAAATCGTGAACAATAAATTTGAACATTTCAAGATTCAAGGAAATCAGACAGTAAACCCACCAAAAACTTTCACGATAGAAAGTGATGCATCTTCAGCTTCATACCCTGCCGCATACGCAGCACTTCATCCAGAAAAAAGCATCTTATTAAAAAATATAAGCAAAAATTCAATTCAAGGGGACATAAAATTTCTAGACTATCTCAAAAAAATGGGATGTAAGGTAACTGAAACTAAAACTGGAACAATGATACAAGGGCCAACAATCCTAAAATCTTTAGGTAAAGTCGACATGAACGAAACTCCAGACCTAGTGATGACATTCGCAGTAATGGCAATGCTTACAGAAGGAAAAACCATAATCCATAACATCGAAAACCTTAGAATCAAAGAAAGTGACCGAATTTCCGCACTAGAAAATGAAATAAAAAAATTCGGGATAAAAGTTAGAACTGGTAAAGATTTCATAGAAATAGAAGGGAATCCTGAAAAAATTCGCAGCATATTATTCCCTATCACAATCGAAACATACAACGATCACCGCATAGCAATGGCATTCGCAATCTTGAAAGACATAGTTCCAAAATTAAAAATAAAGAATCCAAACTGTGTAAAAAAAAGCTATCCATCTTTTTGGAAAGACCTTAAAAAACTGATGAAGTAATGACCACAACACCAACAACAATAATTTCAATTTTCAACTCCCTCTGCAAAGGATTACTAAACGCAGTCGTATTTTTCATAGGAGTTCACCTAAATAGTATTGGATTTTCTGGCGCACAAATTGGAATTTTATTCATGACATATTCACTAACAGGCTTACTAACAATTCTGCCGTCAGGATTTAGTAATGACACTTTCAAGTCAAAACATTTACTCTCTTTAGCCTTACTACTCCTAAGTATTCAGTACTTCGGTTTGTTTTATCTAAAAGATTTTGCACCTTTATTTCTAGTATTTTTCTTAGGAAGTATTGGTAAAACCCTATACTCAAACTCAATGGACAGCCTTTTCCTAAAATCTACAAATCAGGAGAATACCAAGAAAAAAATAAACATTTTTCTAAGCCTAAACTATACATTAATCGGATCAAGCATAATGATTGCCGGATACTTACTAAACATAAACTACTCATTCTCCAAAATATTCTTAATCATATCCATAGCATTGACAATAATGGCAGTAGTAAGCCAAATTATTTTACCAAAAAGTTCTACTGCAAAATTTGAAATAATACACTACAAAAAAGACATCTTCCGGCCAAACGTATTATTCTTCATGTTGATGATGTTTCTGTTCTCTCTGCATTACGGAGCAGAAGAAACAAGTTACGGATTATTTTTAAAAAATAATTTGGGCCTAGATAGTTTCTACTCAGGCTTATATATGGGAATTGCAATAATGAGCATGGCCGTATCTGTAATAATCATTCGCAAATTACTATATAAATTTGATGTAATTTTAGCCTTGCTGATAGGCACACTTCTAAGTGGAACCGGACTAATCCTCATGGCAGTCTTCACAGATCCATTAGTCTCAGCACTTTTCAGAATCCTGCACGAGACAGGAGACGCATCGATGTTTTTCTTTATTTACTACGGAATAGCAAAATTATTTAATACTGAAAGATTAGGTGGAAATACCGGAATTGTGACTTTTGTAATAATAATAGGAGCATCTTTGAGCAATTTTATTTTCGGGACAATTGGTGCAAAATACGGGTACGACAAACCGTTCCTAATAGGAGGAGTTACAACTCTAATCGCATTCTTACTAGCAATAAAATTTAGACACTTAGTAAAACATACAACAGCATGAACATAATATTAAATGGCCTTCGTGGCAGTGGAAAAACAAAGATCGGAAAACTCTTGAGCGCAAAACTTGAATGGAAATTTGTAGATCTAGATAAGGAAATTGAAGAATCAGAAAAAATGACTATAAAAGAGATATACGAAAAACATGGCTGGCAATATTTCAGAAAAAAAGAAAAAGATGCAGTAAAAAAACTTGAAGATTTAGAATATACAGTAATCTCTCTAGGAGGTGGAACCATCATGGATCTGGACAATCAGAAAATATTAAAAGAACTAGGAACTATAATTTATCTCGACCGTTCTCCTGAAGAATGCTTGAAATATATAGAAGGAGATTCTCGGCCACCACTAACAGAAAACAAAGACCAGTTATCTGAGCTGAAAGAAATTTACAATGAGCGTAAAGACACATACAAAAAAACTGCAGATTACATAATCAAAAGAACCGACGACCTAGAAAAAGATGTAGATAGAATAATCGTATCATTCCAAGATTCTTGTTGTAGATAAATCAAATTTTCCAAACCACAAAAAAATCCCAGTCGCCCTAAGGCAACCGGGATTGTAAAAATTTCAATTACGAACTTTTTATCTGCGGCCTCCGAATCCACCTCTGCCGCCTCCGAATCCACCTCTACCGCCTCCGAATCCTCCTGTTCTTGGAGGTCTGTCACCCATTGGGCGAGCTTCGTTAACGACTAGAGTTCTTCCGTCTAACTCTTTGCCATTCCACATCTCGATTGCAGCTGCTGCTTCCTCGTCTGTAGCCATTTCAACAAATCCAAAGCCTTTAGATCTGCCTGACATTCTGTCAGTAATAATTTGAGCTGATTCTACAGCTCCGGCTTGTGCGAAGGCGTCTTTTAGACCGTCTTCTGTTGTGTTGTAGGAAAGACTTCCTACGTACAGTTTCTTACCCATGTGTCTTGTTGGGTTATAAATAATGTACCTCTTCCCAATAATTTTCTCACTATTTATAACCTATTCGGTACATAGGAGTACTTATTGAAGATTCAGCAAAGAAGACTATACACTTAAGCCTATAAATGTCAATTTTAAAAGGAGCCTTAAGCTTCAAACCGCATAACCTTTCTTTTCAATTCTTTAGCTCCTTCTTGGGTAAAACGCACATTCCCAGTTACTGGATCAGGTGGAGTATTAATTAGAATTCTACCCGTATTAAAAACAAGGATTCCATCTGTCATTGCATTAGACATACCAACCTCATTCGTATCGATTCCCCAATCCAAAATAGCACTATAAAGCTCCGGCAAGCCATCAAATTCCATGGCGATTAATTCTTCCTCAGATGGAGCACCCTGTGGAGTTTCACCCATATTATTTTAGTTAGTTAATTATACTTTTACCCTTATCATAGAATTTTCTTCCAAACCTTTTTTTAGTTTTAAAATTTTATTTCCAGCTCCACCATGAACTGTATCGGTCTCATTTCCTTCCAAGTCATACATTTTTGACAACTTCATATCAAACTGAGAATTAGGAGACATTACCTCCACTGTCTCACCTTTTTCCAAACGATTTCTAATCTCCACCTCATACATATCATCTCCTTTCACAACCTTAGTTTTTCCTTTTATTACACCAACAACCTTGTATGTCTGATTTGGGGAACTCTTGAATAAATCCACGTTATCATTTCCAGGAAAACCAAAAAGAAATCCAGGAATAAATCCCCTATTTGCACTCTTTTTCACATCATCTAAAAGTTTTTCATTAAACTTTTTACCGGCCATCATGTCATCTATAGCTTGTCTGTAAGCCTTTGTGACAGTAGCTAAATAATATTCAGTCTTATTCCTTCCTTCAACTTTGAAACTGCAAATCCCCGCATCAACCAACTCTTTCAAGTACGGAAGCATACAAGCATCTTTCGAATTCATTATATATGTTCCACTCTCATCCTCCTCAATAGGATAAAATTCTCCAGGACGTTGTTCCTCTTCCAAAGCATATTCATGCCCCTCTCGAACTTTGTAATTCCATCTGCAATTATGCGCACATATACCCTGATTTGCATCACGCCCAGTCATATATGCAGAAAGCAAACACCTTCCACTATAAGCGACGCATATCGCACCATGTACAAAAAACTCAAGCTCCATTTTTGGAACTTTTTCATGAATTTCTTTTATCTCAGAAAGCATCAATTCTCTAGGAAGAATAATTCTTGTAGCACCCTGTTTCTGCCAAAATTTAACAGCACGATAATTCAAAACATTAGCCTGCACAGACATATGAATCGGAATTTTTGGAGCATATTCTCTAACCATTTCAAAAACTCCAGCATCCGCAACAATCACAGCATCAGGCTTCATTTTGTCATTCAAAAACTTCAAATGTTTCTTGAAGGCATCTACCTTATTTCCACGAGGATAAATATTCACAGTCACATAGAACTTCTTCTTAGCTTTACGAATCATTCCTACCGCTTCCATGATTGAACTCTCATCAAAATTGTTTATTCTACTTCTCATACTAAAACTGGGCATTCCCATATAAAAAGCATCAGCGCCATATTGAAGTCCAACTTTCAACTTATCCATATTGCCAGCCGGCACAAGAAGTTCTGGTTTTAATATTTTTTTTACCATACAAAAAATTAAAGCTCCAAGATTATGGAGTCAAATAAGCCAATTGTCAAAAAATATAGGCACTACCTAAATCTATGCCTCTACCCTCACCAATTCTGCAGGAATACGAACATGAGAATCCTTAAGTGGTTTTCCCTGTAAAGGTCTAGCTATAATATTTGTCCCAAGTTCAACACGTGCAGCTCTAGGCGACATATCAATTTGCATTGCCTTTCCTCCATCAGCAGGAGTTACTGTAAAAAATCCCATTCCAACTCTAGTAACTCTAGCCCTTACACATCCCTTAGGAAGGTCATCAACTACTCCTGATACCTCAGCAACATCAGATTCTGCGGCTTGTATTTCTTCTGCTAAAGCTTGATGTCTAGCCATTTTTTCTGCGACAACTTTTTGTATTTCTGCGCTAATTGTTTCTACAGCGGCATCTCTTCTATTTAAATCAATTCCTTGAACATCTTGTCCATCAACTTTAATTCTCATAAAACTAGCATATAACTGTTGAGCGAACTCTCTTGCTGCCCCATTTTTATCCTGACCAACATCTCTAAGATTTTTCCCGGAAAGAGACGTAACAGTCTCCGCATAAACTAGATCTTTGAAGTCAACTGGTTGCATTTCAGGTGTTCCCATAAATATTTTTTATTAATTAAATTTTGGGGGCGATTCTACTCCAATTCCCAAAAAAGAGTCAATAAATTCAGGAAAAACTTGTTTATTATGTTGCATTAAAAATTTAGAAAAATTATAATCGACAAGCCAAAATCGCAAAATAATGCAAACAAATTTCCTCATAATAGGCTCAGGAATATCCGGACTAAACTTCGCACTTCATGCAGCAAAAAAAGGTGAAGTGATTTTGGTTACAAAAAAGAAACTAATAGACTCTAACACAAATTATGCCCAAGGAGGAATCGCAGCAGTACTAGATAAAACCGACAATCCCCTAGCCCACATCAAAGACACAATGGAAGCAGGATCCTACCACAACAATCGAAAAGCCGTAACCTTCATGGTAAAAAATTCGACAGAGGCAATATACAGATTAATAGATCTAGGAGTTGAATTCACAAAAGAACAAGGCAAGCTTAAGCTAACCAAAGAAGGTGGCCATCACAAACACAGAATCGCTTACGTCGGAGATTACACAGGGCAAGAAATAGAAAGCATCTTAGTAAAACGTGTAAAAGAACATCTAAACATTACAATTCTAGAAAACGCATTCGCAATGAATCTGATAACAAAAGACAAAATTTGTTACGGTGCACAAATCATTCGCAAGAACAAAATAGATAACATCTTCGCCGACCAGACAATTCTCGCAACTGGAGGACTAGGCCAAGTTTATTCAAACACTACAAATCCAGCGATAGCAACAGGAGATGGCCTAGCAATGGCAACTCGCGCAGGAGTAACTTCGGAAGACCTTGAATTTATCCAATTTCACCCATCAGCATTTGCAAAAAAAATCTCTCCACGTTTTCTAATTTCAGAAACAGTTCGCGGAGAAGGCGCATTCCTACTGAACTCAAAAAAAGAACGTTTCATGGAACATCGCCATCCATTAAAAGAGTTGGCTCCTCGAAGCATAGTCGCAAAAGAAATTTTCGACGAATTAAAAAAAGGACCAGTATATCTAGACATTCGACATAAAGGAAAAGAATTCTTGGAAAAAAGATTCCCAAAAATTTATGCAAAATTAAAAAAATATGGAGTCGACATGGCAAAAGATTTAATTCCGATAATTCCAGCAGCTCACTATTCCTGCGGTGGAATAAAAACAGATCTGCACGGAAAAACTAACATAAAAAACCTATTCGCATTCGGTGAAGTAACATGCACAGGAGTACACGGAGCAAACAGATTAGCTTCAAATTCATTGCTAGAAGCCATCGTTTTCAGTAACCAAATAGTAAAACAATTAAAACCTCATCATCGTCTTCAAGTATTAACAATCGACAGACCAAAACTTTTACCATACAAATCTCCAGAAACATTACTAGCAAAAGCTATAAAAAAAGAAATCCAAAATTTGATGTGGAAATACGCTGGAATCATCAGAAACTGTAAAGACATAGAAACAATAGCAATTCCAAAAGTAAAAGAATCATTAAAAAAACTATCTCAAATAGAAGGCACAAATCAAACTATAGCCGAAACAATAAACATCTCTGAATCAGCAATGCTAATCCTAAAATCTGCCGCAAAAAGAAAAAAATCTCTAGGCTGTCACTTTGTCACAGGAAATATTTTGTAACAGGAAATATAAAGTTTTAATCCATCTCAAACTGAATACTCTTCTTGCTAGATATTTTTGTTTTGTTCAAGTCAGAGACATACATGGTTAATGTATGTTTTTCATTTCTAGGGACATATTCAGGAACTGGAACATTGATTGTTTCTCCTTGGTCACTTACATCAGACAGAGCAACTGATGAATAGATCACACTCTTGTATGTGAAATATACAATCTTCTTTGCCTTATCTTTTGAATCAAGTTTTGCAAGAATTCGGTACTTTCTATCTTTGTTTTGTGATTCTTTGTAAGTTTGATATTCATCAGAGATGAATCGACCAGAA
>Ga0172368_10002533_pt1 | contig 23161 bp, 22 predicted proteins | sample Lak11m_FD_114540 | JGI IMG/M metagenome (GOLD analysis project Ga0172368, IMG submission 114540) | Freshwater microbial communities from Kabuno Bay, South-Kivu, Congo - kab_022012_11m | ecosystem: Environmental > Aquatic > Freshwater > Lake | place: Democratic Republic of the Congo: South-Kivu...
CCAATCCCCAGCATCATGCCCATGGTCAGCAGGAAAAGCGGCGTCGTGATCGCCACGCCCGTCCACAGCAGGCGGCGCTGGTGCGCGATCTCCACCTCACGCGCCTGCGCTTCCGCGTCGGCCGGTGCTTCGGCCCCCGTGCGCTCGATCACCCCGTAGCCCACGTCGACGATTTTCTGCTTGAACTCGTTGTAGCCGACGATGGTCGGGATGAACTGGACGCTGGCGCGTTCGGTGGCGTAGTTGACGTTCGCGCTCACCACGCCGGGCATCTTCTTCAGGTTCCGTTCGATGGTCGCCGCGCAGTTCGCGCACGTCATGCCGCTGACGGGGATCTCGATTTTGGCCGTCGCCACGCCGTAGCCCAGGTCGGCGATGAGCGCGGACATCTGATCCTGGCTCACCTGCGCCGGATCGAACGTGACGCTGGCCTTTTCGCTGGCGTAGTTCACCGCCGCGTCCGCCACGCCGGGCAGCTTCTTGAGATTGCGCTCAATCGTCGCCGAGCAGTTCGCGCACGTCATGCCGGTGATGGGAAGGGTGATGTGTTGAGTGTCAGACATGGTGTTTGAGTTAGATTACGGGTTATGGGTTGAAGGTTCAAAGTTCAAAGTTGAAAGTTAAAGGTTTAGGATTGCCGATTTTTCAGCCTTCAACCTTCCAACCTTTCAATTCGCCGCCGGATAGCCAATCTCGGTCAGGGTCTGCTTGACTGCGTCCAGCGCGGCCGGGTACTCCAGCGTGAAGGTTGCGGTCTTCTCTTGAACGCTGCCCTCGACGTTGATGACGCCGGGCAGCTCCATGGTCTCCCGCGCGATGGTGTTGGTGCAGTGATGGCAGGAGATGGCGGGAATGTTGAGTGTGACGGTGTATGACATGGGGATGCTCCTTGGATTGTGAATTGGAATGTATATTGCGTGATGCGTATTGCGTTCTCTGGTCTTGAGGGCACCGGCTCCGATGGAAGAGGTACGGGCACGGAATACGCACTACGGAATACGCACTACGCTTCAGTTGTGCCTGAAAACCTCGAGTATTTCGTTGATCACCGCTTCGCGCCGTGCCTGTTCGTCGCCGCGGATGGCGGTGGTGACACAGGTGTGGAGGTGGTTATCCAGGACGATCTCGTTGATCTTGCCGAGCGCGGCTTGAACGGCTTCGATCTGCTTGATCACGTCAACGCAGTATTTGTCCTCTTCGACCATGCGCTGGATGCCGCGCACGTGCCCCTCGACGCTTTGCAGCCGGCGGATCACCCCCGCTTTGGTCGTGTCATCCATGCGTTTCTCCTCTTCGCTCCCGTGCCAGCCCTCTGGCACTCGTCCGTTTGACCCCTCCCCCTGGGGGGGGGTACATTTGGAGTATGCCACGGATGGCGAGGGATGTCAAAATCGCCGCGTTGCCGTTTTCATGCTATGATCCCCGCCAGGTCCCGGATGTTTTTTGATGTAGGGGCGGGTTTGCGTGCGTAAGGCGGATCGGTGGATGCCCGCACGCAACGGGATGACGGCGCGATTCACATCGGCGCACGTGAACCCGCCCCCGTGGTTGCCGGCGGCGCGGGGTACGGGGCGGGTTTCACGCCGTTGACAGGGTATCGCCGGTGATGCACGTGCGTGGTCGGCGGTGGTCGTGCCACCAAACCAGGGAAACCCGCCCCTACGATGGGGGAACGCTATGACCTACGATCCCAAATACCATCACCGTCGGTCCATCCGTTTGCCGGGGTATGATTATACCCAACCTGGTGCGTACTTCGTCACCATCTGCACTCACGACGGTGAACCTCTGTTCGGTGAAGTCGTTGACGGTATCATGCAACCCAACCGGTTTGGGCGCATCGTGCAGGTGTGCTGGTTCAATCTGCCGCGGCACTACCCGCATGTGATCCTGGATGAATTCGTCGTCATGCCGACCCACGCCCACATGATCATTGTGCTGGACGGCAGTCCTGCCCCGGTCGTGCCTGCCGTTGAATGCACCCTGGCGGGCGATCAGCCCTCCGCGCCGACGCGCCATGGGCTGCCGGAAATCGTGCGCGCCCTGAAGACGTTTTCCGCTCGGCACATCAACGCGTTGCGTCGCACGCCGGGTACTCCCGTGTGGCAACGCAATTATTACGAGCACATCGTCCGTAACGACCGCGCCTTACAAGCGATCCGCAAGTACATTCGCGACAATCCGCTGCGCTGGCATTTGGACCGACACAATCCCATCGCCATCGGCCCAGACCCCGAGGCTGCCAGGGTCAGACAGATGTTGGATGAATTATAGGGAGTCTCTCAGACGTGCCTGGAGGAATATCATGAGCCTTGCCAGAGCACGGAATCTGAGGTAGAGTACCGAACTGAGGGAGAGGGGTGAAAGAGCAAGATGAACGAACTGATCTTATCCATCACCGTCGGAGCATTGGAGGAAGGCGGCTACCTGGCCACCAGCAATGATCTCCAAGGGCTGATCGCACAGGGCCGAACCATCGAAACGATCGAGATTGCCCAGGATGTCGCGCGCAAGCTGATTGAATCTTACGTGGAACATGGCGATCCGTTACCGCCGAGCATTGCCCAAGCGGCCCGACAGTCGCAGCGTCGAACCGAGACCAAGATCCCCGTGGGGTTTTCGTTCGACCTGGTGGTGGCATGACCCGGCTGCCCGCACTCACCTATCGTGAGGTGACCGTGCGGTTGCGCGATGCTGGCTTCGTGTTCGATCGCCAGGCAAAGGGCAGCCACGAAATCTGGTACAATCCGATAACACACCGGCGGGCCACTGCCCAATCATCCAGGGACAATCCCACGGGGCACATTGGCCGCCATCATCCGGGAAGCCGGATTATCTGTGGATGAGTTCCTGAGCTGAGTTTCCCCCAATTCGTGGACGGCCAATCAACCTTATCAGCCCTCTGTTTCCGGCTTCCCCTCGCCGTCCGCTTTTTCCTCACCCTCAGCCTTGGCCGGCCGCCGGTGGTTCACGATCAACGCCACAAGCCCCGCCACGAACGCGATGATCGCGATCCACTGCGCTGTCGCCAGCGAGCCGATGCGCCACGCGTCGGGCCGGAACATCTCCACCCAGAAACGCCCCGCGGGATACCACAGCATATACATGAAGAAGATATCGCCGTCGCGCAGCCAGTTCTTGAAGCGCCGGCCGATGACCAGCAGCAGGCCGAAACCGATCACGTTCCAGATCGCTTCGTAGAAAAACGTGGGGTGGAAGCCATGCTCCGCGTACCACTGGCGGGCCGCGTCGGTGAGGCGGTCGGGGATGCCGCACGCCATGGGTGAGCCGGTGGGCTCCTGGCACGGGTAGGTCGGGTTGATGTGAAACGCCCAGGGCAGGTTGGTCGGTGGGCCGTAGAGCTCCTGGTTGATGAAGTTGCCCAGCCGGCCGATGGCCTGCGCGATCAGCAGCCCCGGCGCGGGGATGTCGAGCCAGCGCAGCAGCTTCAGGTGCGCAGGCTTGCCCTCCCGATCCTTGGCAATGAGCGTGTAAATGAGGATGCCGATAGCACCGCCGATTACGGCCCCGTAGATGCCAAGGCCGCGAAAGCCGCCGTTCCAAAAAGCGATGATGTCCAGCGGATGCTGGCGATAATAAGCCCAGCCCGCGAAATTGCCCGTGGGCGTGGAGAAGACGTGGTACAACCGGGCGCCGATGATGCCCAGAATCAGCACCCAAACCAGGAGGTTCCACACATGCTCGGGATCTTCGCCGCGGCGCTCAGCCTCTTTCGTGGCGATCCAGGCGGCGAGCACCGCACCCAGCACGATCAACACGCCGTACCAGTGGACTTGCAGCGGACCGAGTTTCAGTAGGATAGGGTTCATGCACGTGCTCCTATGACGATGGACGATAGACGATGGACGATAGACGATGGACGGTAGCACTTATCCGCCGCGCGCGGCGCGCCGCGCGGCGCGGTCATCCGCGGGAGCCGCGCCGCCGGCCGCGGCGGCGGCCTCGCGGGCAAGTTGACGCTGGTATTTGATCCAGCGCAGGCAATCTTCGTCGTGCCCCATCAGCATGTCGGCCGCCAGGATCGACTTCTTCAGCTCGGGTTTCAGCGGGTTGGTGATGGCGCTCGGCATCCCGGCCGCGATCAGCATCGCCAGGAAATTCGCGTTGATCGCCTCCCGGTCGGGCAGGCCGAAGGAGACGTTGCTCGCGCCGCACGTGGTGTTGCAGCCCAGCTCGTCGGCGATGCGGCGTACCAGGTGCACGACCGCGCCCCCCGAGCCGCGCACCGCACCCGCCGGCATCACCAGCGGATCGATCAGGATGTCCTCGCGCGGGATGCCGTACGACTCGGCCCGCTGGACGATCTTCTTGGCGACCTCGAAGCGCACGTCCGGGTCCATGCTGATGCCGGTTTCATCGTTGGAGATGGCGATGACCGCGCAATGATACTCGGCGATCAGCGGGAAGACGATCTCCATCCGCTCGTTTTCGCCGGTCACCGAATTGATCAGCGGCTTGCCGCCCGCGGCCTGCAAGCCGGCTCGCAACGCGGCCACGATCGACGAATCGATGCTCAGCGGCACGTCCACTACGGACTGTACCGCTTCGATGGCCTTCACCATCACCTCCGGCTCGAGCTCGTGCGCGTTGGCGACGCCGAGGCCGGCGTTGACATCCAGCACGGGCGCGCCGGCTTTGACCTGGGCCAAAGCGTCTTCCTTCACGCGCTCGAAATTGCCGGCTAACAGCTCGGCGGCCAGCGCCTTCCGCCCGGTAGGGTTGATGCGCTCGCCGATGACGACGAAGGGAAGATCCGGCCCGATGACAGCTTCGACGCCGGTCTTCGAACGAAGGACGGTGTGCATAAGAAAGGCTCCTGGATGACGTAGATAGCGGGGGGATCAGGGGTCAGGAAACCGAGATGGCCGCTGGCTCCCCTCGCCTGCGAATGATCACAATCGACCGATGGCGCGCGGCATTATACTGCCTCGTGGGGCGATTACCAAACCGGCGATAGATTCGGCAGCAGTTCCAATGGCCCTTGACCCTAACCCGGACGAGCCGGAACCAAACGACTCACGCAAAGGCGCTAAGACGCCAAGAAAACTCTTTGCGGCTTTGCGTGAGAATTTCTTGCTGGCTGTACAAGAATTTCACCGGTAAGATCCCAACAGGCTCTCCTCAGCCGCCGCTTACCGCCCGGTAGAGGCGGGGCACCTGCACCCGCAGCAGTTCCTCGTCGGTCACGGCTTCCCATAGCGCGCCGACACCCCCGTACTCAAACGTGACAATCCACGGCTGGTGCCACGCGCCCGACCGAACCTGTACCATCGCCCAATCGAAGAGACCCCAGTCCTCGTCCATCATCGGCAGGTGGTCCGTGAGCTGGCCGGCCAGGCGTTGGATCGCGTCCGGGGTGACACCGTTCTGCCGCATCCGGTCGATCCAGCCGCCCTCGATCCGCTGGACGCCGGTGACGTGGATCTCGCGAAGGCGCTCGATGGGCAATGCCTGGGTATAGCGCCGCGCATCCATCTCGAGCGCGCGCGCCGCAAGCCGGACGTGAGCCAGGTCGAGCAGCAGGCCACAGCCGGTCTCCTGGATCACGCGGGTGATCACGCCGGGCAGATACGCGGGCCGCAAACATTCATCGGCGTGCGGCGGGTTATTCTCAGCGATGACGCGCTCGGCGCCGAAGCGGCGAACTACCGCGGCGACATCGCGGATGAGATGCTCAGTTACTTGCTCGACATGGGCCGGATCGACGGTTTCCAGTGATACGCCGGGGTAGCGGCCGGCCGGCGCCAGCAGGTGCACGTTGATCAGCGGCGTGCCGGTGGAGGCCAGCAGCGTCTCGATCTTGCGCCAGTCGGCCGGCTGCCCGGTCTCGCCGTCGATCGCCTCACCGCTGCCCGATCCGACCAGGAGCGGAAAGTGCACGTTGACAGGCCGTTGCGCCCGTGCGGTCGCGATCAGGTCGGGCCACGCGGGGCATTTGAAGGTGTCGAAGGCAATCTCGCCCGCGGCCAGCAGCCCGGCAGTCGCGGCGCTGTAGTTGACGGCAAGCCGCATGTTCATTGCTTCCTCAATGCCTTGATCGTTGCGGCGGGATCGTTTGCCAGCACCGCGTCGCAGCCCAGCCAGCGGTAGTACCACAGCCGGCCGTTCGGCGTCGGGTCCAGCGGGCAGGTGATCTGACCCGCCGCGTGCGCCTGCCGCACGTAGAACGGGTTGGCGAAGTACACCGGCCAGAACGCACCGATGAGTTGGACGTCAACCCCTTTCGGCGTGAGCCTGGACATCGTAATGAAGCCCGTGGGGATATCGGGCGCGACCGCGGCCACTGCCTGCACGCGCGCCAGCGAGAACGAGAGCACCACCGTCCGGTCGCGCACGCCGCCTGCCTCCAATTCTGTGACCAGTCTGCGGCAGACGTCCGGCTCCAGGAAGCGATCGGTTTTCAGTTCCAACGCCAACGCGATGTCTGGCGGCAGGATCTCGCACAACTCGGCGAGGGTGGGCACCCGCTCAGCCGCAAATTCCGGGCGGCCGCAAGACGCGCTCAGCGTCTTGATCTGCGCGAGCGTCTTCTCCGCCACCGGGCCATGTCCATCGGTCGTGCGATCCACCATGCCGTCGTGGATGCAGACGAAGACGCCGTCGGCGGTCAGATGGAGATCGGTCTCGATGATGTCGGCGCCGTCGGCCAGCGCCCGCCGGAACGCGGCCAGGGTGTTTTCCGGGCAGGCGACCTGGTTGCCCCGATGGGCCATGACGTAGGGTTTCGGCCGTCCGGGAAGTGTGAGTTGTCGCTGGTTCATCTATCTTTTCCGGCCCGTGATCGTAAAGAGGCTTTTCGCCGGCCGGTTGTGCCGGCCCCACTCGATCTGTTCCAGGCAAATCTCGACATCGAACGGATCGATGCCATGCTCATGCTCGAACAACACCATATCCTCGTACAGCACGTCGGCGTCCTCCAGCTCATGGTAATCCAGCACCTCCAGCAGGCCGGAACGCTCGAACAGGTCACGCCACCAGGCGAGGGTGTGTTGTTTCTTGAAATCGCCCTCGAAGACATCAACGTTCTCGTTGGGCGGCGGCAGCCTGAAAGCGTAAGCGTGCGGCGGGTTCCGCAGTTGCTCGTCGGTGAACTCATCGGTGAGCACCTCGCTGCCGACGCACAGGGTACCCTCACGCCGCAGGTGGCGCAGCAGCCGCGCCAGATATTCGACGCTGCCGCCGTAAAAGCTGAACGAATTCATGCTGAAGATCGCATCGAAGTAATGGTCGCCGAATGGCAGAGGGCCGGTCGCATCCAGGTTGAGCGGCACGATGCGGTCCCGGTAGCCGCGCGCGGTGAACCGCTCGTTCAGATAGCCCGTCGATGTCCATAGGTCCACCGCGATCACCCGGACGCCGTAATATCCTGCCAGGAACATCGAGGTGGCGCCGTGTCCGCAGCCCAGGTCAAGCACGATCTGGTCGGGCCGTAGATCCATCGTGCGCGCCATGGTCGCGGCGAGGTAAAGCGCTCCGCCGCCCATGGTCTCATCGTAGATCTGTTCCCGCGTGTATCCTGCCAGTTCGGGGTAGTTAGCCCGGTTGGGCGAGCGGAAAGTGGCCTTTGCGGTCTCGATATCCATGTGTTTCCTATGAGGGCAAGGTTTTTCGGTCCCTGGATCGAATTGCACACGATTATACCGCACTCACGCTCGACCGCCAACGGGGACAACGAACGGATGGCCTACCCTTCAACGCTTATCAAAGCCTCAACTGATTCTCATCGGACTCTCATAAGATTAGGCTACAAATCATTCATGTTCGATTGGTTAGATTTACGAACAGTTCCTGCGGGCCGCCAGAAAGCGCGGCCGCATTTGAAAGGAGAAGTATCTATGAAGCGAATCGCCCTGATCCTGGTCATCCTGGTTGTGGTGGTAGGCGTGACTGTAGGGATCTACCTGAAGTTTGGACCCAGGCAGGTGAGCGCGGCCAGCAACCTGACGACCGCCACCGCGCAGCTTGGCAACCTGGTAGCTACCGTGAATTCGGCGGGCAATATCACGCCGCACCAGTCGGTGGTCTTGAATTTCGGCCAAACCGGCACGGTCCAGAAAGTTGACGTGAATGTGGGCGATCAGGTGAAAGCCGGTCAGGTGCTGGCGGAGCTGGATACAGCGGATTTGCAGCTCCAGGTGCAAAACGCTCAGACCAACGTGAAAATCGCCCAGGATAAGTTGGCGCAGACCCAGACGCCCAACACACCGGAAGCCATCGCGAACGCCCGTGCCCAGCTTGACTCGGCCAAGGCCACGGTAACCAGCTCTCAGGCAGCCTACGCGGCGGCTCTCAAGACGGCGTCAACCAGCAACAGCTCGGTGGTAGCCGCGGCAGCAACGCTGGATAAGGCGCAAGCAGCCTTGCAGGCGGCCCAGGCGGCTTATGATAGGGTCGCCTCGCGGCCCGATATCGCGATGCTTTCGCAGTCGACCGCCTTGCAGAGCGCGACGGACGATTACAACGCGGCCAAGGCCAACTATGATGCGCTGCTTGCCACGTCCGGGGCGACCAACGCCTCCAGTGTAGCGTCCGCGAAAGCCCAGTTGCAGCAGGCCCAGTCCTCGGAAGCTCAGGCACAGAACAACCTCGACACGTTGTTGGCCGGATCGGATGCGACGACGCTGGATATTGCCAAGGTCCAGTTGGATCAGGCCCAGATCGCTTTGCAGCAGGCTCAGTTGAACCTGGCGAATGCGGAGATAACGGCACCTTTTGACGGTGTTGTGACCGCGGTGAACATCACGCCGGGCCAGAGCTCTGCCAGCACCAGCGATGCGATCCAGTTGGCTGATCTCGGTCATTTGGAGATCGTCGTAAGCATGGATGAGATCGACGTGACCAAGATCAAAGTCGGACAGGATGCGCAGATCACCCTGGATGCCCTGCCCAATCTTAACCTGCAAGGGAAGGTGACCGATGTTGCACCGGCCGGCACGATCACGCAGGGCGTGGTGAACTACCCCGTGACAGTCGCGCTGACCAATCCTCCGGCCGATGTCAAGACAGGCATGTCAGCCAATGTCAACATCATCGTTGATCAGCGCAATAACGTGTTGACGGTGCCCAACCGGGCCATCCAGACCCAGGGGCGCCAGAAGTTCGTCACCGTGCTGTTTGAGGGCCAGCAGATGCAGGTGCCGGTGACCACGGGCATGACCAGCGATACCGCTACGGAGATTCTTAGCGGCTTGAAGGAAGGCGACGTCGTGGTGATTTCGGGCACGACGACCACCCAGCCCAGGATCGGCGGCGGCTTCGGCGGCGGTGTTCCGTTCGTAGGTGGCCGCTAAGCAGGAGATCAGTCCGATGATCGAAATCGAGAACGTCACCAAGGTTTATCACATGGGCGATCTGGAAGTCCGGGCGCTCAACGGCGTCAGCCTGAGTGTCCAGGAAGGGGAATGGGTCGCCATCATGGGCCCTTCGGGTTCGGGGAAATCCACCCTGATGAACGTCATCGGATGCCTGGACCAGCCGACCTCGGGCTCCTACCGGCTGGATGGCCTCGAGGTGGCGAAGATGAACGACCGGGAGCTGGCCGCGGTGCGCAACCGCAAGATCGGCTTTGTCTTCCAGACATTCAACCTGTTGCCCCGAACCTCGGCGCTGGCGAACGTCGAGCTGCCGATGATCTACGGTGGCACCAGAGACCGGCGGGCGAAGGCCCTGGCAGCATTGGAGCAGGTTGGCCTGAGCGACCGGATCAATCACCATCCTAACGAGTTGTCGGGCGGCCAGCAGCAACGCGTGGCCATCGCCCGGGCACTGGTCAACGAGCCGGCCATCCTGCTGGCCGACGAGCCCACGGGCAACCTGGACTCGAAGTCAGGGGCCGAGATCATGGATATCTTCTGCCAGCTTCACGGACGAGGGTTGACCATCGTGATGGTCACCCACGATTCGGACATTGCGGCCTACTGCGAGCGCACTGTGCACATCCGGGACGGCTTGATCTGGGAAGATGAGCGGAATAATGGGCAACGATGCGCGGATGGCAACGGGGTCGATTCTGTAGCGGTCGCAATGCCGGCGGAGGTACAGGTATGAACATTCTGGAAAGTATCCGCATCGCGCTGCGCAGCCTCTCTGCCAACAAGCTGCGGTCGTCCCTCACCATGCTGGGTATCATCATCGGCGTGGCGGCGGTGATCGCCCTGATGGGGGTTGGGCGTGGCGCGCAGGCGGCCATCGATAGCCAGATCAACAGCATGGGCACCAACCTGCTCTTCGTGTCGCCGGGCAGCACCAGCCAGGGTGGTGTGCGGACGGCCCAGGGTTCGGCGGAGACGCTGACCTACGAGGATGCCCAGGCTTTGGCCGATCCGCAAAATGCGCCGGCCGTTGCAGCAGTGGCGCCCGAGATGGATTCCTTCGGCCAGGTGGTGTATGAGGGCAATAACGTCAACACGCGCATCCTGGGTGTGACGCCCGAATACCAGTCGGTGCGCAACTACCCGGTGTCAGAAGGTGATTTCATCACCCAGCCCAATGTACAGGGCGATTCATCCGTCGCGGTGATCGGCGCCAATGTTGCAGCAGAACTGTTCACCAACGGCCAGGACCCGGTTGGACAAGCGATTCGTATCAACAACATCCCATTCCGCGTCATAGGCGTTCTGCAAGCCAAGGGTGGCGGTGGTTTCGGTAACGCGGATGACCAAATCCTGGTGCCGATCACTACGGCCATGGTTCGCCTGGAGCGTAACCGTTCGGCAGCCGGTAATACGGTCAGTATGATCAGCGTCCAGGTGACCAGCGCTTCGCAGATGAATGCGGCGACCCAGCAGATCGGTGACATCCTGCGCCAGCGGCATCACATCCTCTATCAGGATGACTTCACCATCCGCAGCCAGGCGGACCTGCTGTCGAGCGCCAACCAGATCACCGGCATCCTGACGCTGTTCCTGGGCGGTGTGGCGGGGATTTCCCTGTTGGTCGGCGGCATCGGCATCATGAACATCATGCTGGTATCGGTCACCGAGCGCACACGTGAGATCGGCATTCGCAAGGCCGTGGGGGCCACGCGGCAGAACATCCTGTCGCAGTTCCTCACGGAGGCGACGATCTTGAGCGTCCTCGGCGGGTTGATCGGTGTTGCGCTCGGTGTGGGTATCGCCAAGCTCATCTCGGGCGTGCAGATGGGGACGAGCACGTTGACACCTGTCGTCGGCGCCGACTCCATCCTGTTGGCGACGTTGTTCTCAATGGCGGTCGGGCTGTTCTTCGGGATTTACCCGGCCTTCCGGGCAGCGATGTTGAATCCGATCGACGCGCTGCATTACGAATGAGCGGAACATCAGCTCGGTCTCCTGACCGAGCCAGGCGGCGGTCGAGAGACCGCCGCGAGCAGGGGGCCGAGCCAGGCGGCGGTCGGGAAACCACCGCGAATCAGGTGAAGGGTTCCGGTTGGGTGGTCGGAGACCTCGCCCAACCAGGGCGACTGCCATCGTCTATGGTCAATCGTCCATCGTCCTTTCTCTAGACAAGTAGAGGGTAGCATATGAAAGCTTCGTGGATCGGGATAGTGATTGTTATCGTGATTGTCGTGGCCGCGGGCGTCGGCTTTGGCGCCTACACCATGGGCAAGAGTGCCGGGCAGCAGCAAGCGTTGCAGGCACGGACTGCTTTTCTCCAGGCGCGGGGATTTGGCGGCGCGACGGGTGCGGCGACCGGCGGACAAGGTGCGGCGGCAGGACGCAACTTTGACCCCAACAACTTCGCCAGCGGACAGGTGAAGACGATCAGCGGGAATACGATCGAGTTGAGCACGGCGACGTCTGTAGTCACGGTGCAGTTGAGCGCCCAGACCATCATCTCGAAGACGGTGAACGGCACGGTGAGCGACATTCAGCCGGGCGAGCGGATCACGATCCAGGGCACTCGTGCCTCGGACGGAACCCTGCAGGCCCAATCTGTTCAGATCGGACGCGCCGGCTTTCCAGGTGGTAACACCGGTGCCCAGAGCGCTCAGGGCGGTGGCACTCAGTGATGGTATCAGGGGCAACCCGGCCTCGAGTGGGCGGCGGTGCGGGAATGGGGGTGAGGATCATGTCTCCTGAAGAGTTGAGCACGCAGGCGTTGGGAATTCGCATCCTGGTAGGAATGATCAACAAGGCGGCGGTGCGGGATTTGGAACAGCGTCTGGATGCGTGTGGCGTGTCCGTCACTACCCTTCAGTTCGGCGTCATGCGCCTGCTCAATCGTTCAAGCGCCACGATCACTGAGTTGAGCAGCAGGATGCTCGTGGCGCCAGCCACGTTGGTGTCGGTGGTGGATGCGTTGGAGCGCAAAGGACTCGTGCATCGTGGTCATGACCCGAAGGATCGCCGGCGTACGCCTCTGCGGTTGACGGAGAAAGGCGAGAAGGTTGTGAGTTGTCTCCCGTTTGTCGCCGGGGGTGATTCGGTGGTCAGAAGCCTGTCAGAGATGGGGGATGAGAAGACCGGTCAGTTTCTTGATCTGCTTGGCGAGTTGGTCATACACATGACGGGTGACGAAGAGAAGGTGAGCCGTGCGCTTGCCGCTTTTCGCGCGCGGCAATGAGGGAACGTAGCGATCGGCGCGTGAGCGAGGGTGTGGTGCAAGGTTTTGCGCTGCGTGTTGCGCAGAGTCACGCAGAGCGTGAGCGGGTCTACGACACACCGTGGGTTACAAAGACTGACCAGCGCAGCATCCGTGCCAGGCGTGCAGCGCCAGCTTTGCCCCCGGGAACGGATGCTGCGCGGGTCGCTCGCGGCGGTGTGCCGGGTGTGGGCGACCCGCTACCTGGAAACTGCCAGCACGGATCCTTCGGCCTGACAACCGTGAGTCGCAAACCGCGGTCAGGGACTCGGCCTCAGGATGACACTGCGAGTTTCTTGGTCAGAACATGCCGCCCGCGCGGCATAGGTAACTCAGCATGACAGCAGGCTGCTGTGTCGGGCCGAGGATGGGTCCACGCAAAACTCTATACCGCACCCCGTGAGCGAGGACAGCCAGGCTGTCCTCGCTCACGCGCTTTAAAATGCCGTGACCGGCTCGATGGGGCGTTCCGGGTAGATCTGCCCCGGTACGGGGGGCATCGGATTATAGACCCAGTTCACGGCGACTATACCGCACGGGATGCCGGCAACCCGCCGGTTCCCCTGGAACTCACCGCGCAGCAGCACATCCTCCATACTCAGCGCCATTCCGAACACCGCGACCGTCGCGCCGGCGGGCACGGCCCGCAGCTCGTCGCCGTACGCGGTCAGGGCAAAGATCACATGCTCCCGATCAGACGCCTGCGCCTGGATGGCCGGCACGATGACCGGATAGCCGTCGGCGCCTATGTAGCCCAGAAACTTCAGGTTGTCCAGCTTATTCAACAGATCCCGCGTCCAGCCGTTGAGCACAGCCTGGCCACCCCGCGGGCCGCCGGCGGTCCGTGCGAGCAACGTCGCCACCGCGGCGCCCACCACCCGGTTCATCGGGAGCGGCTGCCGGCCGGTGTGCGCCACCAGGTCCAGGTAGTAAACTGTGTGAATGCCGAAGTAGGCGTTATAACGGAACATCGGCTGGGTGTTGTAGCGGTCGAACTCCGGCCCGCTCTGCGCAGTGCGGGTGAAGGTGGCCTTGCCGCGCCACAGGTCTCTCGCCAGCGTCATGATCAAGAAGCCGGCTTTGGGATTGGCCCGCACATGCGCTTTTGACATCCCCTCGGTGAACTGGCCGAAGGTCACCTGCGTAGGCGAGCACGCGCCGAGCGACGAGATGAGCGTCAGGTGCGGCTGCCCGTCAGGGGTAACGGTCGCCAGGACACCGATCTTGAGCTCCGGCGCGAAGGCCTGGATGTCGGCGTCGGAAAAGGTGGTGTAGGGAAGGTGAGGTGTGGTCATGGAGGTCATTGTCTTCTCTCCTGCCTCGTTGCTCCTGTCGCAACTACGGTTGCCGGGTTGACGCCGGATCGACGTCCGCAATCGGCCAGCTCGTCCACCTCGGCCGCGGTCAGCAGCAGCGTCGCGGCGAAATCCCACGCCATCCCCAGCCGCCGATACTTGTCGCGGCACAGGTTGTTGAACGCGCAAACCTCCCAGCGCGCCACGGCGCCGTCCAGGCGCCCGGCGATGAACCGGCCGATGCCGGTCACATTTTCCGGGGTGGCCGTCGCGCCGGGAATCAGCGGCGTGCGAATCCACAAGACCGGCGCGGGTGAACGGGCGGCGGCGAAATCCCGGACCAGCAACAGGTTGTCGAGAATCCGCCGGTTGTCCGCGCCGGTGAACGCGCGGTGCTTCGCGGCGTCGATCTCTTTCAGATCGAACAGCACGATGTCGGTGTGCGGCAGGATCTCCGCCAGCGCGGCGGGAGGGCAAAGACCACAAGTGTCCAGCGCGGTGCGGATGCCCGCAGCTTGCATCCGCTGGAAAAAGGCGGCGACAAATTCCGCCTGCATCGTCGGCTCGCCGCCGGACGCGGTCACCCCGCCGCCCGAGGCCTCGAAATACGCCCGGTCTTTCAGGATCTCGGCCGCCAGCTTCTCCAGGCCGATGCGGGTGCCCAGGAGCTCCATCGCGCCGGCTGGACATGCTTCGACGCAGACACCGCAGCCGTCGCAGCGCGCCCGGTCGATGACGACGCCATGCCCCGTTCGCACCAGGCAGCCGGTGGGGCAGGCGGGCAGGCAGGTGTTGCAGCCAATGCACCGGTTTTCCAGCCATTGCACCTGCGGCGCCGGCAGCAGGCTTTCCGGGTTGTGGCACCACCGGCAGCGCAGCGGACAGCCCTTGAAGAAAACGGTCGTGCGCAGCCCCGGCCCGTCCTCGGTGGAAAGGCGCTGGAGGTGAAGGATAAGGGCGGATGTGTCGTTCATTTCGGTGAGACGATAGGGATCAGGGATCAGGTATTGGGTATTAGGTATTTGCCATCAGCCATCAGCCATCAGCTATCAGCCATCAGCCATCAGCCATCAGCCATCGGCCATCGGCCATCAGCCATCAGCCATCGGCCATCAGCCATCGGCCATCGGCTATCAGCCATCAGCCATCGGCCATCAGCCATCGGCCATCGGCCATCGGCCATCGGCCATCAGCCATCAGCCATCGGCCATCGGCCATCAGCCATCAGCCATCAGCCATCAGCCATCAGCCATCGGCTATCAGCCATCAGCCATCGGCCATACGCTGTCACATGCGGTGGCCTTCCCGCGCGATGATCTCATCCTGGAGCTCCCGTCCGATGCTGGTGAAGTACGCGTTATAGCCGGTGACGCGCACCAACAGGTGGCGATAGTTCTCCGGGTGGCGCTGGGCATCGCGCAGCATGTCGGCGTCGAGCATGTTGATCTGGAGCGCGGTGCCGCCGTTCTCGGCGTAGCCGCGCAGGAACGCCTTGAACTTCTGCCGGTGTTCCGGGTCGCGCAGCAGCGACGGGCTGAAGGTCATCGTGTGGCTGCCGCCGTTAGGGAGCAAGTTGACGTAATCCTCCCAGCCTCCTTGATCGGAGGTCGTTGTGGCCGCATCCTTCGACTCTGTGGCGGGAACCGCACCGCCACTCCGCTCAGGATGCCCGGCCGTGCCGTGGGACAGGCGGCCGCCCAACGCCTTGCCCACGGAGTTGACGTTGGCGGTCGGGCCTTCGCTGTCGGCGCCGTTGGACGGGCAGAGGGCGTTCGAGAGGAACTTGCCCTTGGGCCGGCCGTCGGGGCTGGCGGGGAGGATGAAGCCGTCGGCAACCCAGTAGTTCCAGCTCAACATGCCGGGCCGGAATTGCCGGCCGGTGGCAGCGGTCTTATACTGCCAGGTTTCCTCCGTCCACAGATCCATCACGCGGCGGGCCAGCGCGTCGGCCGCATCGTCGTCCCGGCCGTACTTGGGCGCCTTGTGCAGCGCGCGAGCCTGGAGGACCTCGTGCCCCTGCCAGTTATCCCGTAACGCCTGGATCAGCTCCGCCATCGTGCAGACCTGCTTCTCAAATACCAAATACCGAATACCGAGCAGCGAATCCACGGTGGTGGCGAAAGTCACCCCTTCGATCGTCACAAACCCCAGCTCGGCGCCGCCCTGCGTCACGTCCAGCCCCTCCTCCGCGCAGCCGCGCACCAGGCAGGAGAGATAGGGCGTAGGCGCGTAACGCGCCCGGATTGCCTCGGTGCGCTCGTAGAGATCCACGATCTGCTTGACGATGAACTTCGTCTGGCTGGCGTAGGCATCCCAGAACTGCTCCCAGGCGGTGAACCGGTTTGGGTCGCCGGTGTCGGGCCCGCGGCGCAGCGGCGGATCGGTCTTCCCGGTCATCGGGTCGGTGTACGGGACCAGGTCGAACCCGCCAGTGAGGGCCAGCTCGACGGCTTTCAGCAGGTTGAGGTTGCAGTCCACCGTGCCCGACCGGTCATTGCCACACATGGTGTTCTCCAGGCAGCCGACCGGTGCGTAGTCGAACACGTTGCCGGGGTGGATCAGCCGCTCGACGCCCGCCCGCCGCGCTTCCAACAACATGCCGGCTATGGAACGCTCGTCGAAGTTTAGCAGGAACGGCGCGCCCTGGCTGGAAGCGATCATGTCCACGACCTTATCCAGCAGGGGGTCGGGGGTGCCGCGGTGCAGCCGGACGTTGGGTTTCGGCTCCAGGATGGGCGTCATCTCGTCGATCACTTCGAGGATGGCGTAGGTCAGATCGTTGGTGAGATCTGCGCCGCCCGCGCCGAGGCCGGCGACGGTGAGGAGTTGGCCGTAACCGGCGGTGATCCCCTGGTTGCCGCCGGTGCGGATCATGGCGTCGTACGCGGTGTTGGCATGGACCCAGAAGCATTTGAGCAGTTCTTTGCCGAACTCTCTCTCCATGCCTTCCGCCAGTGATTTTTGCCAGAAAGGCGCCAGGTATTGGTCGATGCGGCCGAAGGAGACGCCGGGGCCGGGGTAGTTCTCGTCGCTCATCACCAGCATGTGGGTGAGCCAGAGCGCCTGCAACGCCTCCCAGAAGGTCTGCGCGGGCTCCCACGGCACGCGGCGGAGCAGCGCGGCCATCTGCCGGAGCTCGTCCTGGCGGGCTGGATCGGGCTCGTGACCGGCCAGCTCCGCGCAGACGCGGCTATACTCGACGCCCAGGTCGCGCGCCATCGTCGCGGCGGTGAGCATGGCGCGCAGCTGCGCGCCTTTCGGACCAACCCGCTCTTGGGGCGATAGCGTGGCCAGACGCCGTTCCAGGTCGGCGTGGACCCCTTTCCAGCCTTCGTTCAGCACGCGGGGGTAGTCGGGGATCAGATGGCCGCTGGTAGCGCCGGCGTTGCCATAGCCGTGGTCGTGAAACCACTTCATCGCTGTCCGCGTACCCTTCGGCCCATCCACCAGCCCCAGATATCCCTTCGCCTCGCGCTCGGTCAGACAGGTGGAGGTCATGATGTTGAAGCGCCCGCCCGCGATCAGGTCGCCCGGCAAGATCTCCTTGGGCAGATAGCGCACCATCACCTCACGCACGAACCAGGCGCGGCGCTCGGGCAGGCTCCACTTCCAGAAATCAGGATGCAACGTCACCCGCCGGGCGTTCTGGCGGAAGGACGAGCGGAAGGTCTGGAGGAAGGCGTAGGTCTCGGGGACGATGTAGAAGCTGAGCTCGGGGTACTGGAAATCCCACGGCGTGCCGGTGGTCCAGGCGGTATACTCGTTGTTCCACCGCCGCTCGACCCCCTGGAAGTAGTAGTCGCGCAGCCGGCGGATGCGCGGGGAAAGGTTTTTCGGCTCCTTGACGGCGTAGCAGGGGGCAACGGTCGAGCAGTCTGTTGGCATGGGGCCTCCTTCACGGGGACGTGCGAAGGGCGGATGGCAAAGGGTGACGGATAAATCGCAGTTGGCCCCATTGTAAGCTCGTTTGGGCCAGCGGTCAACGTTGTTTTGCCCGGCGGGTGCGTTACAGAGTTTTGCGCGAATAGCTTCGCGATGTCACGCAGAGCGTGAGCGGGTGGACTCCAGCTCTCTCGGGACGGCGAATATCCAGCGAAGAATCCGTTCTTTTGATCTCTCCCCCTGCTCTCCTCTCCCGCTATGCGGGACGCAAGCAGTCCTGCCAGGCGAGGGGGGAGTTTGACACCCCCTTCCCTGCAAGGGAAGGGGGGTTGGGGGGTTAGGTGCTCTATTCAGCGCAGTAGATCTCGCTCAGCTCGGCCAGCTTAGCCCACATGCCACCCCCCATGCCGTGGCCGCTCATCTGCAAGGGCGTGGTCTCGAAGAGGATCAGCTCGTCTGTGCCCAACTCCGCCGCTTGCCGAAAGATGGCCTCGATGTGCTCGGCATCGGTGTTGTAACAATACACGCCGGCCCGCAGCTCGACGCCGTCGCCGGTCTGGCGCCGCAGCTCGCTTGCTTCGGGCACGATCGCCTCTGGCCGGCTGCGCCAGGTGCCCGTGGTTGTGTAGTGCGGCGAGATCATGGGTGAGATGCCGTCCACAAGCTTCTCCCGTGCCCAGCCCTCCACGTCGATGAGCGCCGCGCGCAGGTTGTTGTGCAAACCGGGCGGCGTGTTGAGCGCCGAGTTGTTCAGGCCGTCGCCATAAGCGTACATCTGACCCTGGGCGTCCAGCACGGCCGGCGGGAACACCAGGACGGACAGGTCGAACTTCGGCTGATCCTTGCACTGCTCCCTGATCTCGCGCAGCATGAGAGTGTTATAGCCGGCGCGAAACCGGATCCAGCGCTCGTCGCCGTTGGGCAGCGCGCGCGGGTCCAGCCCGGTCGCGGCGCGGAACGTCTCGACGATCGGCGCTTCGTAGCCGTACTGGCAGGCCCCGTTGTCATCCCAGTAGTAGGGGAAGTTTACCATTTTCTTGTTCAGCACCCGGAAGCGGCCCGCGCGGCGGATGAAATCGAGCATCAAGCCGTCCACCCCGTAGTCGAGCAGCTCGCGCACGATCGCCAGTTTGTGGCTGCGCACCTCGGGAAAGCCGAAACTGACGTTTGTAAAACGCGCGGTGCCATCGCGCGCCACCCAGGCATATTCGGGGTGCGCGCGGGCGAAGGTGCTCAGCAGACCCACGTACCCGTGGTCCTCTTCGTTCAGCGTGTACCAGGCAATCAGCTCGACCCCGCGTTCCCGGCAGTAGCGCACGGCCAGATCGAGCGGGTCCCAGGTCCGGTAATCCAGCGTCGTGGTACGCGGCTGTGGTTTTCCCCATTGCGAGCGCGCGCCTTCCGACAACATGGCGTTGTAGTCGACCTTGTGCCGGAAACGGTCCACGTCGCTGTGGTGCCAGGCCTGTTCCAGGCGCGATTGGTACATGGCCAGGCCGCCGCCGAAGGCGCGCCAGTAGATCCGGGTGATGCCGGCACTGACGCACTTGTCAATGATCGATTCGACGCCTACCTTACCCCAGTTACCGAACTGGGCTGCCCAGTCCACGTGCGACACGACCGTGCTCAGACGAAAATGCTTCATATGCCCTCTCAGTCAACTGCCCGCCGGCACAAGCCGGGCCAGTGCCATCAGCAGACGCTCGACCTCGGCCGCGGTATTGAAGCCGGCGACCGATATGCGTACCCCGGCGTACTCGGGCTGGAATTTCACGACCACGCGCTCCTCCTGCCAGATGCGTACGACGAGGGCGCGCACCTGCTCGGGAGTGAAGCCGGGAAGCCTGATGGCGAGGATGCCAGACGCCAGCTCCCAGGTCGCAGGTGAAATCACCTCCAGGCCCGGCAGCCCGCGCAACCCATCCTGCAGCCGGCGCACCAACGGGCTGACGTGCCTCGCGATGACGTCCACTCCTATGCGCTGTACCGTCGATAGGGCCGCGCCCGCGCCCAGCCGCAAGCTCAGGCTCTCGGTCCCGACCTCCGTCTGGCCGCCGGCGCTCAGCGGGCGCTCGCCAGCCCGGCCGCCTTCGCGTGGGTAGGGATGCGGCATGAGCAAGGGGTGGTAGTCCGGCAGTTGGCGGCGGTTCACGACGAGGTAGCCGAGACCGGCGGGGCCCAGCAGCCACTTGTGCAGCGAGCCGGCATAGAACTCGGCGTCGATGGCCCCGGCATCAACCGGGAACTGCCCAACCGCCTGCGCGCCATCCACCAGGACCTTCACCCCGCGGGACTGGGCAAGGCGCGCAGCCTCTGCCACCGGCAGGCGCCGGCCATCCAGGCACGAGACATGACTCAGGATGACCAGCCGATGGTCGGGCGTCAGGCGCTCAGCCAGCGCCGCCAGGAAGCGTTCGGGCCGGTAGTCGCCCCCGCTTCCGGCCGGGATGATGGTCGTCGCCCGGCCCGTGATCTGCTCGACCCCCCGCGCCAGGATGCGCGTGCTGACGTGCTCGACACTGCTGATGGCGAGCCGATCGCCCGGCTGCCAGGGCAGGCTGGACACGGCAAAGCGCACGGCGCTCGACGTGTTTGACAGCCAGGCCACTTCCTCGGGCGCTACGCCGATGAGCGCTGCCAGCGCCCCCCGGGCCCGTTCGGCCTCCTCGGCCAGCGAGGCGTAGGCGCCCGGACCGAGCAGGGCCGCGTGATTCTCGTCTTGCAACGCCTGGACCAGGACGCGCTGGGCGCTGTCGGCCACGGGCCCTTCGGAGCCCGTCTGAAAATAGGCACAAGAGCGCGTCAGGGCGATATCGGCTCGCAGCTCTTCGAGGCTGTGGATCGGCCTGGTCGTGACCCTGGAGTTTACATGATCTGAAGTTTGAACCATCGAATCACCGAGACACAGTCCTCATAACACCAGAACGCGACGAAGATCGTCCCGTCCTGGAGGCGCGTGCTGGACGGCGCGCCAAACCGGAGCACCTGGAAGTTCTCTGCCATGTTCTCCGAGGCGCCCATCAACCCCCGGGCATTGGCGCCCCAGAGTGGCTGGCTGAGGTCATTCACCCACTCATCGCCTGCCAGGTGTGACAGGTTGGCCCACAGGCCCGGCCGGTCGGTGCGCCGGTAGATACAGAGCACACGGCCGTCGTCCAGCACGTGGGGCGTGAGCGTCTGGCCCTGTAGCCCTGTGGAACGGGGAGCCGTCCAGGTCTGGCCGCCATCGTGGCTGAGGGCGTACTGGTTGGGCACGTCCTTGCCCGCGACCCGATCATAGCCCCAGGCCACCGCCAGCAGCCGGGCGCCTCCCTCTCGGGCGCCTTCCGGGGGCAGCTCGGCGATTTTGGATTCCCAGTAGATCACGCAGCCTGCGGGATCTACCATCACGTCCCGATACTCGGGCCAGCTCTGCCCCTGGTCGTGGGAAACGAACGCGACCATCCTCATCCCGTTCGGACAATCGCCGTCCCACCCGCACCAGGTTGAGGTCGGCAGCAGCCAGCGCCCATCACTGAGGGGCACGATCGGGCAACACATCTCGAACTCCGGCCCGACCAGCGGCGGCCTGAGCGTCCGGGGTTCTTGCCATGTGCGTCCCCAGTCGTGCGACCACACAAGCAAGGTCTCGGTGGGCACGAAACCCAGCGTTTCGGGATTGGCCAGCCCTTCTTCGGGGTGTTGCGCGCGGTCGGCGCGGATCATGAACGCCACGACCCTGCCGTCGGGCAGCGCGGTGATGCGCGCCGTATCCGATGTCAGGCGCCCCCGCGTGCTCGCGCACAGTGGCCCCGCCAGTTGCCACGTGACTCCGCTGTCTCTCGAGCTCGCGACGTGGGTGTGGCAGTTGGGCGCCTCGAAGGCTTCGCCCAACACCAGCGAGCAGAGCAATTCCCCGTTTGCCAGCGAGACGACCGAAGGGAAATACGCGTGAACGCTGTGCACGTGGGGCTTGGGGTTCCTATAGATTAGCCCCGTGTCAAGGATACTTATCTTGGCCATATCTCTTCCTCGTCAGTGCTGATCAGTCCGCACCTTAAGGGGTCTCTCCCCGCAGGTACGGCCAGAGGCCGAGGCTCTCTACATTCTCGGCCTCGTGGAATAAGATGGCATCAAAGCCCAGGTCGCTGAGCCGGCGTGTGGTCTCGGCGATGACGCGGCCTGGCTTAGTACGCGGCGCATTCGGGACCGCCGGCTTTGGCCAGACGCCAAACCAGTCGCTCAGCCGGAACCAGATGGAAAGGGACCGGTTGGCGCGGCGCACGGCGGTGTAATACTGCGGCGCTTCGTCCACCCAGATCGGGTCAATATCGAAGAGACCGTACAGGTCGGGCCGGTCCGGGCCAAGGATATCTTCACCTGCAAACGTTACCAGCTCATCGACCAGCCCTTCGGCGACCCAGGCCGGCCAGTCGACGACCATCTTGACACGCGGGTACACATGGCGCACCATCAAGGGGTGCCGCATGATACCAACCGCGATGGGCATTTGCCGGCCCAGGGCCTGGCGAGCCTCGCGCAGAAACTGCGTCAGCCCCTCGCCCAGGATCTCGTACCATTTGCGAAAATCGAACGGGGCGAGGCGGATGTCCACCCCATAGCGCAGCCGGTATTCCTCTACGACGGGCTGGTTGTACCCGAAGGAGTCGGGAAGGTAGGACGGCTCGCACTCGCCGGCGTGGCTGCGCATGCAAAGGTAAAAGCCATCGACCCTGTAGCCATCGACAACTTCCTTAAGCTGAGCCACGCGGTGGGCGCGCACCTCCGGGTAGTTGTAGCACAGGGTGCCGCGAAAGTGGCGCGTCCCGTCGCGACTGACGAACTGGTACCCTGGATGAGCGGCCACAAAGCCGGATTCCAGGTTGCCGCTGTAGTAGTCATCCATCAAGGTGATCCAGGGGTACAGCTTCAGCCCGTAGCGCGGCGCCAGCTCGCAGGCCACGGCCAGTGGATCGAAACGCTGCATCACCGCCGTCATCTTGTGGTTGTCGGCGCGGGGCTCCGCCCAATCGAAGGGCGTGCGCACCTTGCTGTGGTATGCCTCCTTGCCGCATACCGACAGCCGCCACAGGACCCGCTGGATCCCTTCTTCACGGCAGCACCGCAACAACTCCTCGATGCGTCGCTCGTCGTAGAACTCTGGCGTGCCGGGCTCTCCTCCACGCAAGACCAGGTCGTAATAATCGACATTGAGAGTTCGGTTCATATCACGCTTCTCAACTTCGACGGTGCCCGTCGCTCGCCGTCCTCTATGGCTTTGCCGGCTCAAACGGCACATCCGTGTAAGGGTCAATGACATGCTGCCGGGCGACGATCTCACGCAAAGGCGCAAAGGACGCAAAGAATCACTATCTTGGCGCTCTTTGCGTCTTGGCGTGAGCATTTGGGCCGTGCATCATGTC
>Ga0172368_10002536_pt1 | contig 23150 bp, 19 predicted proteins | sample Lak11m_FD_114540 | JGI IMG/M metagenome (GOLD analysis project Ga0172368, IMG submission 114540) | Freshwater microbial communities from Kabuno Bay, South-Kivu, Congo - kab_022012_11m | ecosystem: Environmental > Aquatic > Freshwater > Lake | place: Democratic Republic of the Congo: South-Kivu...
CGCTCCGCCGTCCGCGGTGGAGCTGGGGGCGTCGCTTCCCTATGTGCGCGCGCGGATGTCGGCCGGCGAGACAGTTTCGACGTGGAACCCGTCGGTGTGGCTGGCCTGGCAGGACAGGGTCTTTCGCCTGGACGGTGTGGACGCCCACCTGTCGCGCTGGCGGGTCCAGATCGGAGGCTCGGTCGGGGTCCGGAATGCGCTCAACAGCCACTCGCCGCTCAGCTTCTATGTGCGCCTCCGCATCGAGCCCAGCCAGCAGGCACTCCTTACGCCTCGGGAGTTCGCCTCCCGCTCGGCCACGCTGATGCTCCAGGCCAGGCGCGACGGCCTCAAGCGCTGGGTCTACGGGGTGCAGGTCGCGCTCCTGCGCTGACGAGACGGTCGGAGACCCTGACGGGCTGGAGGGCGACAAGACCGGGACATTCATCTTTGCCGCCGGGAAACGGAGGGCTGACCGTTGACCAGGCGGAGGCGGCCAAGCAGTATGTCCCCTCAGGGAGCGGGGAAGGTGACGCGCGCGACGATGCCGTCGTCGCTCGTCATCTCGAACGTGCCGTTCAGCGTGCCACGAACCAGGTCCGAGACGATTCGGAGTCCCAACCGGTCGGTTCTGGCCGGATCGAAGCCCGCGGGCAACGGTGCGCCGTCGTTCGTTACGGTCAGCGTCACGGTGCCGTTGTGATCGGCGACGTCTATCAGGATTCGGCCGGCATCGAGCTCGCGGAAGCCATGCTCAACAGCGTTTTGCACGAGCTCATTCAGAACGAGCGCGAGCGTCGTAGCGTGGCTCAGGGGTAACCTGAGCTCGGGTCCGGTGACCTCCGTGTGGATGCACTTGCCGGGCGGGACCACGCTCTGCTTGGTGCCGACCAGTATCTGTTCGGCGAGCCGGGTCACGCTGACGCTGTCGAGGTCGTCGCGCAGCAGGAGCTCATGGACCGCGGCGATGGCCAGTATGCGGCTAAGTGTATCGCCCATGGCGGTCTCGACGCTCGTGTGGTGGCCGAAGTGCATCTGGAGCCGCACGAGGCTGGCGATCTGCTGAAGGTTGTTCTTGACGCGGTGATGCATCTCCTGAATGACGGCCGACTTGAGCATCAGCCGAGCCGTCTGGATGGCAAGGGCGGCCTGGGCGCCGAGGGCCTGGAGAATGGCCAGCTCCTCCTTGCTGAACTCGTGGACCTTCTCGGTGTAGCAGTTCAGCACGCCGAGCACGTTGCCCTTGAACATTAGCGGAACGCAGGCCAGCGACGTGAGACCTGCTCGTTCGGCGATGTCGGGGAAACGGTAGTCGGCGTGCTTCTTGACGTCGGCCACGGTTATCACCCGACCCTCGCGCACGGCCCTCCCTGCGATGCTCTCGCCGACCTTCGGTGCGGGCTTGCGGGTGTACTCGGGGTTGGGGCTCTGCGTCGCCTTGATCACCAGCTCCTGCGTTTGGTGGTCCACGAGCATGACGGTGCAGATCTTGTAGCCCATCGTCTTGGCGGTCATATCCACGAACATGGAGAGCATGTCGTCCAGGTAGACGTTGGACATGATGGCCTGGCTCACCTCTGAGAGGTGGTGCAGGTGGACGGCGGTGCGCTCCAGATGCCGCGCACGACGGGCCTTTTCGATCGCTCCGGCGACCTGCCCCGCGATACCGGAGAGGAGCCGCATCTGATGCTTCGTGTACTCGTGCGGGTCGCGCGTCCTGACGTTGACGACTCCCAGGATCTGCTTGCGGTAGAGGAGCGGCACCGACAGGATGCTCTGGTACTGCTCTTCGTGGATCTGCGGGAAGTACTTGAACCGGTGGTCTTGCGTGGCGTCGCGCGTGATCGCGATGGGCTTCCGCTCGCGGGCGGCCCAGCCCGTGACGCCCTCGCCGACCTTCAGCCGGATGACGCCGATCATGCTCTGCCCCGTGGCATCGGCTGCCCGCAGAACCAGCTCGTTGGTCTTCTTGTCGAGCAGGTAGATCTGGCAGGAATCGGTGCCCGTAACGCGGATGGCAACGTCAACGGTCACCCGCAGCATGTCCTCCAGGTCGAAGACAGACCCGGTGGCTTCGCCGACCCTCCTCAGCGCATCAGCTTCGGCTCGCCGCTCCTCGACCTCGCGACGGAGGTCCTCGATGAGATGATGAGCGTCACGTAGGGCTCGATCGCGAAGGTCTATTTCCTGCCGTAGCGCCTCGGGATCGCTGGCCACAACGGGTGAGCGAAAGCGGAGTGCGATGGGACTCCGGAGCCGGATGCGCGACTTCACAGGCGAGGACCCATGGACCGGCGCCTCAGACGTTGTGCGCGATGATGATCGCCTCCGCGATCTCGCGCATGCTCTTGCGGGTGTTCATGCTCTGGACCTGAATGCGCCGGAATGCCTCCTGCTCCTTCAAGCCGAACTGGTCCATTAGAATGCCCTTCGCCCGGTCCACCGCCTTGCGCGTCTCGAGCTTGTCCTCCAGGCTGCGCGCCTCGTTCTCCAGAGCAAGGTGCTCATGCCACCGGCTGAGGGTGACCTCGACGGCAGGCATCAGGTCGGTCGCCTTGTACGGCTTCACCAGGTAGTAGTAGACTCCGGCCTCGCCCGCTCGCTTGACCAGATCAGCCTCCGGATAGCCGGTCAGCAGCAGTACGGGGGCGAGCCGCTCCTCGTGAAGGACGCGTGCGACCTCGATGCCGTCCATCACCGGCATGCGGATGTCAAGGATCGCGACGTCCGGCTGCAGGCCGCGGATCGCCTCGAGCGCCGCGCCTCCGTCACCCGCTTCCGCCACCACTTCGTAGCCGAGGTCCTCGAGCGTCTTGCGTAGATCCAGGCGTATGATCGGCTCATCATCGGCGATGACGATGCGGAGCGGCGTCTCGGTTCGGTTCGTTTCAGACAACTGGGCAGACTCCTTCTTGGGCGCTTTCGGGTGCTGAGCGTAGTGTACAATACCGTCGCGCGGCGAGTCAAAGCGCAGACTGGTCAATATGGCGAACGACACAAACCCGCCCTCGAACCGGACGGACCGCCGCGGTAGCCGGTGGGCGCCGGTCCTGATGATCTTGGCCTACATGGCCTTCTGGCAAGTCGCGCCTCGGGTCCGGGACGAGCGCTTCCTCACTGTGATCGCCTCGACTATCGTCTCGCTCGTGCTCGTGGTCTATGTGTCTGCCTCGGCTGCCAGGTCGCTCAGGCGGGTGACGGCGATGGCTGCAGTGGGCCTCGCGAGCGCGAGCGTCATCGTTCCCCTGCGAGTGATGCTTGCCTCGGGCAGGCTGCCCGCGCCGTGGCACTGGGTCGTCGCTGTCCCGGGTCTCGCTGAGCTCACGTTCATCCTCTTCGGCGTCTCAGTGGGTGCGGCGTTGTCGTTGATCTTGCGCAGCGCCAATATGATCCCGCCGGTTGCCGGGGTGCTCGCCCTCGTGGACATCTGGACGGTCCTGCTGGGCGGGCCCGTCCAGCGCGCGATGGAGAGCGCCGCTCCGTCGGCGCAACGCCTGACGGAAGCCATGACCGTCCGTCTGCCCGCTCCTACATCCGGAGCCGCCCCGATGGCCGTAGTGGGCTTTGCGGACTTCGTGTTCATCGCCTTCTTTGTGGCGGCCATGTGCCGGTTTGAAGGCGATGCGGTCGGGTACGGAGGCACCGTGCGGCCGCTTGCGGTGGTGCTGGCGGCCTACATGGTGGTGGTGCTGCTGACCGGATGGCCCCTGCCGGCCCTGGTGCCGATGGCTGCCGTGGTTCTGGCGGTGCACTGGCGCAGGTTCCGGTACTCGCGAAGCGAAGCGCTCGCGCTCGTATACGCGGGCGCCCTGGTGGTACTGCTGCTGGGCGGGGTTATCTGGCTTGCCCGCCGATAGGGGGCACGCCGATCAACGGCGTCCGTGCGTTCTGAGCCAGTGGATGAGCCGCCCGGGATAGTCGGTCTGAATGGCGTCGGCACCCATTGCGACCGCTCCGGCGTATCCCTCATCACTGTCGGTGGGTCCCATCACGTCCATCCAGACGGTTGCACCCAGGCGGTGGGCCTCAGCAACCTGGTCTGTGGACCAGTCCGTGGCATGTCCGTCGAGCGCGAGCGGCTTGAGTTCCGACACGACCCGTGCCATGGCGTCGGCGCTGTCCGGGTGGCCCGGCATCAGCAGAAGGTCCGGACGAAGCCTGCGGTACTCCCGCAGCGTGCCCAACCCACCGTAGACGACGACACGATCGCGAAAGCGATGGCGGTCCAGCGTCGCCAGCACCTTCGCTACCGGGGCCGACTTGTGGTCTACATACAGGCCGATCCTGCCCCGGCACAGCTTCACGGCCTCCTCGAACGTCGGCACACGCTCGCGGGTCACGCTCTTGCCGTCCACCGCGCGCACGCGTAGATCCGCTACCTGCCGGCTGGTCAGACTCGCGACCTCACCGGAGCCGTTGGTGGCTCGGTCAACCGTGCGGTCATGCATGAGCACCAGCCCTCCGTCGGAGGTCTCACGCACGTCGAGTTCCACATAGTCGGCGCCGAGCCGCATCGCTCTGCGGAACGCCAGGAGTGTGTTCTCGGGTGCGTCGCCGGCCCCACCTCGGTGCGCCGCCACGATCACCCTCGCCCCGGTGCCGGTTCGGGTCTGGTAAGGCAGGGCGGCCAACGCGGCAGCGACCGAAGCGCTCGCGATCGTTGCCATCACGAGGCTACCGGCCCGGGACAATGATCGTCGGACCGGGGCCGTCCTGATCCTCGTCGTCGTACTCCTCATCGTCGTCGTCGGCCGGGCGCAGAGCTTCCGTTAGCCTCAGCGATACCACTGCTCTCGCCATCGCCCACTCGTGTACCGGTCCGGGCCGCTTTCCCTGCTGTGCATGGCGTGCCGCCATCCGGGCCAGATCCTGTTCGCCCGCGTGCCAGAACACGAGCGCGTCCCATTCGAGCCGATGCACCAGTTGCCGACGCCGATCCTCCGTAACGATCGCGGAGACCGCTTCGTCGAGGATCGAGTCGATCCGGCTCTTGCCGATCGCGGGCGTCATCACGATGCGGGACTGCACGACTGCCTGCAGCTTCGGCACCCAGACCTCGACCTCTTCGTCGGTCGGCCACGTCGGCACGACGGGGTTGCGCTCCAGGTAGTGCCGGAGCGTCATGCGCTCCAGAGGGTCATCGGCCACGGAAGCGCGGCTCACTACCTCGTAGATTGTCCCGCCATCGGTGGCATCGTCGGGAGGGGTCAGTCCGGCGAGGAGCGAGCGCGCTCCATGCGGGATCATGCCGCCGCATGACCGGGTGATCTCCAGAGCCTCAGCGATCGCTCTGTGGGCTGCGGTGATGGGAACGAACGCCGCGGGCCAGGGCTCCCCGCCGGCGACCGGATTCGCGCACTTGTCCTGGAGCTCCGCCGGCGAGATGGAGCGCTCACGACACGACAAGAGCCCTCTCTCCTCGGAGATCTGCACCATCACGGCCGGCGTGCCGGCTGCCGACCGCGCGACCGCCAGCAGCCTGATGCCGCTGTCGAGCGCGGCCGTCATGAAGGCGACCGCGAAGCCGTCGCTCCTGGCTTGTGACGGGGGCTGGATTTCGCTCCGCGAGGCGCTCGCCGGCTCGATCCCAGCGCGTCGCAGGGCGAACAGCGCTGTGCGAGCGGCCTTGGCCGTCCGCCGATCGGGTGATGCGCCCATCTCAGCGAGCCGCGTGGCAGCCTCCGTGGTGCCCTGCAGCGCCACATCTCGTATTGCCTCTGGAAGGTCGGGGGGCAGCCTCACAGAGCGTGCGGGTTCCGTCAAGGCGCTCTCCTTCAGAACGGGGGCTGGGGCGCCGATGCGCGCAATCGCTCGAGGGCTGTGCGCGACGGCTCGGTGCCGGGCGCGGCATCCGCCGCACGGACCCAAAGATCACGGGCGCCGGAGGTATCGCCCTGGCTGTACGCGGCATCACCCGCCGCGAGCAGGCTGCGCGCATTGACCTCGCGTGCGGCGATCGCCTCCGCACCCGGATCGCGCGTTCTCGGAGCGTCGCGCGCTGCGCCCTCGTCGCCGCCGGCGGCGCCCGCATCGCCCCTGAGCGACTGGCGACTCCGGACGGCGTCGAGGTTGTCCTGGGCAGCGCGCTGCTTCGCGGCATCGGTACTCGTCAGGCCCTCCGGGTACCGATCATACAGATCGAGGACATCCTCAAAGTGGTGGGCTGCCTGTTCGAGGTCGCGCATCTGGGCGGCACGGACCCCCTGCCGGTTCCAGACTTCGGCGAGGCTGGCCCTCGCGACTCGACCCTCAGGGCTGTTCGCGGACGCCGTCAGGACGCGCTGATATACCGCTGCTGCACCGTCCAGATCCCCGGTCACCGCGCGCCGATCCGCGTCGGCCAAAGACGCCCGCAGCGCCACGGTAGCCCCTGTCCGCTGGTGCTCTTCGTACGAACGGACGAACAGGAGCACCCCACCCAGGATGATCGCGGCCAGGACGAAGCTCACAGCCAGCACGCCAATGAACGTGCGAGCCCCTTCTGGCAGGAGTGGCCCCACCGGGCGGGGCGCATATGCGACTGGCGGCGCTCCGCTCTGAGGCGGTGCTCCGGGGGCGCCCCAGGTGGCGAAGGGCCCCGACATGGGGACACCCGCGCTTTGCTGAGGAGCAGCGGCAGGCTGACCGTAGACCGGCGGCACGCCGTGGGCTGTCGGCAGCGCTGCGGACGGCATGGGAACCGGCGATGCGGTCTGCCACGGCGAGGGGACACGAGACATGCCGGCGGGCTGCGGCGGGAAGAACATCGCTGGGGCTCCGGTGCGCCCATCGCCCTGCCAGGCTCCGGCTGCGGCAGCGTCCGTCAACGCCTGGCGCATTGCTTCAGCCGACTGGAAGCGCTGCGCCGGGTCCTTGGCAAGCCCCTGCATCACAACACGCTCCAGCGGGTAGGACGCGCCGGCAAGCGGGGCAGGTTCGGCGTTCATGATCGCGTAGGTGATGCTGACCACGCTGTCGCCGGTGAACGGCTTGCGCCCGGACAGCATCTCGTAGAGCACTACGGCTGCGGAGAAGAGGTCGGAGCGATGGTCTATGAAGCGCCCTTCGATCTGCTCAGGCGACATGTAGCTTGGCGTGCCGAACACCTGCCCGTCGCCGGTCAGCGATGCTTCCTCGGTGAGCCGCGCGATCCCGAAGTCGGTGAGCTTGATCAGCCCCTCCGGCAGTATGTGGATGTTATCGGGCTTGACGTCTCGGTGCACGACCTTGTGCAGATGAGCGTGCGCCAACGCCGAAAGAACCTGCTTGGCGATGTCCACCGCCTCGGCTGCGGGCAGCGCACCCGCGGCCTGCAGCCGGTCGCGGAGCGTGCCTCCCTCCAGGAACTCCATGGCGATGTAGTAGCGGCCTGCATCCTCGCCGAAGTCATACACCGTGACGATGTTGTGGTGAGAGAGCTTTCCGGCCGCACGAGCCTCGCGGTTGAACCGCTCCACACGGTCCTGCCGAGCGGAACCCGTCAGGTTGGGAGGCACGAGGAGTTCCTTCACGGCAAGCCGTCGGCCCATCGCTACGTCCACGGCCTCGTAGACGATGTCGTTGGACCGGGCGATCTCCCGGACAATGCGGTACTTGCCGGCTATGGTGTCGGTCGTCACTCGCGCTTCCTACATACTCCCGGTGGAGATGCGTGCAGATGTCGAGCCCGATCAGACGAGTTGCTGAGCCTGAGATGAGAACAGCCGGACCGCAAGGCGACCTCCGCGTTCGTCCTGAAGGGCCGAGACGGCCGCCCTGATCGGCTCAACCATCTCTTCCTGGACGCAGGCCAGTATGACGGAGTTCAGGCCCGGCCACACGGGTGAGCCCTCACGCCGACCGTGCGATCCGCTCCCGAACGCATCGGTAAACCGAGTATAGCCGGTGACGCCGGCTTCCAGCAGCAGTTCGATGATGCGCGGGTCCACATTGGCCTCGCACATGATGAAGAGCATGCGCATTCCTACACCTCTCGATGGCGCGCGTGCGGGTCCCTGAGCGCCCGGTCCGCCGACCCGGGCGCCAATCAGGGCCTCCGGGCAACCCGACGACGCCTGAGACGCTCCCACCACTGCGTCGCGTCGTCGAAGTACGTATAGACGCAAGGGATGACCACCAACGTGAGCAGCGTTGACAGGATCAGACCGCCGATGACAGGTGTCGCCAGCGGAGCGCGGAACTCCGCCCCGCGGCCCAGCCCCAGCGCCGTCGGCAGCATGCCGCATATCATGGCGATCGTGGTCATCAGTATGGGGCGCAGTCGCGTGGGTCCCGCTTCCAGGATGGCCTCGCTGCGCCCCTTGCCGCGGGACCGGAGCGTGTTGGTGTAGTCCACGAGGAGGATCGCGTTCTTCGTCACCAAGCCGACCAGCATGATGATCCCGATCATGGCTACTATCGTCAGCGAGTGGTTGGCCACCATCAGCCCGAGCAGAGCGCCGATCATAGCCTGCGGGAGCGCCAGCATGATCACCAGGGGATAGAGCAGGTTGTTGAACAGCGCTGCCATCAGCATATAGACAAGGACAATGGAGAGCGCCAGAGCCGAGAACATGTATGCACCCTCCTCCTGCTGGAACCTGTTCTCGCCGCCCCACTTCCACGTTGTCGTGCCGAAGTCCACCTTGCGCTCCCGGATTCTGTCCTCGATCGCGTACCTGAGGTTTCCAGGCGCGTATCCCGGCACGATGTTCGCGGTCACAGATACGAGCTTCTGGCGATCCATGCGGTCAATCTTGGTCGGTCCTTCTGCCAGGTAGACCTTGGCGACATCACCCAGCCTGATGGGCTGCATGGCGCCGTCGGGGCCCGGGGCTTGGCCCACCACTATAGTGGGGATCTCAGCTGTGTCCTTTCGGTACGGGTCGGCAAAGTGAACGCGTATCTTGTACTCGTTGCCGCCTTCGCGGTAGACGGTGCTGTCGTCACCCTCCATCGAGGTCCGCAGCGCCATGGCGATCTGGCTTACGGTCAGCCCGTAGATGGCGGCCTTGTCACGATCCACCTCAATGCGCTGTTCCGGTCGTCCGATGCGGGTCGTGATGTCGGCGTCGATGACCCCCGGGGTGTCGCGGAAGGCCGCTCGCAGCTGATTGGCGACGCGCGTGAGCTCGGAGATGTCGGTACCCAGGAGATCCACCTGCAGCGGGGATGTGCCGCCCTGGAATCCGCTGACCGCTGCCACCTTGAGTGTGGCGCCCGGGATGGCGCCGAGCTTGCGGCGCACCTCGTCTGCGAGCTCGAAGCTGGTTCGGGTCCGCAGCCGCTTCTTGTCAATGAGCGGGTTCACGGCATCCATGAGGCTGACCTTGTCGCGAAGCTTGAGCGTGAGCGCGAAGTAGTGGGTCCCGACGGAGCCCGAGCCCATCATGCCGCTGCTCGTGGACCCCATGGACGTGAAGATGTTCTGAACGTCGGGCATGCCCGCGACGGTGTCCTCCACACCCATGGCGACCTGCCGCGTCCGGGCGAGCGATGTCCCGGTCGCAAGCTCTCCCCGGACTGAGACGGTGCCCTGGTCCTGATCAGGAGCGAAACGGAAGTTGATGAGGGGGCGGCCGGCCGCCGTGCCGAACCCAAACGCGAGGAACACCGATGCGACCCCCGCGCCCGTCACGATCAGGCCGGCGAGACGATAGGGCCAGAGGAACAGGGCACCGAGGATGGCAAGCGCGATCGCCACGGGAAGCAGCGCGCCGGCTAGCGCGCCGCCGGCCACGGAGGCGGCGATGGCGATGAAAATCGCTACGAGCAGCGTCGTACCGGCATAGACCACGACCCCTCGAGCGCGTAGCGCCCAGGCGAGCAGCGCGCGATAGAGCGCGTCAAGGGCCTTGTAGAGCCGGTTGATCAAGCCGAACAGGCCGTGCTCGGCCTCCACGGCTTCGCCGGCCCGATACCATCGCGCCGCCAGCATCGGGGTGAGAGTGAACGACATAAGGAGCGAGAACAGCGTGGCGGACGCGATCGTGATGCCGAACGCCTTGAAGAACTGGCCGACGATGCCCCCCATGAAAGCGATGGGCACGAAGACGACGACGTCAACGAGGGTGATCGTGACGGCGGCCATGCCGATCTCGCCTCGTCCGTTGACGGCGGCTTCGACCGGCTGCTCCCCTCGGGTCAGGTGTCGGTAGATGTTCTCCAGCACCACGATGCTGTCATCCACCAGTATGCCGACGGAGAGCGATAGGGCAAGGAGGGTCATGTTGTTCAGCGTGAAGCCGGACGCGTACATGGGCAGGAAGGTGGCGATGATCGAGGTCGGTATCGCGATGCCGACGATGAAGGTCCCCCGGAGGTTATGCAGGAACAGGAACACCACCAGAACAGCCAGCAGGGCTCCCAGCGCGAGACTGACTACCACGTCCTCGACCGAGTTCTCAACATTGACGGACAGGTCCTGGTTCAGAATGAACCGAATATCCTTCGGGAGCTCCTTCTGCAGGAGACCAATCTCCTTCCGGACGCTCCTGGCGATCTCCACGGTGTTGCCCTCGGAGGTCTTCTGGATCACCAGGGCCACCGAATCTTCCCGGTTGATACGGCTGGTGTCACGCTGCTCGGCAACCGTGTCGCGGATGTCGGCGATGTCCGAGAGGCGCACGGTCCTGCCGTCCGGCATCTTGATGGAGGTCCGGGCGATCGAGGCGATGTCGCGGTACTCCCCGACGACGCGCACGCTATACTCGCGATTGCCCTCCACCACGTGCCCGGCGGGGAAGTTCAGCGTGTTGGCCATCACCGCAGCCGCCACTTGCTGGATGCCGATCCGGTAGGCGTCCAGACGCTCCTTCCGAACGCCGACGCTGATCTCACGCACGTCGCCGCCGGATACCGTCACTGCGGCCACGCCACTGATCTTGCTCAACCGGGGTTTGATGACGTTGTCGGCCAGATCCCGGATCTCTCGCGTCGGGCGCTTGCCCACGATGCCGTAGTAGACGATCGGCTGGGAGTTGATGTCGAACTTCAGGACGACGGGGTCCCGCGAATCGAGCGGCAGTGAGCCGCGGATGGCGTTCACCTTCTCTCGCACATCGGCTGCGGCTATGTCCGAGGCGACCCCGACGTTGAACTCGATCATCACCGATGACTGGCTCTCCTGGGATGCCGAGGTGATGGTCTTGACGCCATTGACGCTCGCCACCGCGTCTTCGATCTTCTTGGTGACTTGTGTTTCCATCTCCTGAGGACCGGCTCCCGGATAGACGGTCAGGACGGCGATCATGGGGAAGTCGACCTTGGGATTGAGCTCGAGGCTCATCTTGCCGCGTGAGTTCCATCCCAGCACGATGAGGGCCGCGACGAGCATCAGTATAAACACCGGCCGGCGAATGGCGAGGTTAGTTAGCCACATGCGGAGCTCCTTGCACAGGACAGGCCGCCGGCATGTCCGGGGCGGGCCGTCATTCTAGCGAACGCTGACGGGATCACCGTCCTGAAGCGCGTTGTTGCCGGCTATCACGACCCGTTCGCCGGGCCGCACGCCTGATAGGATCTCGACGTAGGTCGGATCCGAGTACCCGACGGTCACGTGTCGCTCCGCGGCCTTGTCGCCCGGCCCGATAACGAACACGACGGCTTCGCTGCCGGCGTCGGCGTGAGTGGTCGCGCCGTCGCCACGGCGGAAGATCACCGCGTCCTTGGGCACGACGGTTGCCCTCGAGTGGGTTCCCACCACGATTCGGCCCCGGGCGAACATCTGCGGGCGGAGGCGGCCGTCGCCCTGGAAGTCCACGCGCAGGGTGAAGCTCCGCGTGGCTGCGGAGGCGACCGGGAACACCCGCGAGACGCGCCCTCGAAAGCTCTCGCCGGACAGCGCGTCCACCGTCACGTCAACCGGCTGTCCCACGCCGACGTCCGCGTACTGGCTCTCCGGGACCGAGGCCTGGAAGTAGACGGAGCCCGGAGCGACGATGCGCACAAGAGCCGCCCCGCCTCCTACCTGCTGCCCCGGCTCGGCGATCCGCGTCGCGACATAGCCCGAGACCGGTGATCGCACATAGGCATTGGTCAGTGCGTTCTCAGCAAGAGCCAGTGACGCCCTGGCCTGTCGGGTCGCTTGCACTGCGGCCTCTACGCCCGCGCGGGCCGACGCCGCCGCGACCCTGGCATTGGCGACGTCGGTTCGCCGCACCTCGACAAGCGCCCGGTCCGCCTGGGCCTTCGACAGGCCGTCCTGAGCCTGCTGAAGCGCCAGCTCTGCTCGACGCACGTCCTCTGCACGTGCGCCTTCCCGTATCAGGGACCGCGCCTCAAGGGCCGATCGGTAGGACGCCTCAGCCGCTTCGTGGGCTGCCCTGGTCTGGTCAAACTGGCTCGGCGAGATGGCCTGGTCGTTCAGGAGCTCCTGCATCCGCGCAAGGTCCGCCTTGAGCTTCTCCACGTTGGCCTTGGCCGCCCTGACCTGCTGCTCGGCCTGCTCGCGCTCCTGCGGGCGTGCGCCGTTCCTGACAACCGCGAGCGACGCCTCGGCTACTCCCAGAGCGGCCTTCGCGGCCGAGAGCGCCGCAGCGGTGCTCTTGTCGGTCAGGTCGAGGTTCATCTCGGCCTGCGCGAGCTGGTTGCGAGCTTGCTCGGCAAGCGCCTCAGCCTGCCGCTGACGCGTCTGGCCGGCGGTTACATTCGCTTTGGCCGCGTCCACCTGGGACTGGAAGTCAGCGGTGTCCATTACGGCCACGATCTGACCAACTGCGACCGGGTCGCCCTCGCGCACATGGACGGAGTGCACCTTTCCGGCTAGCCGGGCCCCGACCATCACATCCTTGAGCGGCACAAGGCTGCCGGTCACCTCCACGGTCCTGGAAATAGGCCGTTCGGCGGCGGGTGCGACGCTGACGGCTACCCCCGCCTTGCCGTTCGCCGACGGTGGAGGAGCGGGCTTGGGTCGGCCGCATGCGGCAGGCATCAATGAGAGGACTGCGGCAGCGAATGGAAGTCCGCGCTTGGCGCTTCGTGCATACCTGGTACGGCGGGTGCCTGTTGTCACTTGCTTCCTCCGGCAGGCGGCGCCGGCAGACCCGGCTGCGCCGTCGCATCGTATGCGTAACGTCCAGTGGCTCTATTGAGCTTAGTCCAGGCCACCTCGACGTCATAGAGCGCGTTGATGCGGTTAGTCTGAGCCTGTGTGAGCGCGGTCTGGGCGTCGCTGATCTCCAGTAACGGCGAGCCGCCCGGCGTCATCGTCACTCCGGCCTTGTAGCGGACCTGGGCGAGCCGATAGGCCTCGCCGGCCTGCACCACGGCAGCCTCGGCGACCTTGAGCCGCTCGGTCGCGTCCGATAGCGACAGCAGTGCCTGGCGTACGTCCAGCGCGATGCCGTCGAGAGCCTGGCGCCGCCCGAGCCTGGCTGCCTCGAGGCTTGCGTCCGCCTGCTGGCGTCTGGCGGCGCCAACGCCCGCATCGAAAATGGGCAGCGTTGCCTTGGCCACGGCCGCCCATGAGGACTTGCGTCCGAACGCGCCCGTATCCGGGGTGTACTGCAGGTTCCACGCGATGGCGACGCCGGGCGCCTGGCTCCGGCTCGCCAGATAGTGACCCTTCTGCGCCGCCCGGACTCCTGCGTCAGCCTGCAGCGCCTCCGGCCTGACCTTGTAGGCACTCTCGATGCTCTCCGCAAGGTCCGGCGCCGGGCGGGCTTCAGCCTGGGGCATCCTGCCCTGCAGCTCGAGCGGCGTCGCCTGGTCCATGCCCAGAAGGTTGTTGAGTGCGGCGGTCGCGAGCGCGACCCGGTTGCGAGCGCTGATCACGCTCTGGTTGGCATTGGCCATCTCGGTCTCGGCCCGCAGGACGTCGAACCTGGTGCCCGTGCCGGCCTTGAGATAAGCCCCAGCCATGCGGCCACGCTCGGCGGCGTTGGCAGCAGCCTGCTCTGCGACTGTGACGAACTCCATCGCGCGCAGCACGTCGTAGTATGCTGCCGTCACGTCCTGCACGAGCTGGTTGCGCAAGCGGTTGTAGTCGAGGCGCGCGATTAAATACTGGAACTCGGCCAGCGACTTCGCTGCTTTGAGCATGCCTGCTACGTCGAGCGGAAGAGCGGCCGTCAGCGTTGCGCTCTTCTGATCCTGCCGCACTATCGTGATGGCCTGGCTAGGGTCGGCGCCCAACTGCGCCGTGACGCCCTGGTCGAGGTGCGTCAGAGACGCCTCCGCGCTGAGCGTGGGAAGGATCGCCGCACGGCTCTCGTTCAGGCTCCCTCGCGCCTTCATTGCCTGCTGTGCTGCCGCCAGCAGTCCCGGGCTGTTCTTCAGGGCGGTCGAGACTGCAGCCTCGAGTGTCATGTTTCGGGCGGCCGGTGACGAGCCCGGCGTCGTGGTCGGACCGGTTACCTGGGCCCGTGCCACCGCAGCCAGCAACGACGCCGAAAGTCCCACCGCAAGCGTCAGTTTCATTCAGGGTCCTCCTCTGTCAGCGCCTCATCTGCTTCAGGGCGGCCCGACAGGCCGTGCATCAGCAGACATGTGAAATGACCAGCCATGCGTGTTGCCAGAGGTCTCCACTCCCGCTCCGGCAGCCGCCCATGCACGACGAAGAAGGTGATGGTCGTACCCAGGATGGTGCCTGCGACGATCTGCGGATCCAGGTCCGCTCGGATCTGCCCGGTCTCTTGCTGCCGCCGTAGATACCGCGCGACCGCCTCGTGGGTTTCGTCGTTGTCTCTCTGGCTGAGCTCCGCGAGCTCGCCGTCTCTGAGCAGTTCGGCTGCGTGCATCCTGAAGGCGGCGCCGTTCTCGTACATCACCGTCAGGTTCTCTGTGATCAGCCGGTGCAGGACTTCCGCGACCGGGCGCTCCGCGGCCTCGCGGACAACCGCGATCGCTCGCGAATGCCACTGTCGCTGCCGCCAGCACTCGCCGATCAGCGCGGACTTGCTTGGGAAGTAGTGGTAGAGCAGGCCCTCGGTCACGCCGACCTGATGTGCGATGTCCCGGATGGTGGTGCCCTCGTAGCCCTTCTCACAGAAGAGCCGAACGGCAGCCTCGATGATCGCCTCGCGGCGCCTCGCCGCGTGCCGCTGCTTCTCCTCTGCTCGGTCACTCATGTTGCCGGTCTCGTAGTTGATTAAACATTCACTCAATGATACCGCGCCAAGCCGTGGTTGGTTTCGGGTTCGTCCCGGGTTTGCGCAAAAGCCGGGCGAAAGTGCCAGAATACGACCACCGTTCGCGGAATCGACCGGGCGGCAAACCGACCGATAGCACCCCCGACACACATGAACGACAGCGAGTCCCCGAAGCCGTCCGGACAGGCGAAGCGTGATCGCGGCGCCCGACCATTCCGAGCCTTCGGCGCTGAGCTGATCACGCAACGGATCGCCCGGATGGCAACCTACACGCGCGCCGTCAGGCGCGGCAACGACCCCGACGCGGTTCACGACATGCGGGTGGCCTCGCGGCGGCTGCGTGCGGCTCTGAGTGTCTTCGAGGGCGCCTTCGACACGCCCGCATATGCCAAGCTCGAGCGGGAGATCCGGCTTGTAACCCGCGCGCTCAGCCGTGCCCGGGACCTGGACGTCATGATAGGCGGGCTCCAGAGAGATGCGGCTGCTCTGCCGGGCTCCCAGAGAGGGGCTGTCGGAGACCTTATCAGGGAGCTGTCGGCCGACAGGCGGAACGCACAGGGCGAGGTCGTGGCTGCACTTGACCGTCTGGTGAAGTTCGATCCCGCCGCAGCCTTCGCGGCGCTCGGTGCCGCGGCTTCGACCACCGAGACCGGTGAGGCGGCCACGGCGCAGGGAGACCCCGGCAGTGAACCGTGAGGGGACCGTCCACGGCGTAGACCCCGAGGCAAGCGTCGCAGAGAACGCCCCGCTCATCATCTCAGCCCGGGTGCAGGAACTCCTGCAATGGGAGCCTTACCTGAAGGACCCCATGCGCGTCATGGAGCTGCACCAGATGCGCATCGCAGCGAAGAGGCTCCGCTACACGCTGGAGTTGTTCGGTCCGGCGCTGGGAGGGGCCTTGCCGCCGGCCATCGAGCGGATCAAGGTGCTGCAGGACCTCCTCGGCGATATACATGACCTCGATGTGGTCACACCGCTCCTTGTCGGCGTGGCGCGGCAGGTCCTGCGGAGCGGGCGCAAGGTTGCGACCTGGCAGGACACGGACTTCAACGGTGCGCTTGGCCTTCTGTCGCTGTGTCGGAAGAAGCACGCCGCGCGGCGCGCGTTGCACGCCCGGCTTCGGGCCGAGTGGCGCAAGTTGCGGAAGGACGGCGTGCTCGATGCCGTCGCGGGAGGCGGTCCCGGCCCGCAGCCTGAGGAAGGAGAGACCCATGCCGTGGTGTCCTGACTGCCGCATCGAGTACGATGCCGGCGTGGAAACATGTGTCGACTGCGGCGCGGCCCTCACAGACTCGCTGCCGCCCGAGGACCTGGGCAAGGAGCCGGTAGTCGTGCTCCGCGCCAGTACCGCGCATGAGGCCCAGGTCTCGGCTGCCACGCTGCGCGCGGAGGGGATCCCCGCATATGCGGGCCCGCCCGACGCGTACATCCCGCAGCTGGGCAATCCCGTGGCCGGCGTCACGCCCGAGCTGGCCGTGTGGGTGCCGGCCGACGCGGCCGATGCGGCCGTGCGTATCCTCTCTCTGCCCCCGTTGCCGGAGGAGGACCTGCTGGCGGCCGAACAATCTACCGACCCCGAACCGGACGTTGACGAGGAGCTGTAGCGCCGCCGCGCAACTACCGACCCGCGTCCTCGCGTATCTATGAGGCAGTCGCCATTCGCCGGCGAAACCGAAGACCCGGGCAGCCTAGGCGCTCGTCGTGGCCACGCGGCGCGGGCGTGGCCGCCCCTTTTGGAGGGAGTGACATTGCGCTCGAGGCCAGCACGCATCAGCATCGCACTCGCGCTGTTGCTTGTCGCCCAATTCCGGGCCGCAGCCCAACTCAACGACAGTCAGCACGTCAAGCTGACGGTCGGCGCTCCAGCCCGAGTACGGACGGGGGAGCAGTTCGAGGTGTCCGTGAAGCTCGCGATCACGCAGGGCTTCCACATCCAGTCCAACCGTCCCGCCGCCAACTACGTCCCCACGGTGGTCAAAGTGTCAGGTCCCAGGGGCTACACGTTCGGCGAGCCGATGTTCCCGGATTCGATCATGGCACGCGCCGCGGGGGAGATGATCCCCGTCTTTGAGGGCACGGTGGAGGTCAAAGTGCCGGCGGTGGCGCCGAAATCGGAGTCCGGGCCGGCCCAGGTGAACGTGGTCTGCAGCTACCAGGCATGCGACGAGGGCAGCTGCTTCCCCCCATCGGAGGTTACGGGCTCGGCGACCATCAGCGCCTCCGGGAGTGCACGCGTCTCCGCGGGTACAAGGCCGCCCGAAGGCGGCCGCGGCGGCACGCTGCTGCCTGATGGAACGCGGTCGCAGAGGCCGCCCAATGGCCAGGGGGTCTCCAACCCCCGAGGCGGCCAGGCTGCTCCGCAGCCGGTCGGATCGAGCGGAACATCTCCGGCTGGACCGGGCCCGAACCCGCCAGGATCCGGCGCGCAGATGCGGGGCTACGCGATGGCGAAGGTGACGAGGTTCGTGGAACCGGAGGAGTTCGTCCGGTTCCTTGAAGGCGGCGTGGACGAGGGCGCCGGTGAAGGGGGTACCGTCACGCGCTTGCTGAACTCAGGCAACCTTCTGCTGGCGCTGCCGCTGATCTTCCTGCTGGGGCTGGCGCTGAACCTCACGCCCTGCGTCTACCCGATCATACCGATCACCGTGTCCTACTTCGGCGCCCAGGCCGGGGGAGAGGGCAGGAAGCCGTTTGTCCTGGCCCTGTTCTACGTCCTCGGCATGGCGCTCATGTATTCCGGCCTGGGCGTCGCCGCCGGGCTGACGGGTGGTCTCTTTGGTTCGCAACTGCAGAATCCGTGGGTCCTGCTCGCCTTCGGACTGGTGATGTTCGGACTGGCTCTGTCGCAGTTCGATCGGCGAGACGGCAGACCGATCTGGGAGTTCCAGCTGCCGGGCTTCCTGCGCAATCGGGCTCAGTCGCGTTCCGGCGTCCTCGGCGCGCTGGCGATGGGGCTGATGGTAGGCGTCGTTGCGGCCCCGTGCATCGGACCGGCGGTGATCGCGCTGCTGCAGTGGGTCGGCACGCAGCAGAGCCCGGTGATGGGCTTCGCGGTGTTCTTCAGCCTGGCCCTCGGGCTTGGCCTTCCTTACCTCTTCCTTGCCACGGCATCCGGCGGCGTGAAGAGCCTTCCTCGCGCGGGCGAGTGGATGATCGGCATCAAGCACATCTTCGGAGTAGTGCTGATCTGGATGGGTGCGTACTACCTTCAGTCGCCGCTTGCCCTCTGGCACCCCATCGCGTCGAAGACAGCTTTGGTGGCGGTCTCGGCTCTGAGCGCGCTGTACCTGCTTGTCCTCGATCGCTCCGGAGGCGCCGCCCGGGGCTTTGTGGCTGTCAAGCGCTTGGCCGGGCTTGCGGCCCTCGGGGTGACCCTGTGGCTTCTGGTTCCGGCGCCGGCCGAGCGGATTGAGTGGCGACCCTACACGGAGCAAGCGCTGAACGACGCGACGGCGGCGCGAAGGCCGGTGCTGATCGACTTCACTGCGAAGTGGTGCGCTGCATGCCAGGAACTGGAGCGCAAGACCTTCTCCGACGAGAGGGTGGGCAAGGCGGCACGGCGCTTCGTCGCGCTACGCGGCGACATGACGAACTTCGGCGGCCAAGCGTCGATGCGTTGGCGGGACACCTACGGCATCAAGGGCCTTCCGACGATCGTTCGCCTTGAGCCTCGCTAGTGGGCGCCGGGCGTCTGGCGGCGCGAAGCAGCGCGTGTCTGCGCAGGTAGTACCAGACCCCGAACGCCAGCGTGGCGAGGATGAGCAGCCCCATGGCGGTCAGGCCGGGCGCCACGGCCTCCGCGGTCTGGCCCGTGTCGTGCTCGTCCTCGTGAGCGACCGCCCGGCACGAGACGAGGACCAGGCCGACAGCGGCGAAGCCGCCAGGGAGCCGTCGGCGCATCGCGCTCGGGATCGAGCCCTCCATCATCGCACCTCCCATCGCCCCGGGGGCCGCAATCACCTGTGCCGGACCCTGCGGGTCAGCCTAGTATAACACAGCCTAGCTCGTCGGCACAGGATGAACCGTCCGTCGGTGTGCCGCAGTCCCGGACGGTCCGTGCGTGTCATGTCTTGGGACGGTTGCGAAGTGACAGCACAGCGGCAAGGGAGGGCGAGGCTCCAGGCAACGGGGCGACCTTCATTACAGACCGTGACACGCACCTCGCACGGTGGCACGACAGGAGACGCACTGCGGGACATCGAAGGACGGGCCGGCAGCTCGCGGGAGTCGCACCCGCTCAGGAGCGCAAGGGTGGATCGTCGTGACGCCGACCGGAAGGCTGAGTTCCGAGAGATCGCTGTAGTCCTCAATCCCGCCGCTGGGCGCGGAGCGGGACGACGTATGAGGGCGCGGCTCGAGGCCGCGAGCCGGCAAATGCTGACGCGACTGGGACTGCCCATCGCGCTCCGAATCGTGGAGACCACTGCCGTCCGTGGTGCCGAGGATTTGGCCTGCGAAGCGATCGGGATGGGCGCTGACCTCGTCATCGCCGCCGGAGGCGACGGCACGCTCAACGGCGTCATCAACGGCGCGGGGCGCGCGGGCGTGACCGTGGGTCTTGTACCGCTGGGCACGGGCAACGACTTCGCGCGAGGGCTTGGGCTCCCTCGCACCGTGGAGGGCGCGCTTGCCGTCATTGCCGAGGGCAGGGTGCGCAGCCTGGATGTCGGACTGTGCCGGTCGCGGAGGTTCATCAACGTGGCCGGGTGCGGGTTCGACGCCGCCGTCGCCGAGAGGATCAACCGCGGTCTCCGATCGGTCAGCGGCACGACGGCGTACGTCGCGTCGGTGCTGGCTACGCTGATGTTGTTTAGGCCCGCATACGTGACCGTCTCCGTTGACGGCGTGCAGACTCGCGGCCCGACCATGATGTGCGCGATCGCCAACGGCACCGGCTATGGAGGGGGAATGCGCATCGCGCCCGACGCGCGGCTGGACGACGGGCTCTTCGACGTCTGTGTTATCGGCGCTTGCACGCGGATGGAGTTCATGAGGTCCTTACCGCTCGTGTTCAGGGGCGCCCACGTAGACCATCCGAAGGTGACAATGATCCGCGGGCGAACGGTGGAGGTAGCATCGGATCCGCCGCTGCCGGTCCTCGTGGATGGGGAGTTGGCAGGGCGAACACCGGCCCGGTTCGTCATGGAGCCGGCAGGAGTGCGCTTTGTAGTACCATTGAGGATGTCGGGGGTGACCCCGGCGCGTGGCGGACCGCGGGCTTGACCCGAATGCGGACCTGACCACGGCGATCGCCGTGCAGGCGAGGAGAACTGCGATGATATGGAAGCGATGGGTGGCGGCAGTGGTCGGCGTCCCCGCTGTCCTCGGCGTGTGCTGGTGGGGCGCCGAGCCGTTCGCTGCCATGATCACAGCCGTGGCCGCGATTGCCGGGGGCGAGCTGGTGATCGCGCAACGGAGGGCAGGTATTAGGACGAGCCTGCCGATCGCCGTGATGGGCCTGGCCGGGCCTGCCATACCGCTCATCTTCCCTTCTGGGCTTCGCGCCTCGTCCTTGTCGCTGAGCTCAATGGCCGGCCTCGCGGTCGCCCTGCTGCTGTCCGGGTTCGTCTACGAGGTCGCGGCAGCGCAGAAGGACGAGCGTCCGCGCATCGGCGCGAACGTCGGCGCCGGTCTCCTCTGTGCAGCCTACACCGCCCTGTTCGCGGGCATCAGCCTGCTTCGCGAGCCGATCCGACTGCGCTCGGCGCCGCTCATAGCGGGAGTCGATCCCGGCTTCTTCATGGTGGTGCTGGTCCTCTGCTGCGTCTGGGCGAGCGACACCGCCGCCTATTACGTTGGTCTCAGCATGGGCTCGCGGAAGCTCGCGCCGGTGCTGTCGCCGGCCAAGACCGTCGAGGGCGCTGTCGGAGGCTTCGTGGCGGCGGTTGTGGTCGGCGCTGTGCTCGGGCACTTCCTGCTGGGGCGGGCGCTCCTGGGCTGGTGGATCGGTGCGATCGCCGGAACTGCCGGGCAGATAGGCGATCTCTTCGAGTCCGGCCTGAAGAGGGAACTGGGCATCAAGGATTCCGGAGGGATCATCCCGGGACACGGGGGGATGCTGGATCGGTTCGACAGCCTGCTCTTTGTCGCCCCCATGGTCTGGTTGCTTCTGCAGATCGCCGGATGAGGCAGGCCGGGCGCCGGCTCGTGCTTGCGTCGGCGTCGCCACGCAGGCTCGAGTTGCTGCGTCTTCTTGGCCTCTCCTTTGAGGTCATCCCAAGCGGCATAGATGAGGAGCATCCGCCGGGATTCCCGCCCGAAGAGATCGTGGGCGGCCTGGCTCGCGCCAAGGCCCGGCAGGTTCTGGATCTCGCGCCGGATGCTCTGGTTCTCGGTGCCGATACGATCGTCGTGGCTGATGATCCGACAGGTATGCGGGCGCCCGTGATTCTTGGGAAGCCTGCCGGCGCTCGCGACGCCGCCGACATGCTGTCCGCGTTGTCGGGGCGCCGGCATCGGGTGGTGACGGGATCGGCGGTGGCGTGGCGCTCGGTCCGAACCTGCACGCGGGCCGAGGCCGTAACCACCTGGGTCCGGTTCCGGCCCTTGTCCGATGACGAGATCGCCCGATACGTCGCGACCGGGGAGCCCATGGATAAGGCGGGCGCCTATGCGATACAGGGAGGTGCAGCCGCGTTCGTCGAGCGCATTGAGGGCGACTACTTCAATGTCGTGGGGTTGAGCCTTGCGAGCGTTCGCCGATTGCTGCGAGGGCTTGTGTCGGGCGTCGGTCCGGTTCCGCCCGTTCCGCCCACGCCCTATCCGATCGCGATCCGCGGACGGCGTGGCCGGCCGGGGCCTCGTGGATAGTCAGGTTCGCGACCTTCTCGATCCGCAACGAGGCTCCCCGTCCGCGCCTCTCAACAATGCCTTCCGCCAGGACCGCCGGCGAAGTCAGGAATGTGGCCGTGCAGTTCACAATGGCCTCTCCCACCACCGTCACGGGCAGCAGACCCGTTTCGTCCTCGATCTGGGAGAAAAGGACCGGCTCGCCTGATCGGGTAGGGGGACGGTGGGGGCGCACGTTGATGCCGGCGACCCTGACCCGAATGCCGGGCTTCAGCCTCTGAACGTCGCAGACCCGCAAGACCTCATCTTGATCGAGCTGATCGCGCATGTAGGCCATGGCATGGCATTCGGCGCAGACGCCGGTGATGCGCCAGGTCCAGACGAACTTGTCCCACGGCGAGAAGTCGGCAATGTCCCAGGCCGTGGGGGTGGGATACGCGGCTGGATCCCCCAGGGGGAGACGCTGGAGGACGTATCCAGGCGTCGCGGCCCCGGATCTGCGGCGGCGCTCTTCCACGGCATCCGAGCGATAGGCGCGAGCCATTCCCAGCGTCTCGTCCAGTCGCCAGAGAAGGCCGCGTCGGTGCTCATGAAGCCGGTCGAAGGCGCCGCAAAGGATGAGGTTCTCCAGAACATCCTGTGGAAGGGCCACTCGCGCGCAGAAGTCGAGCAGTGAGCGGTAGGGCCTGTCGCGGCGCGCCTGGAGGATATCCTCGATATCCCGTTCACTGATGCCCGCGACGATGCGAAAGCCCAGCCGGATGGTGGCGGGGTCATCGGCCACGCACTTGTCGCAGCTCTCGTTGATGTCCACCGGCAGGATGCGCACTCCGCGCCGACGCGCTTCGCCCGCAAGGGTGTTGGAACTGTAGAAACCCATGGGCTGATGGTTCATCATCGAGGCGAAGTGCTCCGCAGGGTGATGCACCGACAGGTAAGCCGTCTTGTAGCCAGTGAGCGAAAACGCGGCGGCGTGACCTTCGATAAAGCCGTAGCCGCTCCAGCCTTCGATCTGGTCGAAGAGGTATCCGAGGCGCTCCTCGGAGAGATCCGGATAGCGCTCAAGGGACCGCTCGATGAACCATCGCCTCGCTTCTTCCATGGTGTCCAGCTTCGAGTGACGTTTGAGGCTCTTGCGGAACCGGTCGGCCTCAGCATCGGAGCAGCCGGTCATGGCGGCGACCACCTCGTTCACCTGTTCCTGGAAGACAATGCAGCCGTAGGTCTTCGCCAGTATGGGTATCAGGCACCGATGGACCCAATCGGCGCACGCCCAGCCGTTGCGGCATGCGACGAAACGGCGCACCACATTGCCTCGGATCGGGCCAGGCCGGA
>Ga0172368_10002537_pt1 | contig 23148 bp, 25 predicted proteins | sample Lak11m_FD_114540 | JGI IMG/M metagenome (GOLD analysis project Ga0172368, IMG submission 114540) | Freshwater microbial communities from Kabuno Bay, South-Kivu, Congo - kab_022012_11m | ecosystem: Environmental > Aquatic > Freshwater > Lake | place: Democratic Republic of the Congo: South-Kivu...
CGCTTTCTTCATTCTTCTCTCCTGTATAAATCCAAGCAAAAACCGAATCCGAAGGGAAATCCCGATAACGAGGGTTTCATTATCCACAAAAATAAAAAAGTTGCAAGCCTGGACCGCCCGCCCGCATACCCTGTACGGATTATCCGCAATAAATTAGAAAGTTGCAGGCCTGTCGTGAACCCTTTTTCGGGAATAATTGACATTTGTCACGAGAAAACAACAAAAACATCGAGCAACGGTAACTATGTGGGATAAGGGTACGGAACTCCTCGTCGAAGTTGAAAACGCCTGGCGACCACCACAGTGAATTGCCCTGCGAGTCAGTCCTGGGTAGCCAAACGGGATCAAGCAAAAGGGAAAACAAATACTGCGTAAAAATATGCCACGAGTTCATCGACGACTACGCGCACCCCCTGACTGGATTTCCACCAATATCTCGGGTCGTGATTTCTGTCCTCGACGGCGATGATGCCCACGCGCGAATCTTCTCCGAATGCTTTCAGGAAGAGCAGTTTCGATCGTCTCGCGTGTACGCCCATCGACACAAGGTTGATACTCGTCGGTTCCGCCGCGTGTTGGCGCAGCCAGTTCTTCAAGGCCACCGCAGAAACGTAGGTGCGATCTTTCTTCACCAAGGGCGCAGGCACAGCCACAAGCACATCTTTACTCAATCCCAAGCGGAACAATGTCGCCATCCCAAGTTCTGCGTGGGTCTTGTATTCGGACAAATATCCGCCGATTTCCAGCGGACCGCCGGTGACGTACAGTTTGCCGTAATGATGCCGTTCGAATTCGGCCTTGGCTTCCTCCATCACGTAGTCGGGCACCCACCCTTCGACTACCAGCACCTCGGCTCGAACCGGTTCGGTAATTGCTAAGAACGAATGAACTCTCGAAACTGCACTTGCGAACATCACAATTCCGAAAAGCACGAGCAGGAGCCAGCCCCGCCATGTCGGGACCAAGCATTCGCAGCGTCGTGCGAAACCATAGAACGCTTTGCGGGATTTCATCGTGGCCTGTGTCCTAACGGGAAATCCGCTACCGCGCGTCGGCGCCAAGGGAAGAATCAAGTTCCACGCCAGGATAAGCGCGGCGAGCCGCGATTACGGGGAACCCATGAGAGTTCCATCCATAATGCGATATCATCGCAGCTTGGCCTTGCGTATCGCTGGACCCCTAGGATGAACTGGAAATTCGATTGAACCGCTTAGCCCTGACCCCTTGTCTTGAAACGCCCTTTACGCCATCAGCGGAATCAACATTCGATCCGGCATGAGCAGCAAACTCGTTCGCCTAGCCCAGGTTTTGTCTATCTTCGCTCTTGTCGCCGGGATTGGTCATTACTCACGGAACGCCGCCTACTACCCCTTGGTCGTCGTTGACGCCGCAGACGATCTTACGCTGACTTTCCTGCAACAGCCGACTTCCGACGAAAACGCATGCGCTGTCATGGCCACGACCATTTCCAGCCTGATGCATGCCAACTGCCCCACGTGCAAAGTGACAAAGCAGCAATGCCTGAAGGATCTGTCGCCTGAACTGGAAGATCTTCTTTCCGAAAAACCCATCGCCAAACCTTCCGCACGCGTACTCAGCGGTGTCATCGCCTACACTCACCCCAATCCGAGAACGGCGCTAGCCGTCTGTATGGTGAGCCAGAGGAACGCCGGCGCGAGCGGTCACCAAGCCCTGGTGACATGCAACCCCGCGGACACGCCACGGCCATTTCCACCAGACCGCCGCCCGCCGAAAGAAGCGGCACAAGCCCTATTCGGCTATGTAGCGCAATCCATTGTTGTCCTTGGCGCGGGCCTAATTGTCTTCCTCGCAATTCAGCTATTTTCGGTACGCAGCCCCACAGATGCCGTCGGCGTGTCTTCCGCTGCAGAAGTCAATTTCAAGATATCCAATTTTGCCAAAAGAGCAACGGATATCCTGGTCTCGATCATTATGCTTTCCGCCCTGTTTCCGGTCGTCGTTCTGGTCTCGGTTCTCATTTTTGTCGTCGAAGGCTACCCGATATTTTACATTTCGCGGCGGTACATTTCTTTGGACCATTGCGTGTCGATACTGAAATTCCGAACCATGGTCAAAGACGCCACGTCGTCCAAGTATCGCCTGCGCGAGCGATTTATGCGGGATGGCTATCTCGACATCCCTCTGAGTTGCGAGGTCTACACCCCGATCGGGAGGTTCTTGGAGAGAACTCAAATCGTCGAAATCCTGCAGCTGTTCAATATTCTTTTCGACGGGATGAGCCTGGTAGGAAACCGCCCCCTTCCACGAGAAAACATTGAACTGTTAAAGCAATTACCCGGCTGGGAGGGCCGCTTTGAGAGTCCTGCAGGGCTGACCGGACTATCACAGATCGTCGGAAAATTGAATCAAAGCCCCCAAGAGCGCCTTGAACTGGAATGTTTGTATTCAAACTTATACAAGAGCAAGGATGGCAATGTCTTCTTATGCGATTTGCATATTGCGTATTACACGATCCGGCTTTTGCTCTTCGGAAAACCGCTGTCGATCGAAGGCGCCAGGCGGCTGATCATCTCCGCGTCCGGAAAATGACGCGCGCCATTCGCGAGGCACACGCCGTTTCTCGAAATGAATCTTTCGATGCCATGCATATTCTAATTCTCGGCGCCTCGTCGTTCGTCGGGGCGGCTTTGGCCGAAGTCTTTGCGCCGAACAATTCTCTGATTCTGGTTGGCAGAAACCTTGACAGGCTGATTGCGGCCGCCAATACGTGCAGGAACTCAGGTGCGTCTCACGTGGAATGCGTCGAGCAGGATTTTTGTTCTGGCGTCAACGCATTGCTGCAGGCAGTCGAAGGGAAGCATATTGACCTGATTGTCGATGCTGCGTCCGCGAGCTCCAGCAAAAGAGACGCCGAAATCGAATCGGGCGATATTTCCGATCTCATATCCGCCGATTTCTCCTCCAGAACGCGAATTATGGAACATTTTCTGCGTAATCAGGACACGGCACCGGCGGTGATTCTTATTTCAACAGTACTTACGTTGGTGAAAAGCCCGGGACGAACGGTGTACGCGACGCTCAAAGGGCTATATGAAACCTATTTGCTCAAACTCAGAGACAGTCGCCCGGACCTCAGGCTGCTTGTCGTTTATGTCGGCACCGTAATCGACCCAAAGAACACGTCAAACAAACCAAAGCGACTTGCGGCTGCCGTTATCACGGCTTTCAGAAATGGAAGAGGAAAGCTATTTTACGGATCGAGTGGCATCGCTTTCCTGGCTCTGTTTTATTTTCAGCCTGTCATCTTTTATTGTGTTGCCCGCGCACAACGGGCACTTAGAAAATTGTTCGCTTAACACCCGTCGCTTCAACGTCGTGAAATGGGATAGGCCGGGACGAGCGCCAGTAGCGTCCATATCCAGGCGCGAAAGTTCATGTAGATCGATCTCACGGAGACTCGTTCAGAGACGGCTGAAGCTGGAAGAACGGCAATGAAGTCGCAATTGTTCGATCCCCTGGCCAACGCTGATTATTCATTGAGCTTGAGCGCCGCCGCTGGACCGTGACATTTTTGCCCCATCCCCGCTTCAGGACCGGCCAATCGCAGGGAGTTCCTGGACGATTGTCACCGCTGCGGGCATACATGGACTTCCCTTGTGGCCGCGATCGCGGCGCCGACCGTTGCCGCGATCGAAACGCCACCCGCATGATTCACAATCAGCGACCACTCCCGCCGGCGCGCACCCTGAGGTAACGGCCCAGTCCATCGCTCCAATGCGGCATGATGTCCTTGCCGATGTTCTTCAAATTGGCGTTTTCCAGGACAGAATACTTCGGGCGCGGAGTCTTTGCGGGGAACTCCGCTGCATCGGCTATATCGACAGCGACGTCCAGGCCATTGAATTCAAATATCTTCCGCGCGAAATCGTGCCATGAGCACTGGCCGCCCGCAGTCGCGTGATATAGCCCATATTCGTTCGTATCCAATAACTCCACAATCTGGGCCGCCGCATCGGCGGTAAACGTGGGCGATACGAACTCATCGTTAACTACCCGAACTTTGCCGCGGAGTTTTGCCAGATGTATCATCAACTCTACGAAGTTCATGCCTCCTTTGGCCCGGCAAGGCGCACCTCCGAAAAGCGCAGACACACGGACCACGAAATGCCGCCTGGCAATAGTGCGCACAAATATCTCGCCCGACAGCTTGGTATTCCCATAAACGTTGAGTGGAAACGGACAATCGGATTCGATATAGGGCGCCTGCTTCCTCCCGTCGAAGACGTAGTCCGTGCTCACGTGAGCCAGCACGCAATCCAGTTCATTCGAAATTAACGCGAGGTTTCTGGCTCCCATCCCGTTTACAGCAAAAGATTCCTCCGGCCGCCGCTCGCATTCGTCAACCTGGTGCATCGCAGTGGTATTGACAATTGCGTCCGGCCTGATCGACGCAAGGCAATTTCGCCCGGAGTCAATATCACGCACGTCGAAATCCTCGTGCGTGAGCGAAACCAATTCCTCGCCGCGAAGCGCGAGTACTTCGCAAATGGCTGTTCCGAGTTGACCGTTTGCGCCTAGAACGACCACTTTCATTTCACAATCCTTGTTTCCTATTTTTCTGGATAGAGCGCCTTGAACGTCCGGATATTGTAGTACCGGTCATTGTCGAAGTCGCGAAAACTATCCAGATTTTGGGCCAGTTCCCTGACAATTCCCTGCACATCAAACTGCGGCTTGAAGCTAAGCACGTTGCGCGCCTTTTCGAAGCTCACTTTGTAGTTCCTGAAATCCTGCACATGCTTGATGTGGATCTTGGCATCCACATTGAGATACTCCTTGACTCCGGCCTTTACGTAGTCTGCGACCTCGCCCACGGTGTAGTTGCCGGAAGCCGTATTGAAGATGCCCGATATCTCGTATGGTGCTTCCACGGCACGGATATAAGCCGATACGGCATCCTGAATTGCCAGAATGGGTCGCCAGATCGTTGGGTTATTTACCGTAATTACGCCTTCCGTAAGCGCGGACTTGAACATCGTATTGACAATGAGATCGAGCCTCATGCGCGGGCTGTAGCCAGAAACCGTTCCTTGTCTGAAGCAAATCACGGAGAAGTGGTTGCCCTGCAGCTGCATCGCCCCGAACTCGCCTTGCAGCTTCGAAATTCCATATGGATAGTTCGACACCGTCGGACGGGTCTCGTCGTAGAGGTCGTTTACCGTGTAGCCATAAACGGAGCAGGATCCGCCGTAGAGATACCGCTTTACTCCAGCCAGCTTCGAGACATACGCCAGATACGCTGGTAACGCGCCGTTCTCGATGAAATTCCGCGCGGGCGAGTACTCCGCCATGGGATCGTTGGACAACCCCGCCAGATAGATGACTTGATCATAGCCGGAGAGGTCTTTCTCCCTCAATTCCGTCAGATCCTTTTGAATGACCCTGGCTCCGTCAGGCAATCGCCGACCAAACCAGAGCAAGTCCACGACATCCACTTCGTAGCCGCGTTCCAACAACCGTGGCACAAGTACCGATCCGATATAGCCGGCTCCGCCTGCAATGAGTACTTTCATCAATATTCGTTCCTAGTAGGTAAAATTATTGGACTCAGGTCTGCCCAACCATTCGGCCAGTGTCTGTGCTTTGGCATCTTTCCCGGACAATATCGGTTCCTTGACGGGCCAATCGATCCCAATCGCCGGGTCGTTCCACAATATTCCAGACTCCGAACGGCCGTTATAGATGCCGGAGCAAAGATATTGAAGTTCGGCGTAATCGGACAAGACGCAAAACCCGCGAGCGAAGCCGGCGGGCGCCCATATTTCCAGATGATTTTCCGCAGACACTTCCTTTCCGAACCACCTGCCAAGCGTCGGCGAATTCTTTCTTATGTCGACCGCAACCAGATATGCGCTTCCACGCGTAACGCGCATCAGTTTCCCCATGGGCGGCTCCCATTGGAAGTGGAGTCCGCGAAGGACGTTCTTGGCCGAGCCGGAATGGTTTAGCTGCACGAACTCCACAGCGCCGAATTCGGGACACTGATCCTTGCGGTATACTTCAGAAAAGAAACCGCGATCGTCCTCGAATACTTCCGGCACCACGATGAATGCGCCAGGAAGGCTTGCCTTTTCAATTCCAATTTGCATTTCGTATCTCCTTTATGGCGATGCGTTGGCGCCATGCCGGCAGTTTTCGCCGGCACAGATAAAATTCCGCATTGAATCGGGCACGCCGATGCGTACCTTGCAGAGGGCCATGGCCCTGCGATTGGGCGGCCGTTCAAATCGCCTTGTCCTACCCTCCTGCCTCCAGATGCCGTGCCCTCGTCGTACGCGCGGAATCACTCGAGCCGCTGGTCCCGCGCTCCGAGACGGACTGAAACACCTCCATGAACTTCAACGCCAGCTTCTCCCATAGGAATTCCCTGGCGACGTAGTCGTATCCCATCCTTCCCATCTCCTCCCGGTCGCAATTGCCACTTGTCAAAATGTCCAATCCGCCTGAAAGCCCTTCCACGGTCGGATCCACTTCAATCGCGCCTCCGCATCTGGCCAATTCCCCAAAACCAGAAGTATTGGTTATCAGCACGGGCTTTGCGCAGCATGCAGCCTCGGGCGCGATAAATGTCATGGCATCCTTGATCGACGGGACGACGACAAATTCCGCGGCATGGTAAGCCTCGCTTTTCTGCTCTCCAAAAAGGGGATTCAGGAAATAGACGCTCGTTGTGAGATCGAACTCCACAACCTTTTGCTGCATCTGCCTGCGGTAAGCCGTATCCGTCCCGACCAACACCAAAATCCAGTCGCTGAGCTTCGTTCGATTCCTCTGAAACGCATCGATAATAATACTCACGCCCTTGATTGCGTCCATTCTGCCGATGAACAGCATGATCTTTCGATCATCCAGGCGATATTGCCGGCGAAAATGCTCACTGTCGCGGTGCGACAATTCATCGAGCGCAATCCCATTTGGAATCACGTGCACGCGCCCGGATGAAACGCCAGCACTGATCAAGGTATCCTTTTCCTCATCTGTCACCGCAATACACGCATTTGCACGATGCACCATCGGAATGGTCATGTATTTGTTGAAAAACCACTTCAACGTCCTCGATCGATTGCGCATCGATACAAGTCCCATCCCGGAAAACACGTAGGGAATACCATGGCTGAAAGCGGCAGATGCTGCCATGCCCGCCAATAGACTCCAATTCTTGCAGATGTGCACCAGATCATAGTTGGCAATGTTTTGCCGCAGCCATTCCCTGGCGCCAATCGGAAACAAGTAGCGATAATGCACTGCATTGACGGAGTGCCACTTTACCCCGCCCAAGCCAGCGACGTACTCGATGTCCAGATCCCAATTCGTCGTCAGCATATCAACCTGCGCGCCTGCCAGGACCATATGCCGGCTCATCTGATAGCACCTGGTTGCCGACCCGCCACCAGAGGCCGGATTCATTAGATCAATGACATTCAGTATTTTCATTCTTGGCTTTGTTCAAAGGCGTGCGACGATGATGGCTGGCGCTTTCATCCGACGCCAGCCATCAATGCTTTCTCTGTTTGCTGACCAGCAGTGGGTACTCGCGGCGTCCCAACCTGCCCCGTATCGCATCGACAATCGCGATAAACACCGCCGCTATACTCCGGAAATTACCACACGCCAGGAATCGATAGATTCTCAACAAGCAGTATGCGGCATAATGCGAATGTGCCATGACGGCATTGAGAAAAGAGCGCGACCATCGATGTCGAAAAACAAAGGCGCTTCTGGTCTGATAATAGACATACTGCGGGTTGTCCATTCCTCCGAAAGCGACCGCTTCCTTGTGCCACACGATTGCCGACGGCTCATAGAGCACTTTATATCCACGGCGATTCACTCTCAACCCGAAGTCCACGTCTTCCCAATTGGCAAAGTAGTCTTCCGTCAATGCACCCACGGTTTCGATCACCTCCCGGCGGATAACCAAGGCGCAGCCCACCGCATAGTCCAGGTATCCACTGCGGCTGTATTCTGCGGCATCCTTGGACCTGTAGCCGACATTCTTACCCATCAAAGTCCCTTGATCGAACGAGGTCCCCGCCGCCCAAAGCAGATGCCGTTCCGGATGAAAGAAGATCTTTGGCGTTACTACCCCGGCACTCCTGTCGTTTTGGCCGGCGGCAACCAGCCTTTCTATGGCAGTGCTTTCTATCAAGGTGTCGTTATTAAGCAGGAAGATCAAATCCGCGCCTATTGACATGGCGCGCTCGATTCCCAGGTTGTTTCCGCCTGTAAAGCCCGTGTTCGTTTCCGACAGTATCAATTGATAGTCGCTGCTCCGTTCCCTGAGCCGCCCGACTGACTCATCCACCGAACCGTTGTCAACTACAATGATTTGAATATTCGCGTAGGTCGATTTCCTCAGGGAATCCACGCATTCCAAAGTGTCGCGATATCTGTTCCAATTTATCAACACTATTGCGACCAGCGGTGACCCGTTTGGATTGGCCATATGCTTTCTGCCTAAATATGCTATTGGAGATCGTTCGTCGATGCGGCGCATGCGGCGCGCCTGTCGGCGCAGATACGCTGGAAAATGGTTTCGTGGGTGATGCCGGATCGGCAGCTCCTCCCGGCGCAGCCGGAAGGCTGTTCCCGGTTCGATAACCCGACAAGCGCGGCCCCTGCGAATAGCCAAACGGCGGCCGAATCGCGGGGGCCGGCCGGAACCGCTAACCGTGCCCTGCTGGGCGCGTCGTGCTTGCAGCGAGCGCGCAGCGCTTGTTTCCAGGCCATCGAGAACGCCTATTCGCCGGACCTCCGGTCCGGCATCGTGCCCGGAGTTTTCACGTATTGCGCTGTTCAGACTTGCGCAAGCGTTTCCCTATGCCTTTCCTGCATTCGCGCTGCGCAGTGTTTGTATCTGCCCGCCGATCCACTTGTAGGTCTTGCCCAAGCCTTCCGCCAGCGGCCGCGAGGGCGCCCAGCCGAGCTTTTCCCGATACAGGCGATTGTCCGAATTGCGCCCGCGTACTCCCAAAGGACCGGGAATATGCTTGATCGAAAGCTTCTTGCCGGCAATTTTCATCGCCATTTCCGCAAGCTGGTTGATGGTGACCATTTCCTCGGATCCGATATTGACCGGCCCGGTCCAGTCGGAGTCCATGAGGCGGCGCACCCCTTCGAGGCACTCGTCAATAAACAGAAAAGACCGCGTCTGTTGGCCATCACCCCACATTTCGAGCTCTCCGCCCTCCATGGCTTCGGCAACTTTTCTGCACATGGCTGCAGGCGCCTTTTCCTTGCCCCCGGTCCAGGTGCCTTCCGGCCCGAAAATATTGTGGAATCTGGCAATGCGCACCTGCATTCCGTGGTTTCTGCCAAACGCCAAATAAAGGCGCTCGCTGAACAGCTTTTCCCATCCGTATTCGCTATCGGGATTCGCCGGATAGGCGGATTCCTCCGCACAGTTCGGGTTCAACGGATCAAGCTGGTTGTGCTCGGGGTACATGCACGCGGAAGAAGAATAGAAGACACGCTTGATGTTGCGCCGGTGGCAGGACTCGAGAACGTTCAAGTTTATGAGCGCGGAGTTATGCATGATGTCAGCGTCGTTCAGGCCGGTAAACACGTAGCCTGCCCCGCCCATGTCCGCGGCGAGCTGATATACCTGATCGAACGGCTGGTCGAACGCCTCGCGGCAAATCATGGGGTCGCGCAAATCACCCTTGATGAAGTCATTGGCCGTGGTGGGCGAATACTCGGGATATTTCAGATCGACCCCACGCACCCAGTAACCCTCGCTCTGGAGCCGCTTCACCAGGTGACTGCCGATAAATCCGCCTGCGCCGCATACTACCGCCCTCATCATAAACGATGCTCCTTGATGGTTGCATTCAGAATCATTGGGAAAAGCCGGAATCCCCGAAGATAACGCGGAACAAAACGCCGATAGTCCGCCAGGCAGCGCACCAGCCACGCCAGATACAGCCGATCCACAATCCGGGGTATGGCGGCCTGCCGCCCGGTCAGGAACGCGATCGCCGCGCCGGTGCAAATTATCGAGGGCGAATCATACTCGAGATTCGCGCTGAGATGAATGGCCAGCCTTTCCTGGACTCCCCCGCCGAGGTTGAGAATAATGTATCGGGGGCGCAGCTCTCCTAGCACGCGCACCAGATGCGGGTCGCTGATTTCGCCGTCCGGATACATGGGCGCGACATATTGATGGGTGGCTTCCAGCGCATAGCCATGTTGCGCAACCAGTTTTCGGTTCGCCTCGCTGTCGGCCGCTGCGGGGTCGATAAGAAAGACTGCGCCCGGCTCAAGCTGGCCAACATCGCGCAGAAAAAAACGAAGGAAATCCAGCCCTGACATTTTCCTGACAGAAATCCCTTTCAACGCGAGCAGCAACAAGCACAGGAACCCGCTGTCAAAAATCGCAAAGCGGCTCTGTTTGAGGGATGCGTGGTAATTCTTGTCCTCCACGATGTTCGCAAGCGCCGGTGCAGCGGGTACGACCATCACGCCACCGCGATCGAGCTCCCGGCGAATTTCCCCGTAGGTGCCGTCAAGAAAGCGAACGCCAAAAATATAAATCTCTCGCATGTCCTTGTTCCATCGGCCGTCGCGGCCGCAATTCCCGTTCGTGCGCATTTTACACGGCCGCCGGTCGGAGCACGCAACCGCGGTCAGGGCCGGCCGCGTTTGCGCGGACCGAAGTCCGGGTTGGATGAGTCATGAATCAACCGTTCCTGCTCTTCATGCCGCATCGAACAGATTCCTCGCAGAATCCTATTGATCCGTTCGACTCTTGTATTTTTTGTCCCCCCACGCTTTGTTGAACCCGATCCTGCCTGCTTCGTTGTCGTAGGTCAGCCATGGAAACAGGGCTTCCCGGCCGACAGGTTTCTCAACGCAAAATGCGAACAAATTCTGCTGCTTTGGGAATAGCTTCGTGAACAGCCAGTAAAGCGGCCGCACAATCTTCAAGAACGTCTTCTTCTTGGATCCCCTGGCTTCCAACTCGGGAGTACACGGGAACGCGGTGCCGTATCTAAATACGATTCTGTGCTTGAAATACGGCGCAAAAGTTTGAATGGTCTTTTCCACCTCCCTCTCAGTCCACCTGTATACGAAATTGGGGATATCGGAGTTATTTCTTCCGCCAAATTTGCAGTCATTGTAATAGACCGCCGCATGTTCATAAACCTGCGTCAGGTTGAAGTACTCCAGAATGCGCATGGTCAGTGAATCACGTGATTCAAAAGCCAATAGGCCTTTGTTTGCCACGCGGTACATTTCGGTCAGCAGCTTGTGCGGCAGGGAGGCATGATGAATCGCCGCATGAATGACGACATAGTCGAATGACGCGTCATCGAAGGAAAGCGCCTCGGCGTTCTCGAATTTCCATTTGAAAGGAGCGTACTCGTTCTCTCCTATCCTTGTATCCAGATTCGAAATTGTAACGTCCTTGAATCCCAATTCCTCAAATACGGTCTTATCAAGGAATCCTCCGCCACAAACCAATATCGAAGCGGCCTTCGACTTGATTTGCTCCCGCACAATTGCTTTGTAAAATGCGGCTCTTTCGTCCATTCCCGTCCCTTTTCATGTCGCGCCCCTGCATCGGCGGATGTCCCCGGCGATTTCGTCCTCCGACCCCGTCCCCGATTTGCCGGATCAGCGAACCTCGCCTTGAGACTTCAGCCAGCCGGCCGTAAGGCGCACACCCTCTTCCATCGAGTACGGCAGTTCACCGGCGATTTTCCTCAACGGCTCCAGGTCATGCACCATTGGCGTAAGCAAATTATCCAGCCGGAAGGTGGTCAAGGGGGGGTGCCGCCAGCCAAGCCACTTAAGCAGATCGCACGTCCATGCAGCCACACGAAGCACCGCGACACCGGTTCTCCTGATCGGGGCCACGCGCAATTCATGTTGTATGGAGTCTGCCATCCTGGCAACCTCGATTGGAGGGTAATCGGCGAGGTAAAAGGTTTTCCCGCTTATTGACTCTGCTGGCGCCTCCAGCAAACGCTGAAGTTCATATACCGAATTTCCGATGAAACCAAAAGACTTGCGAATCTCGGCATGGCCTGGGTGAAAATACCTTCCCTTGGCGATCACCAGAAAAAACGTTTTGTAGGGCACGTCGAACCACGGACCCCAAATCGACGTTGGGCGCACGATCACCCAGGGGCACGGAATACGGCCTGCAGCGGCGCGCACGATTTGCTCGCCCGCCACCTTGCTTTCGCCATAAGGCGTAGTTGGGCAGTAATCCTGTTCACCCGATGGCTGATAGCCAATGCGGCACACCAGCCTGGACGAGGCGAATACAATGCGCTGCAGCGATTTCATGCCTTCGGTCGCCGCGATGAGATTTTGCACGCCAATGGTATTGGCAGAGTAATCGGACAAGGCACGCCCGTCGAGATCCGTTCTCGCCCCCATGTGCAAAATGAAATCCGGCTTGAAGTCCCGGATGACATCGCGCAGCTTCCCGGCATCGAGCAAATCCGTCTCTCGCCAATAGGGGGCGTGGTCCTTATTGCGAGGGGGAACGATGTCCAGATTGACGGTTTCGGACCCGCTTGCCAGAAAATGCTCGATCAGGTTGGTGCCGATAAATCCCGAACCTCCGGTGACGACAATACGCAATTCAGTCCCCTGTTATGCAAGATCACCCGTAGCCATCGCAATGAACGTTACGCCGCAGGATGATCCAACCGTCCGGTTGCGCAGCATCCGTTCGACCGGTCCACGATCCCCGGCTGCCGGCCCGAATACCTGTTCCGCCTCGAGGCGCGTGCCTCCCGGGACCCTGAAGTCCGCCGAGTGCGCTGGCTTCGGCAAGATCAAGAAATGCCCAATTTCATCTTGCAATGCTACCGGCTCGGGCTCAGTGGGCGCCATGCCGTGGAGTTTCCGTCCTGACTGGAACCCGTGGAAGAATCGAGGGGCGCGACAATCGTCCCTTTTCCTTGCGCATCCAGAATCATTGCACGGCTGAGCGCCACGCCACACCCCATCAAAAACCAGACGAAGTCGAGCAGGTAAAAGTGATACAGCAGATTTCCAAGCACGATCAAAACAAACGCGGCCAGCAAGCCAGCCAACATAATCCTCTCCGGGCTGTTACCGCGGCGAACGAACAACCCGCGCCACATGTATCGCGCTACCAACCCCATGAATAGCCACTCGAGTCCGGCGCCGATCAATCCGGTCTGCCCCAAACTATCCAGATGATGAGAGTGTGCGCCGCCCCATGCGGACTGAAAGTACTCCGAGTACCAGTTGGATGCATTGACTCCCAGTCCGACGCCAATCAAAGGGCTGGAGCTAAACGCGTCCAAAGCCAGCAGCCGCGTGAGGATATGCAGGCTCGCCGATTCCTTCGGGTTCTCCCCCCAATCCACCAAATCAGACATTCGGCTGGCAATGCGAGCGAATGTATCGATTACGTCTGTCTCCAGGTAAATCAACAGCAGCGGGACGACTACCACTCCGACCATGACCACCCGCAAAAAAGGCTTGAGAATATGGGAATAGAGGCGCCCTACAGTAGGACGGACACGCCATACTAAAAATAGCAAAGATGGAATTCCAAATAGGATCAAAGCCAGGAGACCGCTCCGCGACAAGGAAGCGAGGAGACTCAGAGTATCGACGATCAAAACGACGTACAAGAATAGCGATCGGCGATTATGAATTAGGAGGGCAAGCGCCAGAACCAGAACACTTGCCAGAAACATCGCATAATGGCTCACATCGGCAGGAAAAAACCCGTTGGGCCTGAAGGCTTCCAATGCCGAGGAATAGACGTAGCCGCCGGATTCAAGCGTCTTGTCATTCGCCACCGGGATTCCGACCATCAGCGATTGATAGGTCGGCCAGCCGAACCTGCCGCCGATCAGTTGATACATGCCATACAGTCCCTGGATCAAACCGACGACGAGGTAGATCTTCACCGCCCTGGTTATTGCCTCGACGCTGGTGCCCACGACGACCACTGTAGTAAACAGCACCATCAAGCTCAGATAAATGAACACCTGGCGCAGGCCGTCCAATAGATGCGCTGAAAACAGCACGGAAACCAGTTGATTCGCCAGGATCAAACCGAACAGCATGGCAAAGGGGGGAACAATGCTCCTGGACAGGCAAGCCCGCTCGCCCATCGCCGTTCTTATCAGGATCGAAGCCAGAAATACAATAATCACCAGGCGCGACAGATATAAGGTCACGCCCAGGTGGATGTTTATTCCCACCAGCGACACCACCGCGGCCAACGCGTAAAGAATGAACGCTGGACGCACCGCTGCGAACGCAACGGCAGCCGCGCTCAGCACGAAACCGCCAGCCAGTGCAAAGATTACCAGCGCCGTGTCCATCGAATCCTATATGCCCAGAGTTCTTGCCGCCAAACGGCTCAACCAAGTCGAGTTTCGACTGCGCGAAATATCATACATGCTCACGAGGGCCTTTCTGTTCAGCAAGCCGATATAAAGGCTGGCGAGAACGTTGGCCAACCATGCCGGCACACCGGCTACCATGTGAGCATCCACATCTTGAACCTCGCAGAGACCACATCGCATTGCCGCAGCGCACAGCGATCGAATGCTCCGCGATTACGATTGCCTTCTCGATCGGCGGGCTCTGAAAAATTACCCCGACATGCGCAAATTCCGTACCGTAATACGACGACCGGTTTGTATGTTGCCATGCAGACGGACAGCTTCATGATCAAAATCGCCCGCCAAAACCGGAGACCTTATTCGATGAGCCGCACAGCGCGGCCTGGTGGGATCGCCTTAGCGGACCTGAATCGGGCGCCGCGTATCGGGTCGATTGCCGTACCGCCGCTAAGGTTCAAATGCCTCTTTCAGCAAAGCCATGTACAGCAGCCCAATATGCGGTTGGTGATTGATTTCGCCCTTAAGGATCATCGCATTCAATTCGTCAAATCCAAAATGCTCAACCAACGTATCGGGCTCCGCGACGAATTTCTCCGCGCGTTCGGTGCAATCCGCGTAGTACATGTGCACACGATTGGCGAGCCGGCCACTGTCCGCGAAGGCCGTTCCCAAGTGCACCATTGAAGTGGCAATGACGCCGGCTTCCTCAAGCAACTCCCGTTTGGCGCAGGCCTCAGTCGACTCTCCTTCGTCGAGCAAGCCCGCGGGAAACTCCCAGGTAAACGTCTCAATCGAGTGCCTGAATTGCCTGATCAGCGGGAACTTGCCAGAGGGCGTGCGAGCAATCACAGAAACATAATCCGGCTGAAGAATTGAATGAAAGAGCTCAGGCGGCTTTCCATCCATGGGACAAACCAATTTCTCCAGAATTGATATCCATGGAGAAACGTAGTTGCGGCTGCGGCGGATAATATGATCGGGGCGCATTCATTCAGTCTTGATCAACGTTCTCAAAACAACGGCGCGCCGCAACGACGTAGGACATCGAGCGTGCCTCCGACTATTTCTAAACATGGCGACATATTTGACGCCGCACTATTAAGCTATGTTGATGAAAGTTTTCAGATGTCTTTCTGATCCGATTTTATACCAAGAGTTCCCACTCGTAGCGCTGTTCAAATTTCCGAGAATCACCTGGATTTTCCCTCTGCAGCACCCTCGCCACTCTTCAGCCCGCTGACAGCCAGGTATTCTTGGACTTCGCCCCGTCCCCCAGGGTATATAGCATCAACTCGTCACGCCGCAGCGTCGCATATACGTGGAAGATGAGGCGGGGAATGGGCCGCGGCAGGCACGCGCAGATGAAGGCCAGCATTTTTTGAATCGATATTGGCTTTAGGGCAATGCACTCCGAATATTCACGCATGGAGTACGTACCCAAGGCACGCACCCACAACACAAACGACAATCGCTTCCACGGCTCACGTAAACATACGGATTCCTTGCAGTCCGCCGAGAGATTGGAAAAAGACCAAATCAAATCCGGCCACAATTGCGTCCATACCTTGAAACTCAGATTATTCCACTCGGCATTACCCAACCTTATTCGTATAAGCGGGGCCGCCAACACCAATACCCTGGTTGCATCGCTTAAGGTCGAAATCACTCCCACATGAATGAATCTCGTGCCATAGAACATATCCCTTGCGGATTCGATCCAGAGGCTTCTCCTGATGACGATTGAGCCAATAAACGTCATATGCGTGGCGCAAAGGCGAAACAGGCCTTCCCGTCCCGAATTGGTCAAATCTGTTTCGACATCGCGCTCGATCGGCAGCGCGCTCTTTTTGAGGACACGCTGAAGGTGATAGTCGCGGATTTCGGCATTGACGACGATTAGTCCGGCGCCCTTCGATACTATCGCGTCCCGGACTCTGCCGACCGCATCCTCGCTCAGGAGGTCATCGTCGGTGAACAACCAGCAATAAAGTCCAGTTGCCCGGTTGACTGCAATATCGTAGTCCTTATCTACGCCGCCTTTCTCCTCAAGTCTCAGATAATGGAGATGACGGCACTTCAATCGAAACTTCTCCACGACACTTTCTGTGTCATCCGTCGAATTGCCGTCTACAACCAAAACCTCCACGTCATCATAGGCGTCAATTTGTCCGATTATGCTGTTCAGTGTATCGGGTAGATAGCCGGCGCGATTGTAGGTTGCGATGCAAATTGTCAGAAGGTACGGAGGCACTTTCGGCTCTGGCCCTTTATAGGTTCTATGAGCCCATGGACACGCGGGCATCCACTTCGGACTTCACCAAACCCATTACCATTTCCTCGAAACTCAGGCTGGGAACCCATCCCGTGGCCGCATTCAGCTTCGCGAAGTTCCCTGCTCTCTTCTTGTTGTTTCTCAATTCCGGGTTATGTTTGCTGACGACGTAATTCCTGTAGTCCAGGCCAACATATCGAAATGCGATATCGGCAAAGTCCCTGACCGTATGCAGGACGCCCGTCGCGACGATATAGTCCGAAGGTCTTTCAAGCTGAAGTATTCGGTGCATTGCGTCGACGTAATCCGGGGCGTAGCCCCAATCGATCTGAGCATCCAAATCGCCCAGCTCCAGCGCGCCGCCCCCGCTTCGGGCAATTCGCGCTGCCGCAGTTGCGATCTTTTTCGAAATAAAATGCGCCGGTCGTAACGGCGATTCGTGGTTGTACAAAATCCCGACGCTGGCGAATAATCCGTGCGCTCGCCGATAGTGCTCACAGGCTCTCATGCCTGCTACTTTCGTTATTGCGTACTCGGATTGCGGGCAATAACGCGTTTCCTCTGTCTGCATGCCGCTTTCTGCTGCGCCAAAAATGTGCGATGACGATGCAAAGAACAACCGGCTTGAAGGAGCCGCAAGAACCAGGGCGTCAAGAAAACTGACTAGCCCGAGAAAATGCACCTCCATGCTTTGGCGAAACAATTCGCCGCTGCTTGGAGGCAGGTTCTCCGACGAGTGATGATAGGCCGCCAGGTAATAGACTTCCTCCGGTTTCAGATCCCTGGTGAATTCGATGACCTTCTTCGCGTCCAGCACATCCAAATCGCACCGTCCAATTCCAGCCACCGAGTAGCCCTTGCTGGCGAGCAATTGCGCCAGCAGCGTGCCATCCTGCCCTCCGCTGCCAACAATTAGAGCCCTGTTTGGCATCAAACTTTCGTGACATCCAACGTCGGCAGCGGAAAAACCAGCTTTCGCCCCGTGTAAAGCGGACTTGCCATGAAAAAGCCCCGGAAATGCCATGGCAAGACCAGCAAATAATCAGGTGACTCCGCCAAAACGGCCTTTTCGTCCTGTATGGGAATCCATGTACCCGGCGTAAAGGATCCGAATTTGTCGGGATTGACGTCTCCGACGACTGCGATTTCGTTGGCCGTAAACCCGCAATACTGAAGCACGACATTGCCCTTGGTCGATGCACCGATCCCTGCAATGCGCTCTCCTTGCTTCTTTGCCCTGAATACGAATTCCTGCAACGAGGCTTTGCTTCGTTTAGCGCGGTCGAAAAAAGCCTCATAGGGCGCGAGCGAAGACAGTCCGGCCACCCTTTCTTGTTCGAGCAATCTCGCAACGGCGCCATTGGAATCGCCATGCTTCGAAGTGCGATGCGCGGCAATTACGGAAAAACTTCCCCCGTTCACGTCATTGAGCTCGACATCGACAATTTTGAGTCCCGCCTTGTCCGCGAGCCAGACGATTTGCTTCAGGCCGTAGTACTCGAGGTGCTCATGGCAGATGGTGTCGTAGGCATTGCGCTCGAGCATGAGCGGCATATAACTCTGCTCGAACACCCATATCCCCTCGTTGCCATCGAGGATGCTTGCCACCTGTCTCGCGAAGTCGATCGGGCTTTCCAAGTCATAGAACATCGAAAACGAAGTCACTACCTTGGCCTTCTTCCCAGGATACGCGCTGGTCAACAGGTCCGCTGAAAAGTAGTCCGGGAGCAAATCGATGTGCGACGGATAATATTCGGAGAACTTCTCCCCGGTTGGGTCAATCCCCACCAACAGTAAATTGTCCGGATATGCGGACAGGGTGGTGCCGTCGTTGCTCCCGATATCAACCACCAAGTCCCCCTTGCTCAAGCCGGCCCCGCCGAGAATCCTGGCAACCTTCCCGCGCAGGTGCTTGACCATGCTCGCGTTCAGTCCCGATCGATATCCGTAGTTGTCTCCATACATCTCCTCCGAATCGTAACTATGTTCAAGCTGGAGCAATCCGCAGCCAGCCGCGCCGCCATGACATTTCACCAACCGCAATGGGCCGGCGGTCAGGCCGCTTTCGTACTTGACTTTCGGGAACACCCCGGTCAAGTACTGCTCACCCAAATCGACAACAGGAACGAGTTCAGAGTTGCCGCAAACGCGACACCTGGCAATCTTTCTGATCATCTGGACACCCTTCCTTTCCTGCCTATGACAATTCGCCCAAAATCGGCGAAACGAAATGACTTCGGCTACAACCTGAACTTGCGCCTCAAATCGTGACACACTTCATCCGCCACCCACATGCAGTGATCGATCTTCCCGGCGAAGACCGTGAAATAACTGTTGTCGTAACAGCTTACGACCGAAGGACGCGCATCGGAATCCTCCCTGCCGGCCAGGACCATCCTCGGCCCTTCCAGGTATCCGACTGCCGCCGCCCCCTCGAGCGCCGGCACGTACTCCTTGCACAATTCGATCATTTTCGAAAAATACCGCGCCCTGTCCACTCTTGCGAACGGCGCGGACGCGGGAGTAAGCCACTCCAGGTCCAACTGACTCGCGACTTCCTTTGCGATCAGCGTATGTTCCACGTTGTAAAGAAGGAAGCTATCCGACTTGCCATAGGGCAGTACCGTCATGAATGGGCCGTCCATGATGGTTATGCCAATTCTCGGCATGTCGAGTTTGATGATCGGGACGGCCGTGTATTCGAACAGCTTCTCCGCCACGGGATGGCCGAGTTGCGCCGTCAAGCGATTGATGTCGCCATACGACGCGTTGATCACCACATCCGCGATGACCGGCGGCCGGGTCGTCGATTCCAATCGATAGCGCTCGCCGGCCTTTTCGATCTTCACCACTCGTTCGCCCAATGCCACGTCGATCTTCCCGCGACGCAGGTTCTCCCAAACCAGGGCGCGCAATATCCCGCAGTCATAGACGACTTCCTCGCACAGTATGCCCGTATCCGCGCCTCTGACCGTCACGGGAATATCGCCCGGCGAGATCCTCCGATAGGGAACGCCCAGTAACTCACAGAATTCCAGGTATGCACTCGCCGTGGTCAGCGAGCCTTCGTTGGCGATGAAATACGCATTCAGGAAATCCCCCTGGATGCATTTCTCGTATTTGCTCATGAAGGCATCGAACCCGCGAATGGATTGTTTGCCGGTTTCCAGATCACGCGGGTAGTGAAAGCCCAGATGAAGCCGGTTTTGATTGTTGGCAGAAGCGCCGGAGAGAATATCGCCCTTGGCCTCGTAAATGCTGACGGAAAGTCCGTTTGATTTTGCCTTAAGCGCAATTTCCGCACCGAACATCCCGCAGCCGATTATCGCCACATTGACTACTTCAGACATGTATTCCGCCTTGGTCGGTTAGAGAGAGAAACCATCATCGACGACCAAATTCTGGCCCGTAACGTATTTGGAGGCGTCCGATAACAAGAACAACAAAGCGCCGGCGACATCGGACGGATCGAGCATTCCCTTCGCGTTGCAGTGCGCGTTGTATTTCTGGAGAAACGCCTCCGGCTGCCTGTCCTCGATTCCACCCGGACTCAGGCTGTTGACCCTGATGCCGTCGCCCTGGAAATACTTCGCGAAATAGCGGGTGAGCTGAATAACCCCTGCTTTGATCGCGGCATATTCCACCGGCATGGTCATGGCGGTATCGGCATACACCTCGAAACGCGGCGCCATGGTGCCGTAGATCGAAGCCATGTTGACGATGTTGCCGCCCCCCTGTGTCCTGAAGTACAGGCCGAACTGCTGCGCCACGAGGAAGTAACCGCCCAGATGCAGGCTGACGTTCTCACAGAAGTCTTCATACGTTACGTGCTCGAGCTTGCGGCCATAATTTTGGTTGCGCGGATAGGCATTGTTTATCACCGCGTCGATGCGGCCATGGCGCTCCCGCGTTTTCGCGATGAGGGAAGTCACCGACGCCCGGTCCGTAATATTCAGCGGCGCCGCCTCCACGCGGCCGGGATTGGATACCGCGACCTCCTCGGCCACCCTGGTCGCCGCCTCGACATCCAGATCGGCAACCACGACGGCGCCGCCGCGATCGGCGATCGCGCTGGCAAAGGAGCGCCCAAGCAAGCCCGCGCCGCCGGTCACCACCACCACGGTATTTTTGAGCATGGCCGTGCTACCCGAGTATCCGTCTGAAATAGGCGATGGTTTCCCTCAACCCGTCTTCCAGGGGCACAACGGGCTCCCAGCCGAGTTTTCCGCGCGCCAGGGATATATCCGGTTGGCGCTGCCGGGGATCATCCTGCGGCAGCGGCATATGGACCAGCCTGGATTTCGAGTCCGTAAGGCGAAGCACTCGTTCCGCCAGCTCCAGGATGGTGAATTCGCACTGATTGCCGAGGTTCACCGGGCCAGTCAATTCCGCCGGCGAATTCATCATGCGAATCAGGCCTTCGACCAGGTCGGTGACATAACAGAAACTGCGCGTTTGCTGCCCGCTGCCGTAGATCGTTATGTCTTCGCCCTTGAGCGCCTGAACGATGAGATTGCTGACCACGCGACCGTCGCTGGGATGCATGCGGGGTCCGTAGGTGTTGAAGATGCGAACCACCTTGATTTCGAGCTTGTATTGCCGGTAGTAGTCGAAGAAAAGCGTTTCAGCGCAGCGCTTGCCTTCGTCATAGCAACTGCGGACGCCGATCGGATTTACGCGCCCCAGGTAATCCTCGGTTTGCGGATGAACCTCCGGATCCCCGTACACTTCCGAAGTCGAGGCTTGAAGGATGCGCGCTTTGACCCGCTTGGCCAGGCCCAGCATGTTGATCGCCCCATGCACGCAGGTCTTGGTGGTCTGCACCGGGTCGCGCTGATAATGCACCGGACTGGCAGGGCATGCCATGTTGTATATCTGTTCCGCCTCGACGTAGAGCGGGAAGGTGATGTCCTGACGCACCACCTCGAAGTTCGGATTGCCCAGGAGGTGGGCGATGTTGCGCTTGGTGCCGGTAAAGTAGTTGTCCACGCACAAAACGTCTTCCCCCTCCTTCAACAAGCGATCGCATAAATGCGACCCGAGGAATCCGGCGCCGCCAGTGACAAGAATGCGTTTGTTCATGTCTTTCCTTTGGATCGCTCATCAATCCTGATCAATGCCACTACGTTGCAGGAAAAGAAGTACGGGCTCCCGACACCCATTCCATGCATCAGTACATAGCGGAAGCACCAGCGTAATATATTGATGATCATGTTCTTCTTCGGATAAACGTCCTCGGCCTCGAATTTCTCGATCTTCAGGCCAGATGGCCCCGCTATTTGCTGCAGCTTCGTCTGGCCGATCGCGGTGATATGCGTGAAGTCCCCGTTCTGCGCCCCCATCCCGGCAAACGAATCCGCATTGGGAAAGCGGAACAGCATGGCTCCTTCCTCCTTGAGCAACGCTCTGCACTTCGGAAACAAGGCTTTCAGCTCTTCAAGGGTCAAGTGCTCGAGCACGTCGAGAGCGACGATCAGGTCGTAAGGACCATGGGCGACGTCGTCGATGGAAGACTGCACCTGCATTCCTTTGGCCCTGGCAGCATTCAAAAGAGGCTCCTGAATTTCGATACCCTCGACGCTGCTGCCGTTATCCAGCAGGAACTGCATGAAACTGCCGTTTCCAAATCCAATTTCAAGCGCATTTATGCCTTTGTAGGGAATACCCAGCCGCTTGAGTTGTGATTCGTATTTGCCGTTTTGCAGCGCGCTAAGCTCTGCAAAGGGCGCCTCGGTAAGCCAGCCTTTCCACTTCGAGTAATCCTGGTAGTCCATGTCGAATTCCTACGCCGGAGATACCGGAGCCCGTCCGGCGATTGAGGGAGCTGGAACCGTTTTCCGCCCGTGCGCCCCGGCCTGTGCCAGCTCTGCGAGCAAGTCGGCGATGCGGCGGGTAGCGCCCTGTCCCCCGTCGCGCACCACCTTGGACAGGTACTCGCTGCGTTTCGCCGCATGGCGCCGCAAGATCGCGGCGCCACCATCCGCCGCGATCTCGCGCAGGATATCCACGATGTCGCGTTCCGAGCGCGGCACCGCGACCGCGCCGGTGCGGACAAATGCATCGCTGATGACCCAGCCCGGAAAAGCGGGACATACCGTCGGTTTCCCCAGAACCAGCGCGTCGAGCGTCGCCGTCGAGCCCATGGTGAAGAATGCGTCGCAGGCGCACGCCAGAGGGCGGATATCTTCCCCCGGCTCGGCGAAAGCCACGCGGGAAGGATCCCCGACCAGCGCCCGTGTCTCCGCCACGTTTTCCAGCGGATGGGGTTTCACGATCAGCGATACCCCAGGCACCGCGGCGACTGCCGCGAACATCGCCTTCTTCATGGCGCGCAATAGTGATCCGGTCTCCGCCAGATTGTTTTCAAAGATCTCCAGGAAATAGGACGATGCGAACACCACTGTGCGATTTTCCGGAGGAACGCCGAATCGCCTGCGGAACTCGCCGGTTAGATGAGCGCTCGCACCGACCAGCCCGTCATGTCGC
>Ga0172368_10002538_pt1 | contig 23143 bp, 20 predicted proteins | sample Lak11m_FD_114540 | JGI IMG/M metagenome (GOLD analysis project Ga0172368, IMG submission 114540) | Freshwater microbial communities from Kabuno Bay, South-Kivu, Congo - kab_022012_11m | ecosystem: Environmental > Aquatic > Freshwater > Lake | place: Democratic Republic of the Congo: South-Kivu...
AAACCTAAAGGCCGGCAAAGGAAAACTCCAGGCCCTCAATGCCGCCCGCCAAACCGTACGCCAGGCCGGATACCAACATCCGTTCTTCTGGGCACCGTTTATCTTGGTCGGGGAGGCTAAGTAACCACAGGCGGCTGCGCCTATACCTGATGATGCGGGGTGAGCTGCCAGGTGCATGAACCCCCACCGAGCCACAACGATTGGTACTGACCGGCCGCTGTCCGAGGCGTTCACGATGTCAAATAGTAAAGTCCGTCAATGCCGGCAGGCCTTGTCTATGACGACGTGAGACACATAGTGGGATGGGGTAATCGATTAAAACTCTATGCCGCGCTGGCCCTTAATACCTTGCTGAAAGCAGTGTTTTGTCTCCCGCATCTCTGTAACAATGTCTGCCAGATCTATAAGGGCTTTTGATGCATCTCTACCGGTCACGACAATGTGAAGGTCAGCCGGGCGGTTCTTCAAGCACTCTACAATGTCTTGTTCTGGAACCATTCCATAGGAAACGAGGTAAGTTAACTCATCGAGCACAACCAAATTGAACTTTCGAGACTGTATCACTTGTTTTGCATAATCCCAGGCTTCCTTGGCCAGCTGAATGTCTTCTTGGATGTTTTCCGACCTCCAAGTAAATCCCTTGCCCAGTGCATGAATTTCCAGGAGATCGGGAAATCTTTTGGCAGCCTCCAGTTCACCATATTTCCAAGTCCCTTTTAGGAACTGCAGGACGCAGACCTTGAAGCCATGGCCTAGGGCTCGAAACACCTGCCCCAGGGCTGCCGTAGTTTTTCCCTTTCCGTGGCCGGTATTCACAATCAGAAGATTTTTGACCATGGGGCGATTCCCTCTGATGTTGATATCAAGTTTTCCGACGAGAGATCATACGCCGGCAGCGCATGGGCGAACTTTCAGGTCCCTCGACCCAGCGCTAGTGACATTCCTAACAATCTCGGGTTCAGAACAACCTCCGTGCTATGGTCATTTTTTCGGCTTCCTTGGCGCCTTCGTAGATCTCGATGATCTTCGCATCTCTGTAGAATCTTTGGACGTCGTACTCATCGATGTAGCCATATCCGCCGTGCATTTGCAATGCCTTGTCACATACCCACACGGCTGTCTCTCCCGCAAAGTATTTTGCCATAGCATTGATAGCGGGATTAGTCTTGCCCTGATCTACGAGCCAAGCAGCACGATACGTCATGGTGCGAGCCAATTCTATGCGGGTAGCCATCTCGGCGAGCTGAAATTGGATGGCTTGATTGTGGGCTAGCGGCCTTCCGAAAACGTGCCGCTCCTGGACGTATTTCAAGGATTTGTCTAGAGCGCCTTGGGCTAGACCGACGCCCTGGGCAGCGACCGTAGTACGCGTAGCGTCAAAGAAATGCATCAGTTGGAAAAAACCTGCTCCTTCCTTTCCAATCAGGTTTGACTGGGGAACTCGCACGTTATCAAAGGCTATCTCGGCAGTGTCGCTGGCCCGTATTCCCATTTTACCATGTATTTTCCTGCGGGTGATGCCGGCGCGGTCGGCTTCCACTAGGATGATGCTGTGACGGCGGTGTCTGGACTCGGCCTCGGGATTGGTTACGCAGAGCACCATCATTATGTCGCAGATTGTCCCGTTGGTGATAAACATCTTGCTGCCGTTGATGACGTAGTCGTCGCCGTCTTTTACAGCTCTGGTCCTGGTTGAAGCCACGTCTGTGCCGGCGTCTGGCTCCGTAAATGCTCCGGCTGAGATTATTTCACCGTTCACCAAGGCTGGTAGGTATTTCTTTTTCTGGTCTTCTGAACCAAAGAATATGATGTGTTCAGAGCCGAATGTAGCCGCGATCACACAAAGGCACAGCCCGAGGTCTATGCGGCTAAGCTGTTCTGTAATAAGGCAAGCTTCAAGGAAGCCGTAACCTGGCCCTCCGTATTCTTCGGGAACGATTGCGCCAACGAGTCCCGCTTCACAGCCTTTTTCCCAGATTTCGCGGGCATACTTTTCCTGCCTATCGTAATCTTTGGCAACGGGCGCCATTTCTTTTACCGCAAATTTGTATGCCAAATCTTGAATCATCCGCTGCTCTTCGGTTAGTTCAAAATCCATGGTGTTCTCCAATGTACAACGTAATCGCAGCCCTCTCTACGCGAGGGTTCCCAGCATCTGGCCTTAATAAGATACAGGCGGGACATGGGCAGCCTGCTTAGAGTTCCTGGGACGATGCTTTTGTCTTCGCCTGAGGCTTGAATGGATCGCAGGATTCCCCTCGATTTGTTGATTGGCATACCGCGTGTGACCAGTATGGCAAAGTCACGCCATTATCACTAACGGGCTGTTTCAAAACGGACTAGGATTTTATGAACAGCCTTGGGGCAGCCACGTTGTGAGCATCTGCGTCTCCGTCCCCATTATTAACATAATTGGGGCGTTGATTCCATCGAAACCTGCCTTGGGGATGGACTTTTGAGATATTGTTCGCGAGGCAGCGTAGAATCTTAGGCAAAGAATTTTTTTTACCACAACGCGGTTTTTTTTGAACAAGGCTGTATCATATTTATAAGAGGCGCATCTATGAAGGGATTGATAAAGAGAGTTGGGCAGTTAGGAACGAGAATACCAATGAAGAGAAAATTCCTTGTCACAAGTTGTCTGGCATTGGTGACGGTTGTAGCGATCGTGTGGATCGTGTTTGCTAGCAAGGGGTCAAACACATCAAGAGTTCACTTCAAGACAGTCAAGGCTCTCAAGCGGGATTTAAGCGCCACCGTACAGGCGACTGGAACGGTCAAAGCTCTGGTTGGGGCAGAAGTGAAAGTAGGGGCGCGGACGCCGGGCAAAGTAGTTGAACTACCTATAAGAGTGGGCGACAGGGTGGATAAAGGCCAAGTGCTCGCTAGAATCGAGCAAGAGGACTTAATTTCAAGAGTAAGACTTCAGGAAGCGATTTTACTCGAGTCTCAAGCCGATGAAACACGCCTTGGGAAAGACGTGGAGCGAGACAGACTTCTGCGTCAATCAAATTCAATTCCCGAGCAGAAACTTGACCAGACCGAGGCGCTGTACGCCATGGCCAAGGCCAGACGCCTTAAATCGGAGGCGGAACTCGAGTTAGTTAGGACCCAGCTTTCATACGCTACGATAACGGCGCCTATCGGCGGAACTGTAGCAGAGGTGAGCACTATTCAGGGAGAGACTGTTATCACGGGTATGAATGCGCCCACATTCGTGAAGATCATTGATCTCAACCGCCTTGAAGTTTTGGCATACGTGGATGAGAACGACATCGGCCGTGTGGCGGTAGGTCAGGATGCCATCTTTTCAGTGTCTGCGCATCCATCCACGGAATTAAAGGGCAAGGTCACCGCAATTTACCCTTCCGGCGCGATACAAGACAACGTGGTTTACTACATTACGTCGGTAAGCGTGGACAACAGCGAGGGGAAATTGAGGCCTGAAATGACGGCCAATGTGCTGATTTTCCTGGACCAAAGAAAAGGCGTGCTCACGGTGGCGAACAAGGCGGTGCAGAGAGAAGGCAATCGAAAGTTCGTTATGCTTCTGAATAGAGGCGTTCCGGAAAAGAGGTATGTGGAGGTTGGGTGGAAGGATCAGTCTTACACAGAAATTCTGGAAGGAGTACGGGAAGGCGACCTGGTTATTATCGGTTACAACTCTCAGAAATAACTGACAGGACTATGGCATTGGGAGGCCCCAAATGATAGATGTGCATGACCTTTCCAAGACGTTTGTCAAAGACGGCAGAGAGGTAAGAGTTTTGCAAGACATAAGTTTGACGATGAACGAGGGGGAATTTGTGGCTATTATGGCCCCTTCTGGTATGGGGAAGAGTACTTTCCTGAACATACTTGGTTGTCTCGATAAGCCTACGGCCGGCAGCTATATCTTGGATGGGGTCCCTGTCCATGGCATGAACGATGATGAACTTTCGCAGATACGGAACAAGAAGATTGGTTTCGTGTTTCAGTCATTTCATCTCCTGCCCAGGATGTCTGCGTGGGAGAATGTGATTCTTCCACTTATTTATAGTGATGGGGATGGCGACATGGGCAGCGCGGCAGAGAAGGTCCTTGGCGCGGTAGGCCTTGGGGATCGTATCAATCACCTCCCTCGCGAATTGTCCGGTGGTCAGCAGCAAAGGGTGGCAATAGCCAGGGCGCTGGTAAACAATCCCAGGATAATCCTTGCAGACGAGCCCACCGGAAATTTGGACTCGGCTTCTGGTCAAGAGGTAATGGGAATATTTAGGAGACTGCACCGAGAAGGCACTACGCTCGTTGTGGTGACCCATGACCCCGAGGTAGCTCAGCAGGCCGATAGAATCATTGAAATGAAAGACGGTCGCATTTTCAGGGATCATCCTACCACTGGTTCAGGAGGAGGCGGCGTTCAATGAGAATGATAAACGCTGGCAGACAGGCCTTGGGGGCGATGCTGGAGAACAAGACTAGAACAACGCTTATGATGCTGGGGGTAATCATTGGCGTTGCAACGCTCACCATGATAGCCTCGGCAGTCCTTGGCGCCAGGGCTCAGGTCATGGGACAGGTCGAGAAGTGGGGATTGGACCAGATTATGATCTTGGCGGGGTCCGGCAGAAAACCAGGAGTTCCACAGCCCGTCCCGACTACCTTAAAGGTTGATGACGCTCAGACTATGCTTTCCGAGATAGACAACATCAAGGAGGTGAGTCCCCAAATCAATAAGCGCGACTTTCCGATGAAATACGGGGCTAACAGCACTTATGGGGTCTTGATATCAGGAAATCCAAACTGGGCCTCTGTATGGAACACTCATCCGGAGACCGGACGGTTTTTTACCGAAGAAGATGCCGGCAAGTTGGCGAGGGTTGCGGTCATAGGTAGAACTATTCAACGCGATCTCTTAGAGTCCGAAGATCCAGTGGGCAAAAAGATATTGGTCGGTAACAATCCGTTTGAAGTTATAGGAGTACTTGAACCAAAAGGGACGGCAGCCACGGGTATTGATTTGGACAGCCGAGTCGTCATTCCATTGTCCACGGCTCAAAAAAGGGTCTTTAACCAAGACTATCTCTTCATGATCAAAGCCGTGCTTCACGATCCCGTGAAGATGTCCGAGACCGTCAACGATGTTAGGGAATTACTGCGGGAACGCCACAATCTTCGAGCCGGCATGGAGGACGATTTCACGATAGTGACCCCCACCCAGGTTATGAATCTGGCATCGAAACTTTCTTCTACCTTCAGCCTCTTCCTATTGCTCGTCTCCGGGATATCTCTGATCGTGGGGGCCGTGGTCATCGCCAACATCATGTTTATTGCCGTCAATGAACGCAGGTCCGAAATAGGCATACGACGGGCTGTGGGAGCCAGGAAAAAGGACGTTCTCCTGCAATTCCTCCTGGAAGCGGTTCTAGTATCCATGTCAGGGGGGGTAATTGGAATCTTAATGGGCCTCGTCGGCCTAAAGATTCTAGCCCAGTTCCTAAAGGTCCCCGGTCTGATCATGTGGGCTCCTGTCGCGATCGCGTTCGCGAGCGCTGTAGTGGTTGGTCTCCTGGCAGGGATTCACCCAGCAAAGAGGGCGGCAAATCTAGATCCCATAGAAGCTTTGAGATGAGACGGCATGCGTCATAAGTCATTTCGGGGTTCCCAGATAGCTATCAAATCGCTAATCGGCCATCGGATGAGGGTTGCTCTAGCAGTTTTAGCCGTGGCTATTGGGGTGGCATCGGTGATCATTATGGTGGCCATAGGCAAGGGAGCAAAAGAAGACGTAAGAAGACAAGTCGAGGCTATGGGGTCCAATCTCCTCGTGATTGCTGCCGGGCCATCTCGCGTTTTGAAGGGAAAGATTGGACAACTCGGCATCATGACGACCCTTACCAAGAAGGATGCCAAGGCCATTTCGGAAGAATGTCCTGCCGTGCGTCAGGTCTCGGCGGCTCACGTCAAGAAACTGCCCGTAAAATTTGAGAACGTGAGCTACGGTACCCGTATAGTTGGGACTGTACCGGGAGTCCAGACGGTGCGAAACGTAGCGGTGGCAGCCGGCAGCTTCTTCGACGAAGATGATGACAGGGTCATGGCAACAGTTGCCGTAGTAGGCCCCACCGTATCCAGGATGCTGTTCGGGGATCGAGACCCGGTAGGCGAATCCATAAAGATCGGCAAATTGCATTTCAGGGTTGTGGGACTTACTGAGCCTAAGGGAACTGTCTCGGGCGAAGACGAGGATGACCAAGTCTTCGTGCCACTTCGGACCGCTATGAACAGGCTCATGAATGTTACATATCTGAGCCACATATTTCTCGAAGCATCATCGTTCGAGCAGATACGTCGAGCGGAGGAGCAGGTACGTATTCTGCTGAGAGAAAGGCATCGTTTGGGTCAGGGGAGACTAGACGACTTTACGATTCAGAATCAAGCTGACGTGATCGAAACAAGGGAGGCGGCTGTTCGGACGTTTGAGCTGTTGATTGTAAGCATGGCGGTCATATCCATAATTATAGGGGGGGTAGGAATACTTGGCGTCATGCTTCTATCCGTTCGTGAACGGGTGGGCGAGATTGGGATACGCCGGGCCGTGGGGGCTAGGAAAAAGGATATCCTTATCCAGTTCGTCGTGGAATCGGCAGTCCTCGGGGTCTGTGGAGGTATTGCTGGATTGTTCCTCGGTTTGGTTGGCGCCGCAGCGGCGATACGACTGACGTTGATGCCAGTATCTTTTTCTTTTGGATATACGGCGGTATCAATGGTCAGCGCAGTTCTATCGGCCATCCTATTTGGCATCTATCCCTCATGGAAGGCATCTTGCCTTAACCCCATCGAGGCATTGCAGAAAGCGTAATCCGGAAACGGATGTTGTTATGAGTCCCTGTACTTACGAGTCTCGCCCAGGGATTCCCTGATTAGTCTCTTGTTTAACTTTCCGACGCTGGTTTTAGGGATTTCATCTACGATGTAGAACCGGTCCGGGACCGCCCATTTCGAGATTATCGTCTGTCCGACAAAGCCCATCATAAATGCCCTCAGGTCTTCTTCGGATACGGTGTCCTTGGCATGGTGATGAAGAACCACAAATGCCACAGGGCGTTCCCCCCATTTTTCATCAGGGGCGCCCACTACTGCGGATTCTGAGACGGCTTCATGGCGGCTGAGCAGGCTTTCCAGTTCCAGAGATGATATCCATTCTCCTCCCGTCTTTATGGCATCTTTTAGTCTGTCTGTTATCTGGACGTAACCTTCTGAATCCATGCTCGCGACGTCTCCAGTATGCAGGCGACCTCCTTGCCACAATTCCTCTGATTTCTCTGGATTTTTGAAATAAGCCTGGGTGCACCAAGGGGTTCGCACGGTAATTTCGCCTTTAGTGGCCCCATCCATGGGGAGGGCCACCCCCTGTTCGTCAGTAATCTTTAGGTCCACGAGGGGAATGGGAAATCCTGTTTTCGTACGGATATCCAACTGACGTTGCGTGTCCCAGCCAGTCATGCAGGGCTTGAAGTTGGCAATGGTGAGAATGGGGCAGGTCTCAGACATGCCGTAGCCGTGGAATAAATCGATTCCCCTCTCGAGGGCTGCACTAGCGAGTCCCCTGGGCATGGCCATTCCGCCGGTGTTGACCTTCCAGCCTCGCAAGTCAACTTCTTTGGCCAACGGATGATTGATAAGGATATGGAGAATAGTCGCTACGCAATGGGAGAATGTCACCCCTTCCCTCTTGACCAGCTTGAGGGCTCGTTCAGGATCAAAACGTCCTGGATAGACCTGTTTCGCTCCTATGAGGGTGGCCACATAAGGGAATCCCCAGGCATGAACATGAAACATGGGAGTAAGGGGCATGTAAACGTCCCCGGAATGAAATCTGCCTGAGGAACTAAACGCCGATGCCGCTATCGCCACCGAAAGGGTATGGAGAACGATTTGTCGGTGGCTAAAAAATACCCCTTTGGGGTCGCCGGTGGTACCGGTGGTATAAAAGGTAGTGGCTTGTGCGTCCTCGTCAAAATCAGGAAAGTCGTAGGCATCGTCGGCCTCGGAGAGTAGCCTTTCATAATCGTTGGCAACAGGAAGGTTGGTACTGGGTTGTTCTTGTCCGTCACACATGGCTACGAATGATCGCACCGTGGACAACCGATCCGAGATGTCTTCTAGCATTGGGATGAAATCCGGATGCGTCAGAACGATATCGTCTTCCGCATGATTCATCGTGTAAAGTATCTGTTCCGAGGCCAACCTTACATTGACCGTGTGGAGTATCGCTCCCATCATAGGAATAGCAAAAAAGCACTCCAGATAGCGATGTGAATCCCAGTCGAGGACAGCCACCGTATCGCCCGGTTTCACTCCAAGAGATTTTAAGGCTGAAGCCAGTCTATTTATGCGTCTATAAAACTCGGCATAGGTCAGCCTGACCTTGTCGAGGTACACGATTTCTTGATTAGGGGCATAGAGGACGGGCGTATGGAGCAATTGCTTGATGAGTAGCGGATACTGGTAGGCAGACGGAGTGCACTGTATTGTTCGGACGCCTTGGATCATGAGCGTTCACCTATTGTTGGTAGAATATGCATTACTCGTATCAACGCAAAAAAAACTATTGGTGCAGGAAACCTTCTTGGCAAGTTTTCGAGTTTGAGTTTGGGCGAAGCAGCCGGTGTGCATCGCGACTCCCAGGCTCTAAGTATCAATAGTGTGCTTGGGTTTCAATCCCAGCGACATTAAAGCGCCGAGAAAGGACACACCGCAGGCGAGCAGGAACGGTCCAGTAAAAGACATGGTGGCATCCGCCAGGTATCCGCCGATCCATGGTCCGAGGGCCTGGCCGATGCCAAAAAAGAGCGTTATAAAACCGAGGCATGCTGGGGCGAGTCTTGGACCGACGTAATCACCTGCGGTTGCGGCCATGATGGTGGGGATACTCCATGCCGTGAGGCCGAACACGCAAGCGGATAAATAGAATCCCCATTTGATTTGAACTAAGGCAAAGATACCATAAGACAGACCAAGCGTCACGTAGGCGAGGGAAGCGCCGCGAGCCCGGCCCAGTGTATCAGACATACTACCCCAAATAATGCCGCAGAATATACTCAAGGCTCCTACCAAAGCCCAGAGGCTTCCCGCTTCGCCCTGATTCAGCCCCATCTCTCGGCACAGATACGCTGCAAAGAAGGTCATATAAATGATGTAGGAAAAACCATATAGGAAATACACAGCGCCCAGATACCAGACTGACCTCATTCTGTAAATATTGCTCCAATCAAGGGGACCTGTTTGCGGCTTAGGCGCCTCGCCACTAATAAAGTTGTGCCTCGCGCCGATTTGGTGCAAGCCCATATTTTCTGGTCGATTTCGGATAACGAGACCGGCAGCAAAGGCAATTACTAAGACCGCAGCCCCGAGATAATACCAGGCAAAACGCCAGCCTTCGGTACCATAAGATGCTAGAATGATCGGAACAACGATACCCGCAATCATCGTTCCGCCTCCGATGCCGGCAGAGACTATGCCTGTGGCAAAACCGCGGCGTTGTACCGCAAACCATGCCGAGCCCAACGCCATGGCAGGAACGTAGGCGGCGCCATTTCCCAGGCCGGTGAGCAGCCGGGCGGAAAAAGCCCAGGCAAACGCATCAGCAAGCCCGGTGAAAATCATAGTAACGCCCATTAATATTAACGCCACCGTGATCACGACTCGGGAACCGAAACGTGCAGCAAGGAACCCGCCCACAATCGCCATAATGAGATACCCGATAAAGTTCCCCGTTCCCAAGAGACCCAATTGTGTGTAGGTGAGGTCGAGCCCGTCCTTCATTGCGGGCAGAATCAAAGTGTAAGACATGCGTCCGAAGCCATGAGCCCCGATGGTCACCGCAAGCCCTGAAAGAATGACAAACCAACCGTAATGCACCCTGCCTTCAGTCACGCCATCACCTCGTTATTGCCCATAAAGTCAAAGACCCGCTGTAACGTCGTCGGGAGTTCTTAGAATTTCACGCTAGCCGGCGCATCAGCCGCGTTTATCCGAGGTGGTCTGCTTGATACTCTTCGTACAACGGATTAACGCCGTTTGGAGTGAAAGTCCAGTCCAAATAGACGCTAGTCCTAAAATCCTTGGAAACGTAATCGGTAAAACGGGAAGAGGTTTTTAGAGTCATCATATTTGAGAGAAGCTCCAAGGGTAGATTTGTGGGTGACGATCATGAGTCGCGCCGTTGCGCGGTGGTGCAACGTATCTGTTGTTTGAATTCTCCACTAATTCTAGGACGCACCCGTAAGCTTTGTTCTAGTTTAAAGGGGAATCCACGAAGTTAGGAGTTGGATCCCCAATTTATTTGGGATGACGGAAAGATGTCAGCGTCGCTAGAGATAGCGCCTCTTAGTAGGGGTGGCTATAGAAGACGAAAGGGGCACGGCGTCAAACCGTACCCCTGCGGATTTTCCAGGGCATGAATCAAGGATTAGAGGAATCCTTTGACCAATGTGTCCCATCCCACATTCTCAAAAGAACCGTAAACATCTGAGATAGGCTCACCACCAGTGGCCGCCGCGGCGGCAGGATCGTCGGCTATGAGTGAGAGCAGACGCTCTCCTTCCGATTCGATAAACTTGACGCTTGCGATCCCGAACGTGAGGTCCTTGAGTTCAGATCGCAGTTCTAATGGATCGAGCAGCATGACCCATCCAGCACAATAAGGGTCTTGATTTGCGTTTTCCGGCTTGTCCAACAGCTTTTGATTCACCGCTGTGACCACTCCGGTGAGCGGCGCCTTAACTCCCACCTCATGCCCTGCCCTCTGAAGCATGAAAGACTCCTCTGAGGCTGTGAAACGGGTCCCCAAAGAGGGGATTCTGAACTTATCCGCCCTACCTACGAGCCTATTACCAAAGTCATCCAGTCCGATTCGGACCCTACCGCCGTATTCCACCCGAGCCCAACCATGGTTCCTGTGGAGGTAGTAATCCCGAGGCACACGATATCCATGGGCATTGAGATACTGTGGGGGGCCAAAGAGGTTGACATCAGCTTCCAGCGTATCTTCAAGCATCTGATCATACGGACATCTAGCGCAATCGTAGGCATTGGCACATTTCTTGTACGCTGGGGCGCCGCCAGTTAGCGCATGCCTGCATCTGATATCTTGCCCTCCCTTGCGGAACATGACGGACTGCCATTTTTCTGAGGCGTCATCCCGGGCCAACTTCCGCCCCATAGCTTTGTCAAAAGCACATTTAGTGCAGTCAAAGGCGTTGTCGCAGTATTTCACTGGCACCACTTTGGCTCGCATCCAGATGCACTCTTTGTCCGAAAAATTGAAGGTGGCCAATCCACCCCGCGGTTTGTCTTCCGTTTTCATCTGTTACCTCCAAAAGGATATATGGTTTTATGAGCAAGACCCTGCGTTGCCGTCATGCCGCTTTCATAAGTCGCGTAGGCTGGCTGTAGCCGCGTGGCGAAACCGGAGTATCTTCCAGCATCTGATCGTATTCGCATCTGGCACACTCGTAGCAGTTGGCACAGAGTTTTCCGGCGGGTGCATCACCCGTGAGTGCATGCTTGCAAAGCCCCTGGGTCGCGGTAAGCTCCGATAATCTCAAGGATTCTGTTGTCTTCATGGCTGGCCTCCTTTAACCTTTGCTGTGGTTTTTATTTGTATTTCATCTCAGGGGCTCTTCCCCGCTGCTCTCATCTCTCTGTCCTTGTCATGAGCAATAATGATGCCAAAGTCATGTATTCGTGTAACATACTGATATTACATAGTCTATGTAGAGAGATGAGAGGGAATGAGTTGAACGGCGGCTGTGGTGAAACCCCACTATCTTGGGTTTATCATGAGACCTGGTGAGACTAATACCTTGGTTTAATTTACGATTATATCAAGTGTGGTAGAATACTACAGGGCTGTGGCAAAAATCCACAGCAGGACGAGGCCGACACAACCCTTATGCCAAAATTGCTTAAGAGATTGCTTCGCCTCGCTCGCAATGATACCTATATGGCCTTCTTGTCATTGAGAAGAGCTGAAGGCGACGAAGCGATGTCAGGGCACATCAATGGGGCAAGAAACCCCTTGTCGAATTCGCGTTTACTTAAAAGAATCACTATAATAAGTAGCAGCTGTTTTATGTCTTCTTCTTGTGCTCTGTTTTTTTCTTGAGGGCTTCGAGCAAATCACGCACAGCCTCCGACAGAAACATTTCACAATAATCGCACAGGTAGTTAAGTTTCTCGTCCAGCTCAGCCAAGGTATTCGAAGCGCGCATGACGCACCGGCCGCTGTGGCAATGCGGCAAATTGAAGGTATGTCCTATTTCGTGGAGCGCGACTTTCACAGCGCGTTCAAGGAATATTTCGCGGGGAGCGAAGTCGCCATCGGCGACGCGATGTAATCGGTAGCATGATAGTACTGCGGCAGCGCCGTTGAGATAGGCTTCGCCAAAGACGTATGTCAATATTGGGTTGCAAAGGTCCTTGTTTGTCACCCCCAAGACCTTCAGTGTTTTGCCAGGGCGATTATTTGACAGGTGCTTGATAATGGTCATGGCATTGTATTGGTTTCGCGGTTCCATGAATGCCTCTGGCGGCAATGGTTCCGTGGGCATAAGATCGACCGGCAATCTGAGGATGCCTTGGAGGCTGTCTGTGACGACGCGCAGGACGTCTTCTCCTATCCTCCCTAGGGGTACTACTGAGATAAGGCCTTTTTGGGCCGGATCAGGGTCGGATTGATTCTCAGCCGTGCTCATCGCGGCTCGGCTTCCGGACTATTGAGAGGGTGCTGGAGTTCGTATTTCTTGATCTTCTTGTGGAGTGTTGTTCTGTCCACTAGAAGGATCTTAGCAGCGTGACTGATGTTCCAGTCTGTTTCGTCGAGGATATGCCTAATATGAGCTGCTTCAGCCTCTTGTAGAGACCGCGGTCCCAAGGATGACATGGAGGCGGACGGTTCCGTGGTGAGGTAAGCAAATGCATCTGGAGTGATAATTCTCTTTTTCGAGGTAACGACAGCCCGCTCCACCACATTTTCCAATTCACGTATGTTCCCGGGCCAAGGATAGTTCATGAGGATATCCATTGCCTTGTCACTGATAGAGTCAACGTGCCTATTGGTTTCTCTGGAGAATCTCTGGAGGAAGTGGTTTGCCAACAGGGGTATGTCTTCTTTGCGTTCCCGCAGTGCAGGAACGCGGAGAGTAATTACGTTGATGCGATAAAAGAAATCTGGGCGAAAGGTTCCGGTGGCAATCTGACTGTTCAGATCTTTGTGAGTTGCGCTGATGAGGCGGAAGTCCGCGGAGAGGGATTCCACTCCGCCGACGCGAAAGAAACGTTTATCCTGAAGGACTCTGAGGAGGTCCACCTGCATTTTGGGTGAAATCTCGCCAACTTCGTCCAGGAAAAGGGTTCCACCTTCTGCTATTTCGATCAGACCCTTCTTTGCCCTCATTGCACCGGTAAAAGACCCCTTTTCATATCCGAATATCTCGCTTTCGATAAGGGATTCGGGGATAGCGCCGCAATTGATTGGGACAAAGGGTCCTCCCAGCCGTTTGCTGCTTGCGTGTATGGCTCTAGCTATAAGTTCTTTCCCGGTTCCTGTCTCTCCAAGGATAAGGACGGACGATTCGCTGGTTGCAATCTCGCCGATGGTGTCGAAGAGTTCGACCATGCGGGGCGACTTGCCCACTATTTGATCCAGCCCTGCCCAGCAGCGGGAGATCTCCCCGCGAAGGTATTGAGATTCTTCGAGGAGCCTTTGATGTTCTAGCAGCTTGGCAACCAGTAGGCCAAGGCTTTCGGGATCAAATGGTTTTACGAGGAAATCGTTGGCTCCGAGTCTCATGGCCTGGACGGCGTGCTCTACTGTGCCGTATGCGGTGATGATCACCACCAGCGTAGTAGGGAATTGTGTCTTTACCTGCTCGAGGAGTCCAAAACCGCCCATCCCGGGCATCTTGATGTCCACGAAGAGTATGTCGTAGAATCTCTGTTCCATGAGGGCAAGGGCCTGCTCCCCGGACTCCGCCTTATCAACAGCGGCGCCTTCCTTCTCGAGCCACGCTGCCAGAGATTCTCTAACGATAAGTTCGTCATCAACCACCATGAATCTGTGCCGTCTAGCCATTACCGAGCCGGCGCCTCCCTGAAGGAACATCATCAGGAGCGAGCTGTTCCTGAGATCCCTTGAAGATGGGCAGGTTTACTCCGAACACCGTGCCCTGATTTTCTTCGCTCTGCATGTCAACGGTGCCTCCGTGCTGAGTGACAATGCCGTACACAACGCTTAATCCCAATCCAACACCTTTCCCAACTGCCTTTGTGGTGACAAACGGCTCCCAAATGCTTCCATGGAGGCCTTTAGGTATGCCGACCCCTGTGTCTTGTACCAGTATCCGTATGTAGTCGTTCTTCCCTCCCATGTTCGCTTTTACGGTTATAACTCCGCCTTGTGGCATGGCATCCATCGAGTTGATAACGAGGTTCAGTAACGCCTGTTTGATACGACCTCGATCTCCGAATATAGGAAGGATATTATTCTGTATGCGGCGCTTAAGAGTGATCCCTTGAAGTGAGGCCCTATTCTGAATCAGCATGAAGATCTCGTCCACCACCCGACTCAAATCAAAGGCTGTCTTCTCCATGTTATCCAGACGGGCGAAAGCGAGGAGATTTCGTAGTATTTGTCCGCACCGCGCGGATTCTCCTGCAATGAGGTCTAGGTACGAACGGAATTGCTCTATTTCTTCGGGGGTCAGAGAATCTTTGTCGAATGAGCGTCTCATGAGTTTGGCAAAGGTGAGGATTCCTTGAATCGGGTTATTGATCTCGTGAACCGCCGCTGCCGCCAACTGACCCAAGGCAACCATCTTGTCTCGCTCGAGAATATGGGAGAAGCTTTGCTGAATGTCCTGAGCATGCTGGTCCAGCACTCGCCTCATTTCTCCGTGTATGTCTTTCCAGACCACGAGGACATTCATCTTCTCCTGGCCTTCTGTATTCATTGGATACGCGCTCACCGTAAAATAGTACCGTGAGTCGTGTTTTGTGGTAGCTTCTTTTACTGTATGGACCGACTTTCCTGTGAGGAGCACTTCACGAGCGATACATCGGTCTCCTGCGCAGTCACACGGCTTCGCTCCTTTCCTCAACACCCAGTGGCACGGACGACCTATGCAGTCCTCCAGGCCCATCCTTCCTCTTTCGAGCACCGAATTGCTGATCTCCACGATCTTTAGGTCTTCGTCAACGACCATCAGGCTCACCTCGGGACCGGAGGTGAGAACTTCTTTCATCAACTCCACGGTCTGGAGTCTCGTGCGCGCTGCGATTAGTTCGCCGGATATGTCCTTAATCCCCCTGACAATGGGAAGGATCAGTGAATCCAGTATCCTGGTTTTCGCCGGCATGATCTCCACAAGGAGTCGGAATAGCTCGGGCTGATCCTTTGTCTGAATGACCACATCGGGCGGTGACTCCCTCACATATTTCTGGATGTCGTGGAAGACAGAGACTGCTAGGGTACTGTCCACGGCCCCGGTAGGAGTGACTAAGTTATATGGGATCGTGTGGACTTGGACAATCTCATGACCTATGTTTCTAAGGGATTGCAAGACCTCGCTGACATGATCGTCTGATTCAGACCCTACCACAAGTACTCGCAGAGTGCTGGCGAGCTGAGGAGATTCAACGCTCTCGTCGAGAGTCTTAACTTGCTGTTTTACGCTCATAGCGACCCCCAGTGCCCTCATTATATCAACTCATGAGAATGGAGCAACACAAGACACCCTTATGCAAGAAATTTATAGATATTTTCAAGAATTATCAAGACATTGCTTCGAAAAGGTCGTAAGAGCCTTTGCTGTTGCAAGCCAAGAAAACTTATGTGAAAAAGTCATAGTGGGTGTATTCTGGAGGTATTTGACAATTGTCAGAACGTCATCGAGGTAGCGGCTATGTACCGCCATGTTAAGAAACTGTGGACCCATGATGTGGGTCTGACCATTCTGCTGGTTGTGCTCCTTGCTCAGGTCTTCGTGCTTTATCCGTTGGTCGAATCTGAGGTGGCTAGGATCGTCCTCATAAACTTCTCATTCATCCTTGTACTCATTTCAGGCGTATTGACGGTTGTGGGGACTCCAATATGGGGCGGCGCGATCATTGGACTTGCCATCATCAGCGTTATCCTACGAATAATTCAATGCATCCATCACGCGGTTTGGTTGGAGTCAACAAACGTGATCTTTGGAGCATTGTTCGCATGTGTCCTGATGGGAGTTATTCTATCTCATGTATTTCGGGAAGGGCCAATAAACTTCCATAGAATAGCAGGGGCTGTGGCGTTGTATATGCTTCTTGGGATACTTTTTGCCATGGTCTTCACCCTTATCGATTTCCAAGACCCGACTTCCTTCAGCATGGCGCCGCATCTTGAGTCGCGAAATCCGCACATACTAGGCGCTAACTTTGTGTACTTTAGCTTCGTGACCCTCACTAGCGTGGGCTTTGGAGACATACTCCCTGTTCATCCAGTGGCCAAGACCACCGTAATCCTCGAATCCATGGTAGGCCAACTCTTCCCTGCCATACTGATTGCAAGGCTTGTGGCCATGGAGATAGAGGATTCCCGAAAAAGACATGCTGAGGATTCAAAGTTCACGGGAAGCGACCCGGTCAATTAAGACAATTGCCGGGAGCGCCTCGTTGCTCGCATAGGAATCGTGGTGACCCGTGTGTTTGTGAGGAGCCGTAGGCAATGTCGCGCTACCTCAGTTTTTCCTAATCTTCCCATAAGTGACTATCGATAAATCAGTTGAGCTACGGTTGACAGGGGGCCACACATCGTTAAGGTCACCTATCTAAGCGGAGTTGGCGTCTGTAGAGGCCGTTTAGGATATGCCGGGGCGGGGGCTGCCATTACTAATATTTTGGACGCAGGTACGTACAGGGCCTCGCTCTTACATGGAACACACGGGAACCATGGCGTGCAATTTCAATGGGCGACCCCTTTGGCATTCATCCGTTTGGTGGCTGTTAACGACGCGTAGATTCAATCCGAGCGCAGTGCCGCAAAATTTTCGTCACTCGCAGCCACAGGTAGTGGACAGTTTCGAGGTGTAGCGCCGATGAGGTATTTCCCACCAGAGAGGATTTAGCATCGACTGCTTCGCCGCCGTATCGAGAATGGCATGTGATGAATTCAGCCCGGAGGACACAGAATCAAAAAGGACATCGCAAGCCCCACTACTAACTTGATCACGCAAATAGGAATCCAATAGATGGCTCTCATTGCACACATTGCCATTGAAGGCAACGAGAACAGTCTTGATATGGGTTGCATCGGAATCTACTGCGCGAAAGTCTTCCGTTTCGTCGTCGGAAACCCATTCAAAACCTCTCGATTCGCTGTGAAGGGCCAAAGAAGGGTGCGCAGCCGAGTAAAATGCGAACATACTGATAAGACAGTCGAAAAGAGGGTACGCCATAGACCATCCGGGGACCTGACGTATCGACGCGCCATCTGAGATGCGGCGCCGACTCTTCTTTTCAACGTTCGTCATGATCTCAGAGGGCGACGCTCGAGTGGTCAAAACATCGAGGCTGGTCAGAGAGAAAACGGCAGCTGCGCAGCGCGGGTCGGCAATTATTTCAATCAAGCCGACGCGAAATAATCCGGGTGGAATAGCTTCCTTGCATTCATAACGAGGTGTATTCGTGTGGTCGAAGATAGAACTTGTAATCAATGCCTTCTCGTTGGGAGAAAATGTTTCGAAGACTTTGGAATTGGTGTACGGAAAGCATCTTATAGAGAATACGGCCTTGGGTAATGCGTTCTCAGGCCCAGTTACGCAGCATGAATCCAGACCTAGGGCATAGGCGCCGACCGCATTAGAAAACCATACATAGTACCCGAGTTCCTCCCCCCAAACCTCACTGATCCCTGTTATGGAAAGCTCTTCCATGAGGTCTTGGACCCAAGAGACTTTGATGAACATGCCATCCACGAGGCAACGGATGTGAGCCTGTGCGTCCACGCTAAAGGGCTCCTGTTTTCTCAAACAGCTCTCGCATAATGGACGTTTTCTCTCGTCCTTCTGTCTTGATACCTGCTCGTTTCGCTGTCTCCAAAAGGATATCGTCCGGATATCCCAAAGTGAGGGGATAGCTAGATTCGTAAGACTGGAAGAATTTCGCAAGATGTTCTCGATTCCGAGCCTCGTCTATGCCTTGGTGGAAGGAGCGGAAGATAGACCGTACGCCTTCCAAAATGCCTCGCTTGAAAAACATTCTCTTGGAAACGTCCATGAGTTCCCTTACGCTGCCTCCCTATTTGGCAGGGGCCACGATTTGAAAAACTCGCCGTGGATCATCACAATGGCGAGGTACAGGATGGTCCAAACGAGCGGCGTGTCGTCTGGTTGGGCTATGCCTGGTACTTTACCCAAGAGTAAGGCACTAGCAGGAGAATAGTAGAAAACGTAGAACCCCAACCCACCCATGAAGACCAGGCTGGTTCTAATGATTGCGTTCAAGCCAATGCTTCGCGTGTTCGGGAAATTATTGAAGTATGTGCGGAGGACAAAAGTTGCGAGAATGACAAATCCGCTTATCTCACCAGTGTGCAAGTAGCGAAAATATGGAGCATCCGTATATTGTCCGCCTTCAAACGGCTCCATCCAGTACATATTCATGATTCTCAGCAGCACCAGAAAAGTGATGTTTCCTAGGATTGCAGAGCCAATTGTCGTGATTACTCCTCTGAGGAATAAGCCGTCGTTTTCTTGTCCAAACAGTTTCCAGGGGTACCCCTCCCACAAGATTCGAGTAATGGTCAGCCAGGCGACAATGCAAAGTAGAAGGCCTAGACTGAAAAAGGCGCTGCTAGTACCGGCAAAAGATGCCCACCAAGCTTCAACCCCGGCTTTGTTTTGGGGAGGGTAAAACAGGTAACACACATGCGGATGGAACAGAAATGCATAGACGATTACACTCAATAAGATAACTGTGATGGTTTTGGACCAGGCAACGACTCCTCGGTCGCTTTTCTGCCACGGCCAGTCACCAAACCCCAAGTCCCATGTCAGGGCTACCCACAGGAAGGCGGCTCCAAAATATAGTATGGCTGTTGAGGCGTTCTCCCGCGCCAAGAACGGTTCAGCACCTGTTCCCCCTGAGATCACGATAGAGTGAGGGCTGAAGTAGGCGACGGCGTATGCGCCGATACCGTGCCAAAAGATACCGTATGTGATCACTAGAGTAAGGATGATCGCCTCGAGAGTGAGCAAGATTCCTCTTAGCAAACGGTCTCCCACGTGCGAGGGAGTATTAGAGAGGGGGTAATAATTCCATACATTCGAAATGAGGACGATGGAACACAAGAGCATGGCAACGAGGGAGAAACCATACATGGGGGTATAGAGTTTCATAATGCCGTTCCCGTGCATAAAGAGGTACCAAATTCCAACAGAAATGAGGAACACTATGATAAAAGAAACAAGCCCTTGGACATAATTCCATGGGCGGAGTTGGCTTGTGGCTTTATTCATCTTGACGGCCTCCCCTCCCCTGTCGTTAGACGCTCAAAAAAGCTCAAACTATAATATTTCACCATAGGAAGCGGAGTGAAAGATAGAGAGACTTATGGGGTAGCATCTCAACCCCGCTTCCCGGTGAAGCCTGCGTTCGGACAGGTATTGCTCAAAAAACTACGCTGTCTCCGTTGGTGAGGAATACGTTTGTGGCTTTAGCCACGGTTGATTGTCTCTTGTAATCTTTGAACTTGTCTGTTCCTTTGACCACGGGGATTCCTGCTGCCGCGGCTTTCTCAGCCCATATCCAGCCAGTGCAGTGATTGCAAGCGAGCTTCTGGAAGTTAAAGGATTTGACCCCCTTAATAATATCGTCGAACTTGGGGTCCCAGTTTTCGAATACCGATATGTGCAGTCCACCGTAGCACCCGTATGATTTGTAATCGTCAATGTTAGCTCTTGCCCAAGAGAATAAGGAAAGGATTCCAGGGTGACAGCATCCGGTCACAGTCACTACGCCTTTGTCTTTTACGTTGAAGTAAAGGACGTTTTCTCCGCGCACTCTTAAGAGAATCGGTACATCGAACATCCTCAATGCGACGCCTGGCATCAGGCGATACACTCCGTCCCCCTTTTCGCCGTCAGGGGAACACAGGATGAGTTTCCCAGTGTGGGGATAATCGTTCTTGCAAAGCAGTACTTCCCGTCCTTCTTTGTCTTTGACCTTTATGTGGGCTTTGTCTCTCAGAAGGGCCATGTCTTCAGGATAGTATGTCCCAGGGGCATAGAGCGTTACATCTTGTTTATGCTTGAGAGAAGACTCAATCCCCCATGCATGGTCAAGATGCCAATGAGAAATAACCATGAATTCTATTTCACCGCTCTTAAGCATTTTTGACACGCTACTCTTCTCTTCGAATATGTAGTCCATCCATTCGTTGCTCCATCCTGAGTCTAGCAAGAACTTTCGTTCCTGCCCATCGAGTGTGGTTACGGTAACTAGAGCAGCGTATCCCCCGGCGTTTTTGGGATCCCACGGTACGGTGTACTGGTTGGTCATTGCGCCACCGTAATCCATCATGTTTTTCTTCAAGATGTTGTTGTCAAACCAACTTGTTTCCGTGAGCACATCCACTTTGAGCTGTTTGATCTGACCGATGTCGAGCTTACCCGCAGCTTGAGCGGGTGCGTTTTGCATGGCGATCGTGCCGCCAAATGAGGCCGTCATACCTGCTGCGGCCATCCCCTTAAGAAAGTCCCTCCTATCCATTCTTGCCTCCGTTTCTCCATAGAGAGTTTGGATCCCTATTCTGATGGAAAATTTACTAGTCCTCAGACGGCGACGCGAAGACTCACGCCGGAGAGGCGGTTTGCTGCGACTTCTTATAAATACGATGGGATGGGGATTCGGGGCTTATATATAATATAATAGATTATCCTGTACTGCTGTCAACTTTTTCATTGCGTCCTGTATCAACTCTTTGGGGGGCATAAAATGCCGGGCAGGTTTGGAATGTGAGCCAAGACTTGACGATTAAGTCTGATTCTTGCATTATCCGGTGGTCATCAAGGTCACAGCCTGTGCCAGTTGAATGCCTACGATATCGGTGGAGCGCTATATGAAAGAAAATTTGGACTATAAGGTGTTCCAGGAAATAAGTTACGGATTGTATGTAGTGACTTCCGTATTTGAAGGCCGTATGAATGGACAGATTGTCAATACAGTATTACAGGTTACGTCGGAGCCCCCACGGTTCGCAGTTATCATTAATAAGAAAAATTTAACGCATGATCTTATAAGACAAAGCTCTGTCTTGGGCATCACCATCTTAAGCCAGGAGGCGCCCATGACATTTATCGGGCTTTTCGGGTTTAGGTCAGGTCGGGACGTGGACAAATTATCCAAGGTGAACTGGATTGAAGGCAAGACAGGTTGTCCGATCGTCACAGACTACGCCATAGGCGTTATGGAAGCACGAGTATTCGCCACGTTAGACGCCGGCACCCACACGATATTCGTTGGAGACGTTATCGATGCAAGGCATCTTGCCGACGGGCGGCCTATGACGTACGAATATTATCACAGTCACCTAAAGGGTAAGACGGCCAAGAACGCTCCAACCTACAACCCTTCGGCGGCATAGAAAAGGCGTAAGAAGGGAGCAGTGAGCAAGCCATGGAGCTAAACTCCCCAGTGCGGTCCGTCCCTCTGTTGGACTTAAAGGCTCAGTATCGTCAAATTAGTGATGAGATAAGGGCTGCCGTGGATCGAGTCATGGAGACTCAACAATTCATACTTGGCCCAGAGGTGGAGGCGCTAGAGGAAGAGATAGCTGCATACTGCGGGTGCAAGTACGCGGTGGGGGTTTCGTCCGGTACTGACGCCTTGGTTGCATGTTTGATGGCCATCGGCGTTGGCCCCGGAGACGAAGTGGTTACCACCCCTTTTTCCTTCTTTGCCACCGTCGGATCGATCATAAGGCTTGGAGCGACACCTATTTTTGTCGATATAGATCCCCATGATTTTAATATAGACGCGGCACTGGTCGAGGATGCGTTGACCGCACGAACAAAGGCCATAATACCAGTGCACCTTTTTGGACAAACCGCTGACATGTCTAACCTAGTGGAGATCGCTAGGAAGAACGCCATAGCATTAGTCGAGGACGCAGCCCAAGCTATCGGTTCAGAATGTCGGGGCAAGAGGGCAGGCAGTTTCGGCTTGGCTGGTTGCTTCTCATTCTTTCCCTCCAAGAACTTGGGCGGATTCGGTGATGGAGGGATAGTTACCACCGATGACGAAGAGCTGGCCCGACAGCTTAAAATCATAAGGAATCAGGGGGCAGACCCGAAATATTACCATAAAGTCCTAGGTGGAAATTTCAGGCTGGACGCTCTTCAAGCAGCTGTGTTGAGGGTGAAGTTAAAGTACCTTGAGTCATGGACGGAACAGCGCAGACTGAACGCCTCGTATTACACGAGACGTTTGTCTGACTTAGGCTTGGCTAATGGTCGGGTTACACCTCCGGTGACAGTAAGAGAAAGACACGTTTTTAATCAATATGTCATAAGAGCTCATAACCGAAACGGCTTGCGGAATTTTCTCGCGGACCGAGGAGTGTCCACCGAGATATATTATCCCTTACCCTTGCATCTTCAGGAATGTGTGGCACGAGGGCGGTTTTCCAAGGGCGACTTGCCTGAGAGTGAACGAGCCGCGTCAGAGGTCTTAGCTCTCCCAGTGTACCCAGAACTCACTACGGAAGACAAAGAATACGTGGTGCAGCTTATTCATGATTATTATCGAAAAGACGAAGGAGCCACAGCCCGCTCCGACAAAACAGCACCCCTTTCATGAAGGTTTTACTGATCAACAGCAACAGAAAGAGCGACGTACTCGCTGCTCCTCCAATAGGGCTGTGTTACGTCGCAACCGCAACTGAACTAGCGGGCCATGAAGTGAGCGTTGTGGACTTGTGTTTTCAACGCTCTCCTGTCGAGCGTCTTCGGGACGTCATCGAATATTTTAAGCCTGATGTGTTAGGCATTTCTATCCGGAATATCGATAACTGCAACATGCTGCATCCTCGATCTTATCTAGAAGAGATAAGAGTCATGATAAA
>Ga0172368_10002539_pt1 | contig 23138 bp, 20 predicted proteins | sample Lak11m_FD_114540 | JGI IMG/M metagenome (GOLD analysis project Ga0172368, IMG submission 114540) | Freshwater microbial communities from Kabuno Bay, South-Kivu, Congo - kab_022012_11m | ecosystem: Environmental > Aquatic > Freshwater > Lake | place: Democratic Republic of the Congo: South-Kivu...
CCGAAGGCTTTGAATACACTGAATCCCAATTGCTTGATATTAAAACAGAATTCAGGAGATTCTTTTCCATGTAACTGTATCCCGTCGAAACCGACAATATCATTGTGTGAAAGGATCTCATCTCTTGTCGGGTTAACGAAAACTCCCATGAGTTTTGCAGGATCATCGCGCTGTTTTAAATAGGCAAACAGATTGCAGTCGCTTACAAATCTTGGTGATGGCGGATAAAATATCAATCCAACCCAATCCGGCCGAAGATTCATTACTTCCCTGAGGTTTTCCGGGTCTGTCAAGCCGCAAACTTTAACCAATCCTCCTATCATAAGGCAAATTGTTTTAATGTTGATATGAAATTCCGGCAGGCTGCCGCCGGATCTTCTGTAACCATAAAGTGCTCACCGATCAGGAACCCTGAATACCCTGCCGCTTTCAGGTTGATCACATCAGCCGGTTCCCTGATCCCGCTCTCAGAAATAAAGGTTTCCCCGCTGCCGATTTGGTTCGCCAACTCTATTGAAATGCTCATGTCAACCCTGAAATCAGCGAGGTTCCGGTTGTTTACCCCGATCATGTTGATATAGTGATTTCGGTGGTTCAGTTCTTCCGGGGAATGAATTTCCAGGATGGTTTCCAGTCCCAGTCCGGCAGCCAGCCTGGCCAGTTCAAGAACCTGGTCTTTATTCAGGATCGCGGCGATGAGGAGAATTGCGTCGGCTCCGATTGCTTTCGCCTCAATCACCTGCCACGGATCCAGTATAAAATCCTTTCTCAGGACCGGTATATCATTCAGTTCCCTGGCTCTCTCCAGATCATCATTGACGCCGCCAAAAAAATCTGAATCAGTCAATATTGACAGTCCGGAGGCACCGGCCTCCCGGTATCCGGTGGTTACCTGTTCAACGGTTGCTTCACGATTGAGGATTCCCTTTGACGGCGACCTTCTCTTAAACTCCGCAATGATTCCGGAGGACTCAGGTTGATTGAGAAATCCTGTCAGAGACAGGGGTGACCGGTTGAAGAATCTGCTTTTTTCCAACCCTGAGACCGGAAATTGAGCCATCCTCAGATCAATCTCCCTGCGCTTGGCCTGGGCTATGGTTTCAAGTATATTCATGCTTATTACCGGTTCAGTCCGATCAGCTGGTTGAATGCACCCAGAGCCCTTCCCTCAGCCAGACTAACGCGCGCCATATCCAGGCAGGTTTCGAGGGGCAAGTCAGGATGAAGGGTCCTTAAAGCCAGACCGCTGTTAGCGATGACAACGGCATTCTGGGCATCGGTTCCATGACCCGAAATTACCCGTTCAAAGATGGCCGCCGATTCCTCAACTGTTGATCCTCCGTGGATCTCGGCGGGATCGAATTTCGGCAGTCCAAGATCGGCTGGCTCCAGGATCTGCTCTCCGTACCGGGTAACCATTTTAAAGGGTCCGGTGAGGGAGACCTCGTCATATCCGTCAAGACTGTGAACAATCGTATAATCCACCTCCAGCTGCTGATACATATAATTGTACACTCGGGCCAACTCCAGACTGAACACACCAATCAGTTGGGCACGGGGTGCAGAGGGATTGATCATCGGACCAAGGATATTGAAGAATGTTTTGATTCCCAGTTGTTTGCGAACAGGAGCCACGTTCTTCATGGCTGGATTAAAAAGCGGTGCATGAAGGAAGCAAATCCCTGCCTGATCAATTTCAGCTTTTAGTTTACCCTGATCATTAGAGAATTTGTATCCAAAGTGTTCCAGCACATTGGAGGATCCGCAGGCGGATGAAACACCGTAATTTCCATGTTTCGCAACCTTTTCACCCGCACCGGCCAGAACAAATGAAGAGAGGGTTGAGATATTGAAAGTGTTCTTATTGTCTCCTCCGGTCCCGCACAGATCTATGGTCCGGTGTTCGCCCAGATCCACCGGCAGAGCCAGCTCCTTCAGCGCTTCCCTGAATCCCGTCAGTTCCTCGGTGGTAGTGCTCCTCATCAGGAATACTGCAAGAAAAACAGCAATCTGCGTATCATTATACTGCCCTGTGGCAATCATACGCAGCACCCCTGCCGCTTCCTCCCGGCTAAGAGTCTTATATTGAAACAGATGATTAAGGATTTTTTTCATAAAACGAAGTTGTTTAACACTTTATCACATTTCCACAAATAGGTTCCTTGTTTCTGGTTCCTGGTTACTTTAATTACCCATCACACCCATCATAACAATCACACCAACCATAACAATCATAACAATCATAACCATCACAACAATCACAACCATCATAATTCTCTCTTCAACCAATTCTGGACCATCCTCTTACCGTCCGGAGTGAGCACAGATTCCGGATGGAACTGAACTCCGCGAACATCAAATTGTTTGTGCCGCAGGGCCATGATCTGACCATTTTCATCGATGGCGGTGATCTCAAGTTCAGGTGGAAGGCCTTCTGCGGCTACTACCCATGAATGGTACCGCCCGACGGTGATTTCCCTGGGCATGCCGCGGAACAAAATTTCATCCGATTTCAGGATAATTGCCGGCGTAGCCTGGCCATGATATACCCTGTCGAGGTTGATCAGGCGTCCGCCGAAAGATTCACCGATAGCCTGCATACCCAGACAAACGCCGAGGATCTTTTTCGACGGGGCATAGGTCCGGAGCAGTTCGGGCATGATTCCCGCATCGGCTGGCAACCCGGGGCCCGGAGATAAAACGATGGCATCATAGGTGCCGGCTTCCTCAAGGCTGATCTCATCATTCCGTCGGACCGGAACAGGAGCGCCAGTTATTTCCCTCAGATAATGAGCAAGATTATAGGTGAAGGAATCGTAGTTGTCGAGGAGGAGGATGTTCATTGTGGATGAGTGGATGAGTGGATGAGTGGATAAGTGGATGAGTGGATAAGTGGATAAGAGGATGAGGCTTGGTGGATTGCCTGGCGGAGAGCGCCGAGCTTGTTGTTGACCTCGTTGAGCTCACTCTCTTCATTGGATTCGGATACAATCCCGGCACCGGCCTGAAATACCAGTTTGTTACCGATGGAAAGGAATGAACGGATCATGATAGCCTGATTCAGCGATCTGTCAAAACCAATCTGACCGATGCAACCTCCGTAAAAGCCACGGTCGGTGGTCTCATATTGACGGATCAGTTCCATGGCCCTGATCTTGGGAGCTCCTGACAAGGTTCCTGCAGGGAAGGTGTCTCCCATGAGCTTGAAAAGATTGAAATCTGCCGGTAAAATGCCGGTTACCGTCGATACCATGTGCAACACATGGGAAAAGAACTGAACCTCCTTGAAGGTTTCAACCTTTACATCAAATGCATTGCGACTCAAATCATTGCGTGCCAGATCGACCAGCATCACATGTTCGGCGCTCTCTTTGGGATCATTGGCAAGCTGTTCGGCCAGCAACCGGTCTTTCTCATCATCCCCGGTCCTTCTGAAGGTTCCGGCAATCGGGCAAATTGAGGCTTTCTGATTGTTGACGATCAGATGAGCCTCAGGGGAGGATCCGAAGATCCTGTATCCGCCGTAATCAAAGAAGAAGAGATAGGGTGACGGATTGATGGACCGGAGTCTGCGGTACACATTGAACTCATCGCCTGTGAACTGCTGTTCAAATCGCCTCGACATGACAATCTGGTACACATCTCCAAGGTGGCAGTGTTTCTTGCCGGCCTTCACCATGTCTTTGTACTCTTCATCGGAGATGTTGGATTTAGTCTCGCCGGCAGTGCCAAATTCAAAGGTTGCTATGTTACGGTTAACCAGCAGGTTTTCAATGGTGTCGAGTGTATCAGGACCATCATCGAAGCGGTTCTCAAGAATCCTGACCGAGTTTCTGAAATGGTTGATTGCGATGATATACCTGTAAATATGGTACCTGATCAGCGGAATCCGGTACGTTGTGTCATCCTGCCGGGCACCCGGAACCTTTTCGAACAGGTTGGCGGCATCATAGGACATATATCCAAAGAATCCGTTGAGCCTGGTATCAGGGGTAATTTCCGCAGGTTTGAATGAAGAGATGAATGATTCCAGTATTCCCGGGGTTCCTTCCTGTGGCCTTTGCTCTTCTGATCTGCCTGGATACTGCATCTTTATCCGGTCGTGCTCCACCACGATTCCGGCCACCGGTTCCAGACAAATGAACGAGTAGTTGTCCTGGCCCCCGTGGTAATCGGAGCTTTCCAGGAGAACAGCCCTGGGATAGAGGTCCCTCACCTTGAGATACAGGCTGACCGGCGTGATCATGTCGGCCAGACTTGTTTTTACATGCGTTCTGATTGTATACATGGTAATATTCTATAAAAAAAGCCCGTCGTGAGTGCGACGGGCCTTGTATGAATTATTTGGGGCTACACGCTTACCTCACGGATTCCGTTAAAGCAGTGTGCCACCACCAGTTGTTAAAGTTCAGATTTTTGTTCATTTGGTTGCGAAGTTAATAAGTTCATCCATATTTCCAACCAGCTCGAGCCCCGCTTTTCGGGCATTGCCTTCGTAAAGAATTTCTCCGGATGTGGTTTGGAGGGAAATAAATATATCAGAATCAATGCTTTCCTTGATATGCCTCTCCATCAGCCCATGAACAGGGGCTTTTAACGAACCGGCCTTTTTTTGCCGGCCTTCAATCCTGAGGGTGTGATTACGGTTTTCAAGAACCAGCTCCAGCTGTTCCTCCTTTAATGACAATTTCCGGATCCTGCTGTTATTATAGGTCATGAATTTATAGATCCTTCCGTTGATCAGCACGAAGCAGAGAAATCCGATGAAGAATCTTCCCTGCCAGGGAATTTTCGCAACGGAAACCATCACGGAAGTTCCCTGCGTTTCAAATGTGTTTGCATGAAGCCAGATCCAGGATTCGGGCATTGAGGTACCCCAATCCTTTTCAATGTAGCCTCTGCCCTGATTGAAATCAATGGTTCTTCCCTGAAAATCAATAATTCCCTCAATGCTGTGGTCTAGCGATACCACTCCATGGTAGCACTCCATCCGCGGAACGAAACTGTACCATCCCATAATGCCGGGAGCAATCAGGGAACCCGGCCACTGAACCCTGCCAGAATATCTTAATGAACCTTTCAGAATGGTTTCATCCTGATTAATGTCGAGTTCAATGGAATCAGGCGAAAACCGGTTTTTCCCGATACTGATATCCAGCTTGTCGCGGGTGGCTGAAAAGTCGGATAGCGGGAACTCAAGGTATCTGGTCAGGCCGGAGGTGCCGTCGATTATCTGGATAAAGGAGTGCTTTTTGCCCGCCAGGGAAATCCCCGGTATCACGGCAATAACCTGGTCCTGGCCAGCAGAGACATGCTTGAAATACCACCCCTCGAAATATTTCGACCCATTCAGGTCTCCCTGAAAAACTTCGGGCCTGTATAGTGTTCTTAATCTCAAGTTTTGTTTTAGCAGTGAAACACTTATGCCCGGTAACTGGTTCAGATGTTTTGCAAAACGCCTTCAAAAAAGGTAACCGCCTGGCCTCCGATTTCGATCCTGGTCCCGCGGTTTCTGCAGATCAGATCACCACCGCGGGCCGAAAGCTGACGCGCTGTGAGTTCAGTTTTTGCCAGTTGCCGGCTCCAGTAGGGAGTTAGGGAAGTATGGGCCGATCCGGTCACCGGATCTTCGTTAACGCCTACCTGAGGCCCGAAAAATCTGGAAACAAAATCCGTCCAGTCACCCGGCGCGGTCACAATCACCCCACGGGCATCCACCTTTCCGAGGGCGGTAAAATCGGGGCTCATGTTTTCGATGGCCGACTGTTTGTCATACACCAGCATGTAATCCGTTTTACCCCGGTAGCAGAAGAGTGGCTCAGCCTTGCCCAGGGATTCGACCATTCCTGCCGGAGGATCGGCCGGTTCCAGCTCATCGGCCGGAAAATCCAGGATATACCGGCTGCCTTCGCGGAAAACCCTCAGAACTCCGCTCCGGGATCCGAAAAAGAGTTCATCACGGTCATAGCCGAGGTGGCTAAACAGCACATGCGATGTGGCAAGTGTGGCGTGGCCGCACAGGTCAACCTCAACCGTTGGAGTAAACCACCTGATATGATAATTATCGCCGTCGGGAATGAAAAATGCGGTTTCGGCCAGGTTGTTTTCCATGGCAATATTCTGCATCTCTGAATCTTCAAGCCATTCGGTCAAGGGAACCACGCCTGCCGGATTTCCGGAAAACAGGCGTGAGGTGAAAGCATCTACCTGAAATATTTTCAAATTTTTCATTTATAGTCTGATTGAAGTCATTACAAATTCAAAGAAAAAATGTGAATCCGAACCCGATAATTCCGGAGTGGCCCGGTACGAGAACCTGCATCCTAAAGGAATACCGAGCAGGTTCAGCCAGCGGGTATCCATGGTTAGTTCAATCCCGGCGGATGCAAAGAGGCCCCGCCTGGTGGTGGCATCGTCCAGCACCACTGATCCGGCTCCCAGATCGGCAAAAACAGTTCCCCTGACGCGCATCAGGTAAAAAATTCCCAACATCCCGAAATCGGGATAGACCAGCGGCAGGTGATAGGCTGTCTGCAATGTGGTCATCCAGTTGGTGGTTGGAAGGGTATATCCCCTGGGATAAATGAAGAGATCGAGGAACTGATAGGGATTGGAAGCTTTCTCGATTTTTGCACCGGCGCTGACCACCAGATTATGATTGGGCCATAGTCCCCTGATCGCTCCGTCGGCGATGGCATAGATCTGCTGACCTTTCAGCTCACCGAGAGCCCGGTCGAAACCGGCCTCAATGCCGAATCCGAGCGGTGTGGTAATGTTTTGGAGCGCCTGCCTTTTGGTCTGGATATATTGCATGCTCAGACCGGCAGCATGGACCATCTGACCGGCCCTGTTTCCTTCACCCGGATCCGGAGTGACCTGGCTGTTACGGATCAGATTGTATTGCAGGCCGATATGCGCTTGCCGGAAGAATAATCCCTTGCTGTAATTCAACGGAAGATTGGCCGAAAATCCGGCAATATCATCGGTCGATAAAACAGTTTGTCCGCCGGTATTCGTTTTACGGTAATTCCTTGCGAGTGAAAGGGAGAGGATCGGGTAAGTTCCTCCATAATACGCCGATGCGCTGAAGCCCGGGACTTTCTCATTCCAGTAATACGAGCCACCGGCCTCAAAATGCAGATTGCCGAGCGTGTTATCCGAAACGACCGTCAGCACTACGGCCTCATCAGTGGGGTCGACCGCCCAGCTGTGGATGCGAACGGGATGCAGGAGATTGTAATATCGCTTCGGATGTACGGTGTCATCAGGAACTTTGGAAAGGATATTGCCTCCCTCCTCCTTGAAAAAGCTCCGGTTAAATGATTCCAGCTGATCCAGCGGAAGAGGCCTGAATGGTTCAGGGGTGAGTTCGTTCAGGGAGGCAGTCATCAGCCTGAGGCCCTTCCGGGTGAATTCGGAATAGACCAGTGAGCCCTCATCGGGGCTGACTGCCGGATGATATGCGCCGAACCGGGTGCTGGTCAGCCTTGAGATTTCCGAACTGGCTTTATCCAGACTGTACACATTATTGACGCCGGAATAGCTTGATGAATAGTACAATTTATCCCGGGTGGGCCAGAGCTCCCCGATAATATGGTTTTCGGAGGGAGTCAGTGAATGTATTGTGCCTGATGCCACCTCCTGGCGGATGATCTTCATGTTGCCCTTGCCGGTCCTGACGGCGCTGACAATATGATTGCCATCTGTATCCCATTTGGGACAGGTGAAAAAATACTGATCCGGATTTGGCAGTGACTGAAGGACCTTGCCCGAATTGATATCGAGTATCAGGAGATTGCACCGGTCCATCAGATCATTTTCAACCACCAGCACTTTGGTCCCGTCGGACGAGAGGGCCGGAGAAAAATACCTCTGATGACTGGTCAGATATCTTTTGACTCCGGTTTCCCGGTTGAAGAGGACAATATCGGAGTAGTTGCGTGCTGAAAACCGGGAATCCCAGCTAACCTCGGCCCAGGCGAGCCACGGACCGCCAGCGGTGAAATAGAGATCCTGCGCGATGCCGGTTTCGCAAATCATCTCTTCGGTGCCATCCATGGCTATTTTGTAGATGGCACCTGTTTGCTTATAACTTTCTTTGTGCACAAGAAGCTCTCCATCAGGAAGATAAACAGGATGCCGGTAGGCGGTCACAGTTTTTGTATCCTTACTCACTGCGCTTCCCGGAGTCAGCTTCAGCTGATTCTCTTCCTGATACCACTTGTCACGATACTGATTCATGGCCTCCCGGTAAAATCCTCTGGTCATGCTGCCGGTATAAAGCAAAATCGCATCTGCGAACGGATACATCAACCCTCGGTACCAAACCGTACGGTTGAGTACCTTGGTCCAGAAATCATTTCCGTAGGTTTCCCTGCCATATGAGCACAAAAGGTATCCAAGTGTGTAGTGATCAGGGACATAATCCTTATATGAGCCATTTCTGGCTTTCATGTACCTGTACCGGACGCTGTCGAGCTCGATGCTGCGGTATTGCGACATGAAGTAGGGGATCCGGCCTCGTCCCTGGGTGGTCAGGGCCGTTTCAGTGACAACGGCGTCCCCTTCAAAAAACCAATCAGGAACCGCCAGCATCATAAACAGGCTCCATCCGGGCTCTCCCATCAGGATATATCCAATTTTGCTCAGCCCCCTGCGAAGGTTGGTGTATTGCAGCACATGCCTGTATTCGTGGATCGACAGAAGATCAAGCCAGTCATTGGAGCCCAGGCTGTTGTTATCTTGCGGGGGAGTGGTGTAAAATTCAGATTTAAAGGGCATTGTGGCCACATAGCCGTTTGAGATGACCCCCTGATTATTGAGGATCAGGTCGAGATGCTTTCTGCGAGGGCCAATGGAGGTCCGGTTATTGGCATCCTCATAACGGATCAGGCCAGAAACCCTCTGGGCCTGCTGATCCAAACCCTCTGGATAAATAACCCGTAATCCCTTTGTCTTGAGCTGATACCATTTGATTCCGGGAGGAAAACTGCCGAAATCCTGGGACGACAAGGAGAAAGGAGAAAGGAGAAAGGAGAAAGTTAAAAGGAGAAAGTGGTAGTTTTTCATGGCGTAACTCCGAGTTACGCCAAATTTACTTAAACCTGTCAGGTTTTTAAAACCTGACAGGTTTAAAAACTGTGCCACTTCTCCAGCTTAATCTTTCCGTCCACCGAAACCACGATCACTTTTACCGGAACCTTTCTGGAGGACTGACTGAGAGCCATTTCGGCGATCTGAAGCAGACCGTTGCAGCAGGGAACCTCCATTACCATGACGGTGAGGGTGTCGATATTGCTTTCCTCGATCAGCACGCGCAGTTTCTCCACATAAACTTCCCGGTTTGAATCCAGCTTGGGACAAGCGATTGCCAGAGTTTTGCCTTGGAGGTATCCGGCGTGGAAATTGCCCAGGGTGAATGCCGTGCAGTCGGCAGCCAGCAACAGGTTTGAGCCATGGAAATGTCCCGCCCTCGGGTTCAGTAAGTGCATCTGTACCGGCCAGTGGGTGAGTGCCGATGGGGTTGATCCGCCCGCAAAGGCAGCAGCGGCGGGAACGCCGAAGGTCCTCGTTTGCGAACCCTGGCAACCGCAACCCGCGCCCTCTTCATGATGTCCGTGATGATGATGGTCGTGCCCGTTCCCATGCACTTCCTGCCCTCCTGCCTTCCTGCCTTCTTGCCCTGCCATCGGCATATCGTGGACTGCCTCAAGTACCTCATCCGGATCAAAATCCAGTTCGTCCTGGTGCTCAAGCATATATTGAACTCCCTGACGGAGAAAATCTTTTTCACCATGTTCTTTCAGGTGACCAAGGTGAGCAATCAGGGTGTTTTTACCCTTTTTCATCATCTGTTCCATCACCCTGATCTCATTGTAAGGTTCTGCTTCCCGCTCCTCGATCGTTATGGCTCCCTCCGGGCAATGACCGATGCAGGCACCGAGCCCATCGCACATCAGGTCACTGATCAGTCTTGCCTTTCCATCGATGATCTGAAGGGCCCCCTCATGGCAGTTTGGCACACAGACTCCGCAGCCGTTGCACAAATCTTCGTCAATCGTGATAATTTCTCTTTTCATTCGTTGATTTTGTACCAAAAATAGAATCTCTGTAATGTGAAAATTGTTACAATTGTTACATATTGATTTTGATCATGGAATGGATTGAATTGACGGCTCAATGTCCGATCATGCGGGGCGTGGCTGCAGAGGATCTGCTGAAACATTTTGAGAATCTTCAGTTTCAGATAAAATCTTTCAGGAAGGACGAGATGATCGCCCAACAGGGAGATGAGGTGAACCGACTGATGATCCTTCTTGAGGGGTCGGCCCGCGGTGAGATGACCGACAGCGAGGGCAGGGTAGTGAAAATAGAGGACGTGGAAGCGCCCAGACCACTGGCAGGAGCTTTTTTATTCGGTCAGGAAAACCGGTTTCCGGTAGATGTATTTGCCAATGAGCCGGTTAAGGCGCTTGTGATATACCGTGAGGAATTCATGAAACTCCTTCGGATGAATGAGACGATCATGCTGAATTACCTGTCGATGGTGAGCTCCAAGGCCCAGTTCCTTACAAGAAAAATCAAGTTCCTTACTATTAAAACCATAAAGGGGAAAATAGCCAATTACCTGCTAACCATCGGGGCGGCAGGTAGTTCATCCGTGGAGATACCGGTAAGCCAGCAGGAACTTGCGGATCTTTTCGGGGTGGCACGACCTTCAGTGGCACGGGGATTTGCCGCAATGGAGAGCGAAGGTATGATTGAGGTGAGGAACCGGAAGGTTAAAGTGCTGGATGCTAAAAAATTAAAGCTGTCAGCTTTTGAGGGCTGACAGCTTTACTGCGGAAGATAGAGAGAATTAAATTTCCTCTGTTTCAACCACTTTGGCCAAAATATCGCCGTAAGGGATCAGGAAAAACTCTTTTCCTTCGAACTTGACGTTTTGACCGCCATATTCTTTAAAATATACGGTATCCCCAACTGCAATCTCAGGATTGTCGATCTGGCTCATACTGAGAACTTTGCCGAATCTGGGTTTTTCACTTGCTGAGTCGGGGATGATAATGCCTGTGGCAGTTTTCTTCTCCTTCTGGCTGTCGAGCTCCAGAAGTACTTGCTGGTTTACGGGATGCAATTCTTTCATGATTATTTCAATAAGTCGTCAATTACTTTTTTGAATCTCTGTTTGTTTTCAGCGTGGTTTGCACTTGCGCCTGAAGCCAGGGATGGTTTACCGCTCTTCGGGATGATCAGGAAAGTTGGAATGTTCCTGACCCCAAACAGTCCGGCCAGCTCGGGCTCATTGTCAACATTTATTTTGTAAATATAAACTTTCCCGTCATACTCCTTGGCGAGTTCTTCCAGTGCCGGCGCCACCTTTTTGCACGGTCCGCACCAATCAGCGTAAAAATCAATGATGGCCGGCTTGTCGCCTTTATAGACCCATTCGGTCTTATTCTTTTCATAATCCATCACCCGCTTGATGAACTCAGCCTTGGTGAGGTGGATTGGTTTGCCCGTCGACCCTGATGACTGGTTGACAGGATTGCCGGCGAAAAGCATCAATCCTGAAAACATAACGAGCATAATTCCTGAAACGATCTTTTTCATTATGTAATAGTTATTTGATTTCCAATAATGTATCCAGTTTCTTCTGATCAAATCCAACAACCCAGCTGCCATCAATCTCGGTCTGCGGAACTCCCTGCTGACCAGTTCTGTTGACCAAATTCCTTGCGGCATCAGGATCTCTTGAAACATCAACATCCGTGAAGTAAACTTTGTTCTTGCGAAGATAATTTTTCAGTGTGGTACACCAGGTACAGGTTGGCGTTGAATACACAGTCACCTGCTTCATCCGCTTGCCCTCTTTCTCCATTTTGGCCCGGTAGGCGGCCTCCTCAAAAAACGATTTCAACACCTGAGGCTGCTGGCAACCTTTGATCACATTCCGCAGCTCCCCCGACTCAAATTCCAGCAAGGAAGGAACCGACGAAATGCCATAGACAGGATGAATATCCCTTACCTCAGCCACATTGACTGAAAACAATGGCAGGTCACCCGCAAGGTCTGCACTTTTACCAAAGTTCTCCATCGCACATTCGCTCTGTTCTGAACCGGTCTTATACAGAAGCACATACACCTTTTTATGTGTGCCAGTGTGTACCTTTAGTTCGGATAGTCCTGATATTGGTTTGATATTCATGTTATAACAAATATATAGATATTTAAATATGATCAGAAATCATGCCAAATAATTCCGGGATGACAAAATGAATATATTGTCAGTTTGAAGAAGAAACCAGTGTTGAGGTAAACAGCAGGTTTACATGAGGATCCAGCTCCACCGAAGCGGGATTGAATGTCAGGGGAACTGACAGGCCCGAGTCGGCAGAATTGACCAGAACAGTTACCTCCTTAACGCTTTTTCCCTTACTGTCAATGAAGCTCAGCGTGAGCGGAAATCTGAACACCAGACCCTTATTGGTTTGGATCAGTTTAATGTCTACGGCTGCCGTACGGTCATCATATTTCCAGCTATATTCCAGATTCAGCTGATCAGGCTGTCGTAACCACTGGTCGAAGAAATATGCCAGATCCCGGCCAGAGATCTCCTCCATGATTTTGCAAAAGTCTTCTGTCAGGGCATTTTTGTTTTTATACTCCTGATAAAACTGCCTGATCCCTTTCCAGAAAAGCTCATCCCCGAGTTCATTTCTGAGCATGTGGAGAACCCAGGCCCCTTTTTGATAGGAATTTGTGTTCAGGAGCTTTCTCATATCAGTTACACTATTGTCAATCACAGGTTTGGGATTCTTCTGATTCGCCGTGATCACTGCCTGTCTCATTTGCAGCATGCTTTTCTCCAGGGATCGGTTTGGAAGCATGGAATCGGCATACACCACTTCAAGATAGGTGGCAAACCCCTCGCTGAGCCAGATATGGTGCCAGTCCTTCTCGGTTACCGCATCGCCAAACCATTGGTGAGCAATCTCATGGGCCAGGAGGCTTTTGACTCCGTTATTGCCTTTCACTGAGTTTTCGTAATAAAAGATGCAACTGGAATTCTCCATCCCGCCGAAAATGGTTTTCGACTGCACGTTCGCCAGTTTCTCATAAGCATAGGGACCGATAAGATTCTGGTAAAAAGTGAGAATATCCACAGCCGGTTCATAATCAATGAAGCCGACTTCCCGGTCCTTGCTGTAAACCCAGGTCTGCACCGGGATTCCGTAAGAGAAACCTGCAGTGCACCAGGCAAAGTCAGCTGCTCCGATCACCATCACCTTTGTTGGAATCCCGACAGACTCACTCCATTTGGTAACCTTGTACCGGTATTGGCTCCCTGGTTTTTCCACCGGATATACGGCGGACAGGTATCCGACACCCACTACCTGATAATGAGCCGGAGCCGTGACGATAAAATCAACGGTGGCCTTGTCCGACGGATGATCTACGCAGGCCAGCCAGTTCCTTGCCCGGTCGGGCCAGTTGTCGGCGAAAAAAGTCCTTTCCCCGTGCTTGTTTTTCGAAATGATCATGCCGTCTGTCGGCACACCGGAATAGCCAACATACAGGGTTCCGGTCCAGGGTTCAGTTCTGACGGGCAGGAACACAGTGATCCTGTTCTCCTTATGTTCGAATTTGATCTTCTTGTCATCCAGGTTCAAGACGGAAATTTCCATTCCTTTTCCATTTTCACCCCGGCTCCTCAAATCCAACCCCATTTCACCGGATCTGCCGTCGGAACTGAAAGTGATCTCGGAACTCATTCTGATCATATCCGTTGAATCTTCGAGGTAAACCCTGAAAGTGTAATGGGTAACGTCAATGCCACTGTTGATGGGATATTCGTCCTGTGCAACAGCGATTCGACAGGTCAGAAGGATTATTATAATGAAGGGTATCAGCCGAAATTTCATGACCGTAAATGTGTTTTCCGAAAGTAATCCCTAGTCAATACATTTCCTAGAACCGGGGAAATCTTTCAGGAGATCCGGCTCCAGTTCCTGGTTTCATGTTTCTGTTTTTCAAGCTGTTTGACCAGCATGGAATTCTCAGGCAATACCAGCATCGGGTCGGTTTCGAGGACCCGTTCCGCCGCCCGCCTTGCCTGTTCCAGGATCCTTCCGTCGGTTAAAAGATTGGCAATATTGAGGTTAAACGGCATCCCGCTCTGCTGGGTCCCTTCCAGATCGCCCGGGCCCCGGAGTTTCATGTCCACATCAGCAATCTCAAATCCGTCCTGCGTCCTGACCATAGTTTCCAGGCGGGTTTTTGCCTCTTTTGATAACTTGAAACCACTCATCAGAATGCAATAGGACTGATCGGCACCCCTGCCGACACGTCCTCTGAGCTGATGTAACTGGCTCAGCCCGAATCTTTCGGCACTCTCAATCATCATCACGCTGGCATTGGGAACATCAACCCCAACCTCAATCACGGTGGTGGAAACCATGATCTTCGTGATGCCTCTTACAAAATAATCCATGGCCTTGGCTTTCTCTTCCGGTTTCATACGGCCGTGCAGAACCGAAACGGCATATTCAGGCGCGGGAAAAGCCCTGGAGATGCTGTCGTAGCCATCATAAAGATCTTTGTAGTCAAGGCTTTCCGACTCCTGAATCAGGGGATATACAATGTAGATTTGCCTTCCCTGGTGGATCTGCTTTCTGATGAATTCATACACCGCCAGCCTTTTGGAATCGTAATAGTGGACTGTCTGGATCGGCTTACGTCCGGGCGGCATCTCATCGATCACCGACAAATCCAGATCTCCGTAAAGGGTCATGGCCAGGGTTCTGGGAATCGGGGTGGCGGTCATTACCAGAATGTGAGGGAGAATGTTTCCGGTTTTTTCCCAAAGCCTGGCTCTCTGTGCCACACCAAACCTGTGTTGTTCATCGATTACCACCAGGCCAAGATTTTTAAACTGCACGCTGTCCTCGATCAGGGCATGCGTGCCAATGAGTATATCCAGCTCACCTTCCCTCAATTCGGCGTGAAGGGTATTCCTGTGGCTGGTTTTGGTGGATCCGGTCAGCAGTCTTACATGTACGGGTAGGTTGGCCAGCATTCTGGTGATCGTCTGGAAATGCTGCTGGGCAAGGATCTCTGTAGGTGCCATCAGACAAGCCTGATAACCGTTGTCGAGGGCGATCAGCATGCTCAGGATCGCTACCAGGGTTTTTCCGCTACCCACATCTCCCTGGAGCAACCGGTTCATCTGCATGCCCGATCCCAGGTCCTTCCGGATCTCCCGCATCACCCTTTTTTGGGCGCCGGTCATTTCAAATGGCAGATGCTCAGAATAAAAGCGATTGAACAGCTCTCCGATCCTGCTGAATACATGCCCCCTGATCCTGCTGTTTTTGATGTTTTTTTGTCGCAGCAAGGACAGCTGGATGAAAAACAGCTCTTCAAATTTGAGCCTGTACCGGGCCCTTTTCAAGATATCCAGGTCCTTCGGAAAATGAATGTTCAGTAGTGATTCATTAATGTCAGGAAGTTTAAGCCAATCGAGTACCTGTGACGGAAGGGACTCCGGGATTTTTCCATGGACCCGTTGAAGAAGTTGGTATTCAAGTTTATGGAGGACTCTGGAGGTGATAAAACTGTTCTTCAGCTTCTCTGTGGTGGGGTAGGCAGCCTGAAAACTGAAGGGATAGGCTATTTGCGCTGCTTTCCCGGCTTCCTCCATTTCAGGGTGGGGTATCGTCCAAATCCCATTATATACCTGGGGTTTGCCGTATATTATGTACTCCGTACCGAATTTGACAGATTGCTGGATCCACTTGATTCCCTGAAACCAGATTAGTTCAATTGACCCAGTTTCATCCTCCAGCCGGGCAGTCAGGCGCACTCTGGGCTTTTTGCCTGCAAGTTCCATGGTTGCCACTTTCCCTCTGAGCTGAATATAGGCCTGATCAGAATTGACCTCCCTGATGGTTAAAAACCTGGTGCGGTCGGCGTACTTAAAGGGGTAGTGCCTGAGAAGATCTTCAAAGGTCTGAACTCCAAGTTCCTTGAACAGCATTTCCGCCCGTTTGGGTCCCACCCCGGGTAAAAACTTGATGTCGGTGTCAAGAATAGGGTCCATCCCGACGAATTTAGCAGGAATAACGGTCTTTGTTAAATAATGTTAATAAGTCGGGGGTTAAAATGGTTCTCCTGAATTACGGCTATTTTTGCAACAAAAGGATCACCCACATGGAACATATTATCGCCCTCAGGGGATTAATCAAGAATTATCAGGTTGGTACCCAGATCGTGCAGGCACTGCGCGGTGTTGACCTAAATATAAAAAAGGGAGAATATGTCGCCATCATGGGTCCTTCGGGCTCGGGCAAATCAACCCTGATGAATATCCTGGGAGCATTGGACACCCCTTCAGGAGGAGAATATCATCTCAACGGGACCGATGTCAGCAAAATGGTTGACGATGAGCTGGCACAGATCAGGAATAAGGAAATTGGATTTATCTTTCAGACATTCAATCTGTTACCCCGTTATGATGCCCTGGAGAATGTTATGTTGCCGCTGATTTACGGTGGGGTGCCCAAACATGAAAGAAGGGAAAAGGCACTTAAGGTCCTGGAGGAGGTCGGCCTTGCCGACCGTGTGACCCACAAACCCAATGAACTCTCCGGAGGCCAGAGGCAGCGCGTTGCAGTTGCGAGGGCCCTGGTCAATAATCCGGCGATCATTCTGGCGGATGAGCCAACCGGAAACCTCGATTCCAAAACCTCGGTCGATATCATGAATCTGATCAAAGTGATTCATGATCTGGGCAATACGATTATCGTGGTAACTCATGAAGAGGACATTGCCAGAAGGGCCCAAAGAATCATCCGGCTTCTTGATGGGAAAATTAACAGTGACCTTCCGAATGTCCCGATAGCGTAACGATCAGTCTGATTGATCGTTAATCATTTATTAACATTTTTATCCCCATGTTGTTTTATTGAGCAATTAATTTACATTTGCGAAAAAATTGCCCAAAAAACCACTCATATGTATTGGACACTTGAATTGGCATCCAAACTTGAGGATGCGCCCTGGCCGGCAACCAAAGACGAATTGATCGATTTTGCCATTCGTTCCGGTGCACCACTGGAGGTGATTGAAAATCTCCAGGAGATCGAGGATGAAGGCGAAATCTATGAAAGCATAGAAGATATCTGGCCTGATTATCCAAGCAAGGACGACTTCTTCTTTAACGAGGAAGAGTACTGAAAAAACAGAAAGGCGCCACCGGCGCCTTTTTTATTTCCAAATACCCAGAGTTTCCCGGCTCTGAGGTCGCTTGTCGCCGAGCCACTTAAAACCATCGAGATACAGATCCTTGTCGCCCAGATCCTTCAGAGGTGTCAGCTTGGAATCAGGATCTTTAAGAAATGATATTCTGTCAATCTTCTTGTCCTTGAAAAAGATCACTATACGGCTGCTCACGACTCGGTTCTGACCAACAATCTCTTCCTCATTCTTAAGGTAGGAGAGGGACTCTCCGTTTCCGTCGACCTCAACCCTGCTCAATTGGTCATTTTCAAAGAACCCGTTGATGCTTTTACCTTTGATCTGGTTGAAATAAATTGAATCTTCCCGGGTAATCAGAAATCCAGAGCCCAGAAGTTCCATTTTTTTTATCCCCCCTTTCCTGAGGTACATCAGAAGGGTATCGGCTGTCTGCTGATTTTCGTCCTGCCAGATGACCGGCTCCCTGAATAGTCTGATCAGACTGTCAACCACCAGATAATCAAGTGAGTCACATCTGCCCTGCAGGTCGGTTCTGTAAAACTGGACTTTCGGATACGCCTGGATACGCCTCGATTTCAGCTCCTGTTCCCTTGAAGAGATCAGGGTGTCGGAATGGAGGAACAGGCTGTCCTTCTGGTCGATCATGATATAATCAACATTGTCGGTAACCCTGAACATGTTTTTCAATTCATCATAGAAAAGCCTGTTACCGGTGATCACCATGTTTTCAACCGTATCACGAAGTTCGATGTTCCCGAAGGCATCAGTAATGTGAATATCCTGATTATAGATCAGACTGTCGGTCCGGAGCTGCTGCTCTTTTGCCTGCATGTACACTTTACCATGGAACACCGACAGTTTGTTTTTTGAATCATAATATCCCCGGTTGCATGCAATGTAGTTGGTGTCGCTGAAGACCTCGGTAGGACCCTCGAACCACATGGTCTCTGTTTTGGAGTTGTAACGCAGGCTGTCGGTGAACAGCGTGTTGTCAGGATTGGTCATAACCACATTCTCCTTGAACACAAACATGTTCTGGTTTACATAATAGTAACCCCAGTAACTCTCAACCGTGTTGGAACTGTCCTTAATGTGACCTCCGCCATAGTACCAGGCGATCTCCTCCTTCATGTTATAATCGAGAGCCGGAGCACGAAGGGTCTCAACCACATTGTCCATCAGAACGTTATGGTCAAGCTTGGCCTGTTCGGTCTTGCCGTTGTAATCAATTTGTCCCGAATAGAGGTGCAGGGTATCTGCCTTGATGATATGAACCCGGCTGAATCCGTGAAACCGGCTGTTGGCCTGATCCAGGTAAGCGCTGTCACAGGTAAGGATCAGATTTTTATGTTTCATCCAGACATTACCCAGTAATCGCTGGATTCCCTTGCCAATGGATTCGTCATATTCGGTGATGTCAGCACTGAAATCAACAATCCTGGTTTCCTGCGACCGGGCGGCGAGGGATGAACACAGCAGAATAGCTGCGACAGAGAGCAGTTTAGGCCAGCATCTCATGAATGATGTCTTCCACCGATATACCCCGGGCTTCGGCTTTGTAATTTCTGATGATCCGGTGCCTGAGAATTGCCGGAGCAATAGCCCTTACGTCTTCAATATCAGGTGAATATTTACCGTTAAGGACGGCATGGGTTTTTGCCCCGAGGATCAGAAACTGGGAAGCCCTGGGTCCGGCGCCCCAGGTAAGGTACTCCTTCGCCATGGTGTGGGCATGTTCACTTCCGGCACGTGTTTTTGAGGCAAGTTTAACGGCCCACTCGATTACGCTCTGGTTAACGGGAACACGGTGAATCAGATCCTGGTACATCAGGATCTCCTCACGGGAGATCACCTGACTGAGCAAGGTGGTACCGCCGGAGGTGGTTTTTCTCACGATGTTCACCTCGTCGGCAAAAGCGGGGTAATCCAGCAGAATATTGAACATAAACCGGTCGAGCTGGGCCTCGGGCAGGGGATAGGTTCCCTCCTGCTCAATGGGATTCTGGGTGGCCAGAACAAAAAAAGGATCCTGCAGCTGATACCGGATCCCTCCGGAGGTCACTGCCCGTTCCTGCATGGCTTCCAGCAGGGCGGATTGTGTTTTGGGAGGCGTACGGTTGATCTCGTCGGCAAGGATCATATGGGCAAACAGCGGACCTTTAACAAAGCTGAACTGCCGTTCGGAATTCAGGATCTCGGTCCCGATAATATCAGACGGCATCAGGTCGGGAGTGAACTGGATCCTTTTGAAATCCAATCCAAGAATCTGGGCTATAGTGGTTACCAGCAAGGTTTTAGCCAGCCCCGGTACCCCCACAAGAAGACAATGTCCGCGGCTGAAGATGCTCACCAGAACCTCCTTCACCACCTCATCCTGCCCGATGATCACATTCTGGATCTCCTGAAAGAACCTCTCGTAAGAATCTTTTAGCCTGTCAACCGCCTGCTTATCGTCCATAATTTTCACTATTTCACCCATCCTTCTCTTTCGAACGAACAATTCCTGAAATCCGGATCTATCCTGATATAAGTGTTTTTCTGTTTCTTGCCGATCCACTCATTCAGCACTCCCTGCTCCTTCTCCTGAAGAGCCAGGTTCTGGAGAAAGGTGTAATCCTGCTTCAGATCGGCCCGGTGCGCCGGTCGCCTGGATTTCAGGGTAATAACCTTGTATACCGGTTTATTGTTGCCATCTCTGCTTTCAAATACCTGGGAGATTTCGCCTACCTTGAGGTTCTTTACCGCATTCAGGATCTCAGCCGGCAGTTCCTGTGGTTCAAACCAGGTGGTATTGGCATTCTGGGGGTTGGATGTCTGAGCATCACCTTTATTTACGATCAAACCGCCGCTGCTTCTGGTATCCTTTTCATCAGAATAGAGCAGTGCAGCTTCTTCAAATTTGACCTTCCCTTCCCTGACCAATCCTGCGATACTGTCAAGTTCCTTTCTCACCCTGGCTTTTTCCTCAATGGTAGGCTTGGGATTCAACAGGATATGCCTGCAATCCACTAGGTCGCCCCTGCGTTCGATCAGTTGTATGATATGGTAACCGAAATCGGTTTTAACCACCCTTGAAATATCCCCGGGCTTGAGATTAAATGCAGCGGCCGCAAATTCAGGAGCCAGGATGCTTCTCGGTTGCAGTCCAAGCCTTCCACCCCTGGGAGCCGAACCCGGATCTTCAGAATAGAGTACAGCAAGGGTTTCAAAGCTTTCTCCTTTGAGGATCCTGTCGCGGAAACCATTCAACCGGTCCTGCACCTTTTTAATTTCAGATTCGGGAACCTGCGGTTTCATAACGATCTCCCGGATCTCCATGGTTTCAGGTCTCAGAGGGATCTGATTGGCAGGTAACTTCTTGTAATACTTCTGAACCTCCGATGGCGTAATTTTTACCCCACTGGTTATGGTCTTACTCATTTTGTCGGCAATCATGTTCTCCTTCTGGGGCTTAAGAAAATCTTTCTTGATCTCAAGCAGCGATTTATTGAACATGTTCTCGAGAACCTCCTGCGAACCCACCTGCAGAATATAGGTCTGCAGCTTGTTGTCGATAAGGCGTTCAACCTCGTCATCAGAAACCATGACGCTGTCGATTTCGGCCTGGGTAACTAGAAGTTTGGTGATCAGCTGGCTTTCAAGAACAAAACAATAGGGGTCGATCGGAAAATCAAACCTCTGGCTCTGATATTCCTTGATCGCGTTCTCAAGGTCAGATTGCAGAATGGGGTATTTACCCACCACGGCCACAATGCGGTCCATGATCATCGGATCCTTCTGTCCCACCACCTGTGCTTTTAGCAGGACGGGAAAAGACATCAAAGTAAGAGCCAGTATCAGGACCTTACTGCGGTCAGTTTTGGTAGACCTCAACTTCATTTGAGATAACAGCTTCATTATAAATAGATTCCTCCAGCTCTTTCAGAAAATCAATCTTTCTTTTATTAATAAGAATATCGATGATATCATGTCTGACATATTCAATCGGGGCGGTTTCTCCCGGCAATTTAAAGTCAGATATCTTCACATAATGGTAATAGCGTTCATCTTCAGCCTCAAGATACTTGTACCTCCTGAGAAACTGTTTCGGATCCTCAACGGTTCCGGGGATCTTCTGCATCAGTGAATTGAACGATAACCAGGTGCTCTCAAAAGATTCTGTATAATCGGCATACTGATCCGCAATTTCCCCCAGTCTTGTATAGGCAACATCACCTGATGAGTGCGCGAGTTCTCTGAATTCCCTGATTTTTGGAGCCGATTTTGGCAATCTGAAATAGACACCCTTCACAATAGGGGCCTGCAGAAGGAAATTTTGAGTGTACTGGTTGTAATAGGATGAGATCTGTGCATCTGTGACCACCGTATCAAGCTGCTGTGCCACAAGAAGCTTTTCATATTCATAGATCAGCAGCGTGGTCCTGTACTCCTGAATTTTTTGCTCCAGATCCTTTTGGGCGGCTGTCAGATTGAATTCAGCCTTGTTGACCAGGGCTTTCTTTTTCAACCACAGTTCGATATGGGATTTGATCATGTCCAGACTGTCCTCTTTGGTGGTGCCCGGGGGGATCATTTCCAGTATATCGCTTGGATACAGGTAATTACCGTAAGCCCTTGCCAACGGCTTCTCGTCATTCCGGCTATGCCTGAAATTACAGGATACCAGCATTAGAGGGATCAGGAGCAAAGGCAGGTAACGGCGCATTGAATCAGATTTTTATTTTGGAAAGTACGTCCTGATTGACTTTCACCGGATATTTTTCCCGGAGGTTCTTCACCCATTCTTTTTCGAGGGTATCCTGATAATCGGCAGTCACCTGACCTCTGATATCTTCGAGTTTCTTGGGCCTTGGCTCCACAACCCGGTTGATCCAGACGAAGATCTTTGCATCCTGCTCATCAATAACCTCGGTAGCACCGCTCTTCCATTTTACCTGATCGATTATCCAGTTGTCGCCCTTGGTGTAAAGCTTGTCTTCAATCTCGAAACTGTTTCCGCTGTATTTGCCGCATATTTCACCCAGAGTGTTCTGGATGGTGGCACCGTCACATCCGCCCTTGCATTTTTTTGTCAATGTAGTCCGGAAATCGGAAACCATATTGTCGAGCTTATTGCTTCCTTTGGCGGTTATCATCACAGCATCCAGCCTTTGAGGCCACATGTACCTGTTCTGGTTGGCAGCGAAAAATGCTTTCAGTCCGGTGGTATCCTGTGTGGCTTTTGACCAAACCATCTTGTCGGTGATTTCGAACAGGAGATTGCCATCCCTGAACTCCTGATACAGATCCCGGAATTCCGGATATTTCTTATCAAGCTGCTTCTCTTCGTATTCGAGAATCTTCATTTTCTCAAACTGCTTGTATTTGTCGTCAACGAATTCGGCAATTGTCCTTTCAGTGCTCTCCCGCTGGTTCAGTGCCAGGAACCTGGCAAAGTCATACTGCCTGACGGTCAGGTCCCCGAGGGTAAAGAGTGTGCCGGTCTTCTGGAGGGCGGGATTGGCATCCCAGCGGCCTTCGAAAACCGACGGATCCACCAGCCGGTAAAACTCCTCAAGTGACGGGGTGTTCAATTTGTAGTTGTATTCTTTTTTCAGCTTTTCAACCACCGACCGCTCGCTTTTCAAGGCCCTTTCAGGGGATGCACTGATCTGGCGATACAGGGTGCTCCTGGCTTCCTCGTAAGATTCAGGCGCTTTGCGGTCGAGCAGCCGGATAATAAACCACCCCAGGGAGGTCTCAATAGGTTCGGTAATGTCTCCCGGATTTTTGAGGGAGTAGGCTGCCTCATCAAACGCGGGCTCCCGTTCCCTGGGTCCCATCCAGAAGCCGGCATCCCCGCGTACAGCCATAGTGCGGTCATCCGAGTATTTGCGCGCAAG
>Ga0172368_10002540_pt1 | contig 23137 bp, 23 predicted proteins | sample Lak11m_FD_114540 | JGI IMG/M metagenome (GOLD analysis project Ga0172368, IMG submission 114540) | Freshwater microbial communities from Kabuno Bay, South-Kivu, Congo - kab_022012_11m | ecosystem: Environmental > Aquatic > Freshwater > Lake | place: Democratic Republic of the Congo: South-Kivu...
TAAGGTTTTGCCCTTGAGATAACGCTTGAGCTCCTTTAAAGCGAAGATTCCCAGGGTTTGCGGTGAGCGCAGTTTGCCTTTACCCTTGCAATACGGACAGGGATGGAAAGAAAGCATCTGCACAGTCTTGTGGATACGTTCACGGGTCATCTCCACTATCCCAAATTTGGAGATCCCTTCTATATCATATTTTGCCCGGTCGCTTGAGAGGGCTTTTTTCAAGATATTGAGCAGCTCCCTGCGGTGGCCTTCGCGCTCCATATCAATAAAATCAATCACGATTATCCCGCCTAAATCACGCAGTACCAGCTGACGGGCAATTTCAACCGCAGCCTCCGCATTAACCTTAAAAGCCATATCCTCCTGGTTTACCTTTTTCTTAAAACCGCCGCTGTTTACATCGATTACCACCAGCCCCTCAGTCGGTTCAATAATCAGGTAAGCCTTGGATTTCATATAAACATGGCTCTCAAAGATGCGATTGATCTGTTTTTCTACATCTTTGGCGCCAAAAAGGTCATCCCCCCTGTAAAACTCAACCCTTTTGCATAAATAGCTTAAGAAGGTGCGCATAAAATGCTGGATACGGTAAAATTCCGGCTTGGAATCCACAATCAGTTTTGTGACATCTTCGGTAAAAGAATCACGGATTGCCCGCAGCGCTAAATCATACTCCTCATAAACCAAAGCCGGCGCCTTTTTGCCCTGGGCGCCCTTCTCCAGCCTTTGCCATAATTTATAAAGGAACTGCGCGTCGCGTGTCAGCTCCTGCGCAGAGCGTCCGCTGGCGGCAGTGCGCACAATAAAACCTACCGGGGTAGGGAATTTAAGCCCTCTGAAAATATCGCGTAAGCGCCGCCTTTCACCCTCATCTTCAATGCGCCGGGAGATACCGCCCTGCTTATCCATCGGCATAATCACTAAATACCTGCCGGCTAAGCCAATTTGAGTAGAAAGACGCGGGCCTTTGGTGCCAAAAGATTCTTTAACTACCTGGACCAATATCTCCTGGCCCTTTTTTACCTCTTTGATCGGAGTCTGCTGGGGGCTCTCCACAGATTCATATGCGGACTCAATCTCCGACAAGTATAGAAAACCATTCTTCAACAGGCCGATATCCACAAAGGCGGCTCCGATTGAAGGCATCACCGCCTCAATCCTTCCCTTGTAAATATTCCCCACGATGGTGCGGTCCTGCGGCCGCTCGATATGAAACTCAAGCAGCTGGCCGTCCTGGACTATGGCAACCCGTTTTTCCTGGGTTTCGGCATTAATTAAAATTTCCTTGGACATCTTTTACTTGTATCCCTTCTGGTAATTGTTTTTGCAGCCTATTTTTAAAATCCGCCGGCTCAACCGGAAATTTTAAAACTATGGAAGCTTCTTCGTTTTCGCTTTCCAACCCCAGCTTCAAAGCTCTTTTTAAGCTTAATTTAGGATGCGGGCTAAAACCCTCTGTCATTTTCAGGGGGAATTCTGCCCGGCGCATAGCGCGCGCGAATAGGCGCATAAGGTCTAAATGCGAAATATAACGCATCAGCCCTTTTTTGGAAAAACTAAAATTTACTCTATACATATCTCAACCAAAATTAGGGGACGTTTCTATTTTTTCTTTTTCTTGGTATCTAAAGGTTCTTTTTTAATTTCAACAACTACCGGCCGGCCCAACCTGTCTTCCAATTTGGCTAACTCCTCGGGCGTATACTCATTTTCCTTGATGATCCTGGCTGTAATAAAAATTAAAAGGTCGATTTTTGTGTTAGTAGTTGTCTCGCGGCCAAAAATCTTGCCCAGCCCCCAGGGAAGATCCTTCAAAAAGGGTATGCCGATAGTTTCCCTTCCTTTGACATCTTTAAGCAAACCGCCGATCACAATCGTTTCTTTGTCTTTCAGTAAAACCTGGGTCTGCACCTCGCGTACGTCAATAATAGGATAAGTTGTTGTCGTGGCATCTGCGGCGTCTCCGGCAGTAGATGTAGCCGTGACAGTAGAATTAGAAGAGGTAATGCTGGGATGAATAATCATATTAATATACCCCTCTTCGCTTATTTGCGGCACGACATTTAAACGGATGCCGATCTCCTGATAATAATCTAATGTCTGGGTAATCGTGGAGTTGGTCCCTGAAGTACCGGCCGTAACTATAGATTCAAGTATAGGAGTATGATACCCCACTAACATTGAGGCTTCCTGATTATCCAGCGTAAGCAGGCTCGGCGCAGAGAGGGTGTTAACATCCGCGTTATCCTCTAACGCATGAATAACCGCTTCAAATTTAGTGCCGGTTATTTTCTGGAATATAAATTCGCCTCCCGCGTTATAAGGCTGATATCCCAGGATGGTGGTTGTCGCCGGGCTGAATAAAGACGGGACTAACGGATTTGAGGTTGTGGCAATAGTGCCCGTATGGCCTCCAATAGCGGTAGAGCGGCCGGCATTCTGGGTAGTTACCGCATTGGTAGTGGCGGCATCCTTGGAACCCAGCCCCCAATCCATGCCGATGTCCCTGAGCTTATCCCGGCTGACCTCAATAATCTTTGTTTCAATTAAAACCTGCTTAGGCTTAACGTCAATCTTGGGCAGGATTATATTGCGTATTTTATCAAGAAAGCTCGCTGTATCGGTGATCACCAGCATCTTGGATTTTACCGACGGGTCAAACTCCGCCTTCTTCATCACGGTCTGGCCCTTTTCATCCTTTTCATAAGAAACCGTCTCTGACTTAGTGGCGTTGGCTGCGTCTTTTGCCGATGAGGCTTCGGAGACGGCAGACTCCCTGCCAATTTTAAAGGTCCCAAACTGCCAGCCTTTCTGTCCGCGGGTATAGAGAACTGAAATTTTCCCGCGCGGCGAAAGCAAGGGGATAAGAATCTTCTGCGCGTCCTGTGCGTCTAAGAATTTCAAGGTAATGATCTCCGTCTGCAAAGGCTCTTCGGCCGAAATCTTAGCCACATTCTCCACCTTGGTTACCAGGATAATATTACCCTGTTTCTGGTAACCAAAACCATAGGTTTTCAAGATTACATCCAGGGCGATCTCCCATGGGACATCGCTAAGCCGCACCGAGACATTCCCCGTGACATCAGGCGTGGTCACTATATTTACCCCCGACTTATAGGAGATAATCTTAAGCACATTAGAAATATCCGCCTCCTTAAAATCCAGGCTAACGTTGCCTTGTCCGGCAGGGCTGTCTTCTTTTATAACCCCTGCCTCTGATTCAGGGGCGGCGGGGGCGTTTTGAGTATCCTGGCCACAGGCGCAGGCATAAACAAAAATAATTAAACTACAGATCAGGAATAGCTTTTTCACTTTATTTTAGGCCCCTTGTTTTATTTCTTATCGCAATCCTCGGCGATAATCAATCCGCCGGTAGACATAGTATAAACTTTATTGCCGGTAAGATTACAGCTTATCGGCGCCGCTGAACAGTTATACCCCGTAGGCTCAAGCCGCTGGCATTCATACTCATAGCCCCTCAATGAATCAACAGCCAGATAATCCTTCTCCAGATAAGCCGGTTTGCCTTTGGTAAGCTGGTTTATATTGTCAGGATATACGCCTTTATTATCTTTAGCGTAATTCTCTAATGCCGTATAGAAAAGCTTAAGGTTAACCAGCGCCAATGACTGGTTACGTTCAATATTATAGATAACAAACTTCTGGATCACCGTGCGCAGCAATAACGCGCTCAATCCTAAAACGATCATAATTGTGACAAAACTTCGCGCCTTTTTGTTTAGCATCTTTAAAAATCCCTTAAAAAAACTAATCATTCATTGATAAAATCTTTGCCTTTAATTTTAACACAAAGGGGCTAATAAGCAATCACTTTTACCTATATTTCTATAAATCAGGGGACGTTTCTATTTTCCTGGCTATTCCAGGGGAGAAAATAGAAACGTCCCCTGATTTTTCTTTTCCCTTTATTATTCAATTCATCGATTAACCTCTTGGCCCTGATATGATTAGGGTTAATACTTAATGCCTGGCTTAAGGCGCGTTTTGCCTTAATCCTCTGGCCCATATTCAAATAGGCAAGCCCCAAATTATAATAGTAATCAGAAAGCCAGGGATTTAATTCCAGGCAGCGATTAAAGGCACTGACTGCCGCCTCCCAACGCCCCTGCCTGGCAAAATTAATCCCTAAATTATTATAAAACTGTTCGGCGCTGTCAACGTAAGGGGAGCTTCTAAGGAAATCAGAGATAACCCCGCAGTCGGCGGCTTTGGCCGTGGCCGTAATCTCGGATAAAGATTCCAGTATATGCAGGCCAGCCAAATCATGCTCACCCCGGCCGTAATAAATACGCGCCAGATTAAAATGCGCGAATTTAATCCGCGGGTCAAGTTTTAAGGCCAACTTGTATTTTTGAATGGCCTGTTCAACCCGGCCTTCTGCCTCATAAATATTAGCGATATTATTCTCCACCTCCCCCGCTTTCTCAGGAGGGCAAATCTTCTCAACAAGCTCATACTCCTTTTCCGCCTCGGAGAAACGCCGTAATTTAAAATAAAGATTTGCCAGATTAGCGCGCGCCTCAATCAGCCGCGGGTTAATCTCAAGCGCCAATTTATACTCCTCTATCGCCTGGACGTTGAGCCCTTTGAACTCATATTGCAGGCCCAGGTTATTGTGCGCCTGGAAACTCCCGGGGGAATATTTGATAATATTCTTGTAAAAAACTACCGGGTTTGCCCATTCAAAATTGCGCCCGGCGGATAACAGGATATAAAATCCGCAGAGCCCGCAAATAGCCAGGAGAAACAATCGCCTTCTTAAAACTTTATGCAGTATATAAACTAAGCACGTAAAAAAGCTGATTGAGGATAAATAAATAAAATGCTCGGCTATAAAGGCATTAATGGGAAAAATCCCGGATTGCGGAATAAAAAAAACTAAGGCCCAGAAAAACATAAAAGGCGCAGCCTTGTTTTTCGCCGGATACCTTAAGCAACAGGCGCAGGCGATGACAATAAATACGAGGTAAATAAGGCCAAGCAGGTTTCCCGCGTAACTCTCGCCCCAGGCAAGCTGGCGCGACATATGCAAATCAACCGGCAAAATAAGCAGTTTCAGGTAAGTAATGATTATTTGCGGCAAGGAGCTTAAACGCGCAAACCAGGATGCCCTATGCAGCGCGGGGGCTAAAGATACGCTGAATCCTAAGAACAAAAACCTTAAGATCAGGTAAATTAAAGATATGGCAAAAAAAGGAATTGCCCTTTTGATAAAATAATATTTTTCCTTTAGCCTTTCAGGCAATAGGTAAAATATATAACCGCAGATTATGAAAGGAAAAACAATCGCCGCTTCCTTGGATAGCAAAGCCAGGATAAAACTAATTAACGATAGGATATAAAACAGGCTTCTCCGTCGAATGCCGCTTTTCTGGCTCTTGATAAATAATAACAGGCTGAGTATGGCAAATAACCCCATAAGCATCTCTGCCCGTCCGGAGATATAGGTAACCGCCTCCGTATTCAATGGGCTGGCGGCAAAAAAAACAGCCGAGGCAGCGGCAATGGGCAGGCTTGCCAGCAAATTAAATACCAGAAGAAACACCAGCCAGGATACCGCGGCCTGTAAAATTATATTGCTCAAGTGATACCCGAAAGGGTTAAGCTGCCAGAAATGATAATCAAATATGTAAGATATGGTCTGTAGCGGCCGGTAGAAATTCGAGCTGGAATTTGTCCCAAGGTAAAGCTCATTTATAAAGCTGGCGCCAAGATTATTCCAGGAACGGTTAAGCGGATTATTTACAACCAGGGCCTCATCATCCCAGATAAAAGGATTGGTTAAGGAGTTAGCGTAGGCAAGAAAACAGGCCGCGCAGATGGCCAAAAAAACCATCGCCAAAATAAATGGCGACGTTTCTATTTTTCCCCTTTTTTTATTTGATAAAAATAGAAACGTCCCCATTTATTTTAAGGCTTAAGCACCCCGCCTGTTGTAGCAGTATAGGTAATCTTTTTGTTTGCCCCCGCGATAACCGGGCTGGCAGAAAAGGTATAACCGCTCGCAGCCAGATTACAGGCATAGCTATACTCCCCGGAAATTGTAGTTGCCCCGCTTGCGTCGGCGCAATAACTGCCTGCCGAGCTGATAAAACCGGTAAGCTCAGTTACGCTTGCAGGATAAGCACCGCTATGAGAGCTGGCATAGTTTTCCGCGGCGATAGAGAGCTTACGCAGGGTTTCTTTTGCCGCCAGCGCGTTCTTTTCTCCGGAGGTCGTTAAATAAGGCACTGCTATCACAGCTAATAAAACGATAATCGCCAAAACAATTATGGTTTCAACCAGAATAAAACCTTTCCCGTGCATTAACTACCCCCTATTTTCTAAGGCTCAAGTTTAATTTCAATAAATTCCTCCCCAGCGCTTAAGATTACACTGTTGCTTTTTATGTCCACAACCATTTTATCTCCGATCCGGTCACCTTTTTTAACCACCTCGCCGTCAATAATCGCCAGCGGCCTGATTTTATCCCAGACAATACCGGTTAAGGCAAGCCCGGATTGGGTATTTTCTTCGCTTATTATCGGGGCAGCGGTAAAAGGGTCCCTTTTTAATTCAAAAGAACCGGCTTCCCGCTCAAGCAGGTTATATAAACCCATACTGCCCGAATTATCCGCAGGGTTCCTGCCGGATAAATCAACTGTTTTAGGCGCAAGGCTGCGGCCGGCCGGTTTTTTAACCGCATAACTAAACGCAAAAATCAACACCACTAATAAAAAACCGGTTATCCCTAACTCAATTAAATCTTTCTGGCGCATTTTCTTAAATTAACAGATAAAGATTAAACCCTATAGTAGAACGAACCCTGCCGTTAAGCTGGTTATCTTTTACCACATTCAGGCTGACCACGCTGATAAACGCCGGCAGGACATTTTTTAACTCCGTCAGATAGCTCACCATATCTTTATAAAAACAAACTACCTCCATGGTTATCGGCAGATAGCTTGCCGTCTTGCCGTCAATAACTACCTGCCTGCCGGACTGGTCAAGAAATTCTCCGCGCGAACCCGGCCGCAAAGAAACAACGCTGATATTCATCTTACGCGCGACTTCCGGGATAAGCCTTAAACTCTCCTCCTCCTGCTGGGGGAACTTATTGCTCAAATAAAGCTGCCTTTGCTTTAAGACGCGGATTGCCTCATCCCTGCTTTGCGAGCCGGAAAGAAGCTCCTCAATGCTTTTTATCTGCTGCTGCGTCAAGGCCAGTTCAATCTTTAAGCCGGCGATCTCTTTGCTTCCGGGAAAATATAAAAACACCCAAAGCAGCAAAAGAACAAACAGCAAGACGGCGCTGATTATAATTATATTCTTTTGGTTTTGGGTGATCTCTATTTTAGGCAGGTCCATTCTATTTAGCCAGGAGGCAATCTATCTCAAAGCTATTTTCCCCCTGCTCCTCCTTGGAATTAACCAGGTTTGCCTCCTGGATAAACTTTGAGCCTTCCAGCGCCTGCATGAACTCCGTAAGCACCTTTTCTACCGGATCCCCGCCGGCAAGCACCACACCGTTAAGCTGCATCGTGTGGCTTAACTGATCAAAATCAAATTCATTAAGTATGATATTTGCCGGCACAACCGAGCCGATTAATTTCAGCAGGCCTGCGGAAGGCACCTTCCCGCTGTGGATCTTGGCGATGAAATCATCCCTTAAATCCACCTCCTGTTTTAGGGTTTTAACCTCCTCTACGCTTTGTAAATGCAGCCTGGCGATCTTTAAACGTTTTTTATAATCACGGACCTGGAAATTAATCACAAACCAGCAGAAGCCGAAAATCGAAGCAATAGCAACCGCGGTTACGCGCAGGGCGCTCTTCTGGATCAATTCTATCTTGCGGCCCCTTATTTCAGGGGGCAGCAAATTTATCCCGGAGGTTGAGAGGCTAAGCCCGATGGCGCTGGATAGCTGGCTGGCATCCAGAAAAAACTTTTCCGCGTCCACGTTTTTGATATCAAGCAGGGCGGGAAACGGCAATTTCTCTACCTTCATATTAAGCTGCTTCGCCAGGTAGCTGTCAAGGTTTTTCAGGTTCGCTCCTCCGCCGGTAATATATAAAACCTCGGGATTTCCTGAGCCGCTTTCGGAATTAAAATAGTCAAAAGAACGCTCTATCTCCTTGGCCGCCGTCTCAAGCAGCGGCCGCATAAGCGGGATAAGCTGGCTTGTCCTTATGCCATCATCAAGCAGGGTTGTTTCGTCAAGAGGGATCCCCTCCTGGCGCGTTAACTGTTCAGCTTTATCAAAACGGATCTCAACCTTGCCTTTATCCGTTACCAGCGAAGCGCATAAAGAAGCGGAAAATTTCGAGATAGAAAAATTAAGGCTCCTGATAAAACTCAATTTATTATTTTGATAAATGGAAATATAAGAATGGGTGTGGCCTATATCAAAAATAGCGCTGGATTGCGCACCGGTAGAGAGGGCATCCAGCATGCCGCAGTAATTAAATACACTGCTTGATACTCTCTGCGGTTCAAGCCCGCAGGCGATAACCGCAAGGACATATTTATTAACTACCTCTTTTTTGGCGAAAACGCAAAAAATCTCAATTTTCTTGGCGCCTTCGTTATCCGCGTATTCACGGATAACCTGCAGGTCCGATACGCTTTCCTCAACGGCAAAAGGAAGCTCGGGCTTAAGCTGCCACCTTGCTGCCTTGAGCAATTCATCCTTAGGCATATGCGGAAGGCTGAGCTTCTTGATAAAGATGCCTTCGGGGTCAGAGATGCTTAGGTAAGCCTGCTTGCCGGATATTTTATTGCTCTCAAGGACCTGCTTAAGAAAAGCGCTTATCCCCTCTGATGTGCTTGAAGCTGTATCAAACTCTTTTAAGGCGTAGGCGGCAAGTTTACAGGTATCATCCCCCGTTTGCAGGCAGGCTATTTTAATAAACGAACCCCCGAAATCAATACAGGTGATCCGATTATAACCCTGCCTGAATTTTAAGAACTTGAGCCACTCCATAATTACGAAATAATTATAAAACGTATTCCCCTTTATTGATTACCGTGTTTACCTTGCTGCTCAACTTCTGTACGCCTAAAAGCTAAACTACCCCCGCTAAGATCAAAAAGAACATACCTTTTCCCCTATTGCAGCCTGTTTATAGTAACCGACGAGGCTTGTTCCGACTGGCCCTGCCAATCATTATACAGCCCGCTGCCGGTTTTAGCAATTATAATCATGCGTATTCGCCTGACATTAGCGGCGGTTGCGGTTACCGCTTCATTCGTATCGTAATAGGTAAAAAGCGCTCCGCTTTTACCGCTGAGAGTTACCCCGGTTAAACCTGAGGCATAAGCTGGCATAACTGCCTCTGCCCCGGTACCTATCTTACGGTAAAGTTTATTCGTTCCGGCGTCCCAGCGATATATGATAGCCAGATCATCCTGATTAATGAAGGTTACCTGATTAACCGCGATACCGCTGATAACTCTGGCAAAACGTAAGCCCCTGGCCTGGGCATCCCCCTCAATCATAACCTCTAAAGCATCATTGGCTAATTTATCCATATTCAGCTGGTTAGGGATAAAAACCGAGTTCTTCACCGTATAAACCATAATCCAGGCGCCTGCTCCGGACAATACGCCGATTATGGCAATTACCATAATTAACTCAATAAAGCTAAAACCTCTTAGCAGTTTAGAATTTTTCATTATTCTAAAAAGGGTAACGTATATTCCTGGATATATAAGTAACCAGCTTCACCAATACCGCGGCACTTCCCGATTTACTGACCTGGACAGTTATCTTCTTGGTGCCTTCCAAGCCAAAAAACCAGCTGTTTATTAAGGCAACCGTACGCGTTAAATCATAATCATAACCTTGATATCCGGGAATGCTGGCAGAGACAATATCATTATAGTCAGTATTGTTAACCTGTTCCAAGTCAAACCTGGCCAGATTATTAGCCATAGTCATATCCTGCGACTGAAAAACACTCTGTATATGCCTGCTTAAGGTAATGGAGATGGGCAGGGCAATTATGCCGACTACGACAATAGTCATAATCAGCTCGATGAGCGTAAAACCTTTCAGTTTACGGCGAGGTAATCTCGGTATTAATCTCATAGATATCATCAATGCGCGAGGTAGTGGAATAACTATCCGGCATCAGGTTATAATCCGCCGCGATCGTGCGGTAAATATTTGAGCCGGAAACCCTGCCCGTTGATTTAATAGTAAATACGCAATTGTTGGAATCAGGATATACCTGTACTGTCTTGGTAAATCCATCAGTCATCACAAACTGGATACTCATGCTGTTTAAGCCGTTCATACTGCCGCTAAAACGCAGCCGGTCAATTGAAATAGTCGCAGTACCGGTTAAGGCATAATTAACAGGAAGGTCTGCGTTTGCGGGAGAGCTGAGGTTACCGGTCCAGCGATTTGAACCTGCAATCCTTATAGACTGCAAACTCCTGGGTTGGCCGCTCTTGCTCCAGGTAACCACCATGCGGTCAATGGAGACCGTTGGAGAGGCTGAACTGGTGGCTTTTTGTATTTTTAAGTCTTCGACATCTGTTCCGCTCTGTGAAGTGTCAGAGGTATCCACCATAAGCAGGTCCGCGGCTGTGCCGCCCCTGTGATAGGTCTCACCGGGCTCAACCGTAACCTGGCCTAAAGAAAATGAACCGTTTGTGAAAGACGGAAAATGGCTGGAGCGCACTTCAAATATCGCGTCATGAATCCCTGCCTGGGCAAGATACAGGCATTTTAAACTGAGCTGCTCGGAGTTAATCTGGGAAAACCATTGCACAATAAAAACAGTAAGGCCAAGCACCGCGATAGAAACAAAAACAATCAACATTATTGCCGCTATAAGAGCCAGGCCTTTTTTCTGCTTAATCATTTTTAATTAGGGACGGTTCTCAACTCAAAGCTAAACTGTCCCTTTTCTGGGGACACTTTTCCTTTGGTTTAAAGAACCGTCCCTGATTATTTATTGACCGCTTATATGAAATCCCCGGTTGCCGCGGTATAGGTATAAGTATTTCCTGCCGGACCGGTGTAACTTGTGGCAGTAGCCTTGGTCCAGTCAGAGGTAACTCCACCCTGCTGTAATACCGTGTCAAAACAGATATTAGTTGGCGAGCATGCGGCGGTGGTAGCCGAATCCAGGCCTGGTGTGGGATATGCCTTGTTCTGCGCGAAATAAGTATAGATACCCGCGCGTACCCCTCCAACTACCCCTTTTTCCGCTGCTTCTTTGGCGGAATTCTGAAGGTCAAAATACTTAGGCACAGCGACCGCCGCTAAAATCCCCAAGATAACGATAATCATGATTAATTCAATTAATGTAAAGCCTTTCTTCATTTCCCCCCTCCTTCAGTTTAGGAACGGTTCTTAAAAACCTGCCGGCAGGCAGAGAAAACTGTCCCTGTTTAATTTACCAATTTTCATAACCCTTTGTTTGTGAAACAACCACCCCCTTCCTGGGATCATAATAAAGACGGTTGCCAAAGGCGTCTAATGGCCAGCCTTGTTCATCCTGCTCAAGCGAACCTAAGAATTTCTCATTAAAAATAATTTCATCCGTCTGAGACAGCCTATGGCTTGATTGAACAAGCGCTTTTAAATCCTCCGGATAATAACCTTTTAGCTCCTTATACAACACCAAAAGCATGCGGAAATTATTTAACTGATACCGCAGCGAGACCTCCCGGGAATTCCGGGAAAGTGTTCCGATTATTCCTCCGAATACCCAAATCAAAAACCCGATTATTGTCAAAGAAACGCATAAATCCAAAAGCAGCAGGCCGCTGCTTTTTTTCTTAGCCAGTCGCATTATTTTTTAAAGATACTCATTAAATTCCACATGGGCAGGAATATGCCCAGGGCCATAAATAACACTCCCAGCCCCAAAACAAAAATCAATATCGGCTCAATTAATGAGGTCAGGTTATTAATCGTATAATCTACCTGCTCGTCATAATAATTAGAAACATGGATAAGCAGGTCATCAAGCTTGCCGGTATCCTCCCCCACCGAAACCATCTGCGTTACTATCGGAGGAAACAGCCCGCTTACCTTCATCGGCTCAGCGATTCCCTTACCTTCCATTACATTATTTCTAATATTGGTTATGGCCTTAGAAACAACCTCATTGCCGGTTGAGCCTGAGGCAATATCCAGGATCTTTAAAATCGGGATACCGCTGCGCATAAGCGTGCCGGTAATGCGCGTAAAACGTGAAATAGAAAGCTTCAATAACAAAGGGCCAAAAACCGGCACCTTTAGCTTAAAACTATCCCAGCTAAACCTGCCGATTTTGGTATTGATGTAGCGCTTGAAAAGAAAACGCCCGGCTATGCCGATAATAATCAACAGCCACCAAAGCCTGGTTACCGCGTAATTAATTCCCAGGAGTATCTGCGTCGGTAAAGGCAGGGCCTTGGTATATTGCTCATAAATCTTGGCGTAGCGCGGGACAACTAAAACAGTCAGCACGACAAAACCGATAATCATCGCCACTACCACGATAATAGGATACCGGGTTGAGGATTTGATCCGCAGCCGGATGGTTTCATCGTGCTCGCTCAAAGTTGCCAGCCTCTCTAAAACATCATCCAGGCGGCCGCTGGCCTCCCCTGAAGCAACCATGTTTAAATAAAGGCTGTTAAATATCTGCGGGTATTTCTCTAAAGCACCGGATAAATTTGAACCTGATTCAATATCCCGGATTATCTGGCTGATCACCTCTTTAAAAACTTTATTCTGCGCCTGTTCGCGCAGGGCGCTCAAAGAAAGCAGGATTGGCAGGCCCGCCTTCTGTAAAGTCGCCAATTGGCGGGTAAACATATTAAGTTCGGAGAATTTTACCCGGATGAGCGAACCTGAGAATTTAAACGCGCGGCTGGCTTGCCTTACCTCGGTTATGGAAACCGGGGTAAACCCCATCTGGATTAACTTTTGGGCTACGGCGTTTTCATCATCCGCCTCCATTACCCCACGGGCCTCTTTACTAAACTTATCCCTGCTTTTATATTGGTAATTAGGCATGAATTACTCTACTTCAGTAACCCTTAGTATCTCTTCAATAGTAGTTAATCCCAACCTGGCCTTCTCTAACCCGTCTTCGCGCAGGCTTTTCATTCCCAATTCAATTGCCTTATTTCTTATCGTATCCGCGGAATTCCTCTCTTCAACCATTTTGCGGATAGTTTCATTAAGCACCAATACCTCGAATATCCCGATTCGGCCTAAAAATCCGGTATTCTTGCAGGCGGGGCATCCTTTGCCGCGGAAAAATTTTACTTTGGCATCCAAACCTAAATCCTGTAAAGCCGAAGGCGTAGGGGAATATTCCTCTTTGCACTTAGGGCAGATCTGGCGCACCAGGCGCTGCGCAACAATAAGTATTAATGAGCTGGAGATTAAAAACGGCTCTAAGCCCATATCAATCAAGCGGGTCAAGGAGCTGGGCGCGTCATTAGTGTGCAGGGTTGAGAAAACCAGATGCCCGGTCAAAGACGCCTGAATAGCCACCTCCGCCGTCTCTTTATCGCGGATCTCTCCGACCATAATCACATCCGGGTCCTGGCGCAAAATTGAACGCAGGCCGTTGGCAAAAGTAATATCCGCCTTAGGATTCACCTGGGTCTGGCGGATCAAAGGCAATTCATACTCCACCGGGTCTTCAATGGTAATGATGTTTTTTTCCATCGAGCTGATAGTACTCAAGGCGGAATAAAGCGTAGTGGTTTTACCGCTGCCGGTTGGGCCGGTAACCAGAATAATCCCGTTTGGCTGCAGGATCATTTTGCTAAAGATCTCCAGGTTTTCTTTTGTAAAACCCAGGTCCTTTAATCCCAGTAGAATAGAGGTGCGGTCCAATAAACGCATCACCACATTCTCGCCGTGGACAGTGGGAAAGGTTGAGACCCTGATATCCAGATCTTTGTTCTCCAGTTTTACGCTGATCTTGCCGTCCTGCGGCCTTCTGTTTTCGGCGATATCCATTTCCGCCAGGATCTTGATCCTCGAGATAACCGCATTCTGCAACTTCTTCGGCAGGCTGTGTACTTCATGCAAAATTCCGTCAATACGGTAGCGCACGCGCAGGACCGCTTGCTCCGGTTCAATATGGATATCCGATACGCGGTCCTTGACTGCCTCGGAAACCAGGATATTTACTAATTTTATCACCGGCGGCTCCTCCGCGACCTCGGTCAAGCCGCCTTTATCAGCCAGCAGTTTTTTACTCTCAATTATCCTGACAATCTCCTCAACGGAATTACCCTGGCCATAATAAGAATCCAGGATTTTCTCAATACTTTTTGCAGAAACCAAAACCGGCTCCACGCTGCCCACCTTGCTGATCCTGCGGATATGGTCCAGTGCCTGGATATCTCCCGGCTCAACCATCGCTACCGTCAGAGCATCCATGATCTTAAAAAGCGGCACTGCCTTATATTTGATCGCAACGCTTTCCGGAATAAGCTTGATCAACTCAGCATCAATAACATAATCTGCCAGGTTCATATATAAAAAACCTGAAGCCGCAGCCCTGGCTTCGGCAATATCCTCCTCGGTAATAAAACCTAATTTCTCCAGCGCCTTTTCAAGCTTGATCCCGGTGCGCTTTACCTCATCTTTAGCCTTCTCCACCTGCGCCTGGGTAATTAAATTTTGTTTTAATAATAAATCAATGATCTCCATCTTACCTTCCTCCACAAAGAGGGCATTCGCGCAACACTATCCTTGTTTACTGCTCGGTTAATTTCGCTAAGAATTCCCTGTCCTGAGTACTCATTTCTAAAAATTCCACTCCCACGTCAAAAGAATTTAATCTGGCAAAACCCGGCCGCAATAGTAAGGCCCAGGCAACCTTTCCTTTACATTGGATATCCCGGCCATCAATGCACATCTTAACCTCAAAAGAATCCCCTGGCTTGACTAATCTTACTATGATCACCCTCATCCCCGTTGCGCTAATATCTTTAACCGCTAAAACGGTATAATTATCCTGCCCGGCGAAACGCGCCTTGATCTCGTAAGGAAAATCTTTTCTTTTGGCTCTTCTTTTACTGTCCATTTAAGAATTAGAGAATTAGGGGACGTTTCTATTTTTTAGAAAATAGAAACGTCCCCTATTTTTTCAACAACTGGGCTACTTTATCTAAAAGGATATCCGGCTCAAACGGCTTAGTTATATAAGCATCCGCCCCCACATCCGCGCCTAATTTAATATCGGATGCCTGAGTACGGGCGGTAAAAAGTATTACCGGTATCTGTTTATATTTCTCATCGAACTTGAGCATGCGGCAAACTTTATAACCGTCTATTTTCGGAAGCATAACATCCAGGATAATCAAATCCGGAAGTTCACTGCGCGCCTTATCCAACCCATCCTGTCCGTCGGAAGCGGAGATAACCTGATAATCATTCGCCTCTAACCTCAAGGAGAGCATCTCCACAAGGTCTGATTCATCATCAATAATCAACAGTTTCGCTTTAGACATAGCTTATTCGGGAATGCCTCTAAACTCCCCTGGCCTTATTCACCAGGCCATGGTAATTAATCGCCTCATCGGGGTAAACCGCCAAGCCAAAGTTTAACTTCATTTCATTGGCAAGGTTATTGTTTTCAAAATAAATCCTTAAGGCCTGCTCAATCCTCTCCTGAACCATAACGCCGCTATTTTTACCGCAATCCCGCATGAGAATAAAGAATTCTTTCGGGTATTGCAACACCAGGTCTTTGCTGCGGTAGAGTTTAGACCTGATAATCTTTTCCATCTCCCGCATTAACTCCTCGGAAATACTCTTTATTTTATCAGAATAAGCCAGAGTTGCAATAACTAAAGTCAAATGCGTGTTGGCCTTGTTCGCCTCCTCAATAGCATCTTCAATATACTCCCTTGCCTTTTGCCCTTCATGGTACTTAGGCAGGGTAAAAATAAACTTTGTGCCTTTGCCAGGTCCGCTTTCTACCCAAATCCTTCCTCTGTGCAATTCGATCAGTCCTTTGGCGATAGAAAGCCCTAATCCCGTGCCTTTTTCCCCGGCTCCGGCAGCGCGTCCGAATTGCAAGAATTTATTAAATACCTTTGGGAGGTCTTCCGCGGCAATGCCGATCCCCGTATCGCTGATTGTAAACTCTACCTCCTCATCCTTCTGCGCCAGCGAAACATCGATATGGCCTCTTTCGGTGAATTTAATCGCGTTGCCAATCAAATTGGTAAAAACCTGGATTATCCTGTCTTCATCAATATACAAGTCCGGTCCTTGTTCCTTTGGCAAATTAATCCTTAGCTCCAGTCCTTTTTCTTTTGCCTTATTTTCAAATGCCGCAAAAACATTTTTTATCAAACCCCTGAAATCAACATTCTTCTTTTTAAGCTCCACCCTGCCGGATTCAATCTTGGAGATATCCAGAAGGCTGTTAATAATCCTGGCCAGGCGGTCAATATTATTCTTGGAGGTAGTAAGAATTTTACCCTGCTTAGGATTAATACTACCGGTTACTCCGTCTAAAACCAGGCTGATACCCTCCTTGGTTATAGAAAGCGGGGTGCGTAATTCGTGAGAGACCATAGAGACAAAATCCGATTTTAACTGGTCCAGCTTCTCCAGCGCGGTATTTTTTTGTTTTAATTCCTCCAGTATCCTTTTACGCTCGGTAATATCCTCCTTAACCGCAATAAAGTTGGTAATTACCCCTTTGGAATCTTTGACCGGAGAAATAGAAGCGCTCTCCCAATATAAAGAACCATCTTTCCTTTTGTTATGAAATTCTCCCCGCCATTGGCCCCCTGCGAGTATCGTATCCCAGAGGTTCTTATAGAACTCCCGGGGCTGCTCTTCGGATCTTAAAATCCGGGGATTTTTGCCTATAGCCTCCTGATACCCATAACCGGTCAACTGCACAAATTTCGGGTTCACATAGGTAATATTGCCGTCTTTGTCGGTAATCACGACTACCGCCGGGCTCTGCTCAACCGCGCGGTTTAAAGCCAAAAGCCTGATTTCCCTGTTTTTACGTTCGGTAATATCCTGCATCACCCCCACTAAACCGGCAATCTTTCCATCCGGGCCGGGATAAGTAGATTTATTTAAAAGCATGATATGTTTTATGCCTTGAGCATCCAATATTTCACTCTCATATATCTTAGTGCCGCCATTGGGCAGGCTAAACAATTTCATATCTATCTTATAATTAATTTCCGCTATCCCCGGGGGATTAAGATCAAACTGGTTCTTTCCAATTACAGCCTTTTTATCTAACCCGAAAAACTGCGCAAAAGCAAAATTACACCCCAGATATGCGCCCTGGGTATTTTTGTAAAAAACCGGGCTGGGGATATTATCAATTAAGGTCTGCAGGTGCTTTTGGGAAACAGCTATTCTTTCATTAGAGGCGCGGTTAATCCGGCTGATAACAAAAAAAACAAAAAATAAAATAAACATGCAGAAACTGATCAAGATACCAAGCAAACGGTGCAGGAACATCTTCTGCTGCCATATATTTACATCCATATCCATGCCGATCAAGGCAACTATCTTATTATTTCTTAAATCAACAACAGGGGCAAAAGCGGATATCCAGCTGCCCCACCTGTCAGTATAAGCATCAACAATAAATGTCCGGCGGCTCAAAAACTTGGCCTTTAACTCCGGGGATGCTTCTTCATAGACCTGGCCCGGGGTAGAACTATTGGCGGAGGAGTCTGGTTCTGAATCCGCAAGGAAAACTATTCTACCATTGTCAAAACGCATTAAATAAACATACGTCAAATCGACATTGGCCTCATTTATCGCCTTAAGCTGCTCTTTAAGGCGCTCGTAATCAGGGGTGCCGATATCCGCAGCAGAAGCAGTGAGTGTTTCCACCCTGCGGAAATTTACCGCCGCCGAAACCGTATTGGCCTTAGCCGACAGCTCATCCACGTTGGACTGGCGGAAATAAGCGCCAATCTTCTGGGTAATCAAACAACCCGAAATCGCCAGGATAAGGTAAGCCGACCCTATTAACAATACCCGCCTTCTCTCCTTTTTCCCCAACCCGCTGCTATTCAGCAATCCCTGCGATAAATACCAGTATGTCAGGATAGTAAAAGCAGCGCACATAATCAAGGCAGCGCGCAGCAGTTGTACAGGGAAACCGAAAAAGCGGATAAAATTATCCTGGTTGAGCAATGTATTATTGAGTAAAGCCGGCGGGCTTGAGATTATCAGTTGGGTAAAAGAATAAGCGCCGATAAATAAGCCTAGTGTAGCGATTAATCGCCTTTGGGGGTTCTTTAATTTTAAAGCATGAAGATAGAGAATAATCCCGGCGCTGAAGGAGCTGACAAAACCTAAAAAATAACGGCAGGTAAAATTAAGGCCGCTGTCTTTGCCAAAATACCATCCTGAATAAACCAATAACAGCCAGGGGATAAAAAACCACTGGCTCAAAGGCCTGCCTTTTAACGCCAGGAAACTCAACCAGGAGAACTCTGCCAGGAACACAAATGACAGCAATATTACTGTCAGGCGCAGCATGCCGAATACGGGGTTATCGCCGACACTGATAGAAAATATATCCAGCCATTCGTTGAGCGCATGGGTAAAACCGAACAGACCAAGCCAAAACCAGGGCAATTTTACCTTTTGATCTCTTATTAACAAAAGGGAGGATGAAGCGAGGATAAAAAAACTCATCCCGTAGATAAAGAAAATATAATCCATCTGGGACTTAAGGAATTCCATCATGAATTTATTCTACATTAATACTGCCGCTTTGCAAGCAAATTAGGGGACGGTTCTATTTTTTGTTAGATTCTATCTCTTTTAACGTCTATTAATAATAAAAGGAGGCTAATATGCCACGCACAAAACGCTTAATCCCAATGGACTTGCCTATGCACATTATGAGCAGGAGCAACAATAAACAGATTATCTTTAATAATGATAGCGATAAATTACGTTACTACTCACTACTGTTAAATCTAAAGAACCAGAATAAAGTTGATATCTTGCACTATTGCATAATGAATAACCACACCCATCTCATTGTGATGCCAAACAGCCAAAGTAAATTAGCCAGGTTCATGAAACAGGTGAACCTGTCATATTTTAATTATTACAAAATAAAAAACAATTATTGCGGGCATTTATGGCAAGGTAGGTTTAAAAGCAATATAATTGATAACGATATATATTTACTTCAATGCGGTAAATATATAGAGCTTAACCCCGTACGCGCGGGAATCATCTCTTCTCCACAAAATTATAAATTTAGCAGCTACAATTACTATGCAATTGGCGCCAAGGACAAGTTAATTACGCCCAGCCCGGTTTATCTTGACTTGTCCGAATCTCCGGACAAACGCAAGAATATTTATATTGAATTTATGATAAATACAGAATGGATAGCTACCGAAAAACTGGACAAACAAAGATTTATCGGCAGTAATGATTTTATCCAACGGTTGCAGAAAGTTTACACTACAAAGGCCGTACCCCTCAGGCGAGGAAGGCCCAAAAGCATAAAATCAGGGGACGGTTCTATTTTCTAAACCGGGCTCGGGGAAAATAGAACCGTCCCCTGATTTAAATGCGGGAGGTTACATAAACGTATCTCAAGATGCCATTGCCTGTGTTTTTAATATCATGAGCGGTTTTAGGAGGGATATAAACAAAACAGTTCTTTTTTACTTTAATCCGTGAGCGTTTTTCGTAAGAAACCTGTGCCTGTCCCTGCAGAATAATCAAGACCTCTTCTTTATTTTGCGTATTATGCAGGCCTACCGACTCCTTGCTTTTTAAAGTTACAAAACCTGAAGCTAAACCATGGGGCTTGCTTGATTCCCCAAACAAACGTAAAAACCTTTTCCTGCCTTTAAGTTGCACACAGAAAACTTTCTTTTTAATCATAGCCTTTAATCCTTTTTTAGGTAAATCAGGGGACGTTTCTATTTTCTAAACCGGGCTCGGGGAAAATAGAACCGTCCCCTGATTTTTAATGCTCCTCTTTATGATGCTCCAAATGTACATGCGCATGCGCATGTACCTTATCTTTATGCCTGTGGCTGTGAACATGCGCCAGATTATTCTCCGCAAGCAGCACCGCGTCGTTTAGAATAGAATCCGGTAAGCCGGATTTGACTATTCTACGCTCCTGCCCAAAAACATAAACCATATCTGATATCTCTTCTACAATATGCAAGTCATGAGTAGAGGTAATAATTGTTTTACCGGCAATATTCTCATCCATGAGTAGGTCAATAATATGCCTTGTAGTCGTTGGATCAAGCCCGGCTGTTGGTTCATCTAAAATAAGAATCTCCGGCTGAATAATTAAGGTGGAAGCTAAGGCTACTTTGCGTTTTTCCCCTATGCTTAACTGGTTTGGCGATCTGTCCAACAGGTCTTGGATAGCTAATGTATTTACAAGTTTTTCCATGCGGTCTTGGGTTTCGTTTCTTCCCAAACCCAGCTGCAGGGGCCCGAAAACAATATCTTCTTTAACGCTCGGGCAAAATAACTGCACATCCGGATCCTGAAAAACAAACCCTACCCTGCGCCTGAAATCCCGGGAGAATGCGATATCCTCAAAGCTTCTCTCGCTTATCTCTTTGCCGCAAAAACTAAAACCCCCCTTATCCGCGAATATCAAGCCGTCAAGCAAATGTAAAAGCGTTGACTTACCCGAACCGTTTGCTCCGATAATGCTGATCTTCTGGCCAGCCTGGATATCCATATCCACGGCAACCAGCGCCGGGAATTTATCAAGATAAGAAAAACAAACCTCTTTTAGCGAGAAAACCGGATTATGCATATTCCTGCAACTCCCGTAAACACCAGCCATAACCAATCCTTTAAACCTGCCTTGAAATCATACAATACCTGAGGCTCGCCGCTGTACCCCCGGGAAAGCATGGCCTTATAAACATCTTCATTCAGCTGGCATGAACGGGCCCAAAGAAAAGCGATATTTGCGCCAACTATCTGCTGCTCCTTTTTATAATGCACCACTCTACCCACCCTGCTTTTAATAGCAAGATAGGTATTTTCAATTATTTCTAAAAAAAGATAGATATACCGGTAGCAAATCCCTAAAACCATAACAAACGCCTGGGGGATGCCAAAAGTACGTAAAACTTTCAGTAGCTCAAAATGCCGCGTGGTAATACTTAACAATACCGCAAAAGATACGGTAGCGGCAACGCGCAAAACAAATAAAGAAAATGTCAATACCCCGGGCAGGGTAACTGTCAGTGCCAGGCCCGCTGCTTTAAAGCTGAATAACTCCTCTCCGGGAGTAATATTACTAAATAACGCGGGAATCGCGATAAATAGCGAAAACAAAGGAATGAATGTCCAGGTGCGCTTTAAGAAAAAAAACAGGCCAACTTTAGATATGTAAGCGAGGAATAAACATGACAGGTACAAAGATAAAATAACCGGAATACTTTTTGCAAACAGGACAGCTACTAATAAAAAGGCGAAACTTAAAATCTTTATTCTCGGGTCCAGGGACTGCATAAACCCGCGCTTTAAGGCGTACTCCTGGGAGAATAAAGAGTGTTTGAGAAACGGTAAAACTCCGCTTTCCTTCATTTGCTTGTTTTCACATCCTCTTTTTCTTTCACCGGAAACCTGCCGCAACTAAAGCGCGCTCCTTCAGGGCAAAACCCGAGAGAGCTGCATTTAGCCCCTGCTTTTGAAAACAGCAGCGGCAGGCTTTTTTTGCAATCCGCCAGCATCTTTTCCGCTAATTTGCGGATCTCCCATTGCGCGCGTGAACAACAGCGGTGCTTGAAAAAATGCAATAACTCCCGGCAATTCATAGTCACGATGATTTTTGTTTCCGCTGCCTGGGGCAGGACAAAACGCGCATCCTGATTAGCTGTTTCTCCGCTTATCCCCTTCTCTGCCAGAAATCCGGATATCCTGGTATAGCTCTTCTGGATCAAATCCATAATCTTCTCAAACTCTGAACGGGCCAAAGGATTAGCCTCAATAGCCGGAGGAAGAATATAATCAAAATCATTCTCCTTCACATAACGCTGGCTCTGCTGGGAATATGAAGCCATGCGATGCCGCACAAGCTGATGCGTTAACGCGCGGGATACCCCTTCAATCGCAAAGGTGAATTTCACATGCTCTAAAGGGCTTTCATGGCCTGAAGATATTATCTTCTTGATGAATGCCGCTTGCTTGGCATCATCATCTTTTATCTTCTCAAAGATATCCCCGGCAAACTCCTCCGCGTAACATTGGCGGCAGGCGGAATATATAAGCGCCAGGGCGTTCTCTGTTACCTCCAGTAATTTCACATTCAAAGTTGCTTTAGGCATTTATGCTCTCCTCTTGTTTTATATAATTACCTACCAACCCATACTCAGAAGCGGCATAAGAACTGCGCACATAGGGGCCGCTTTTTACATAACTAAAGCCCCGCTTTAAGGCCTCTTTTTTATACTCCTCAAAAACCTCCGGATGCAGATATTCCCGCACCGGAAAATGCTTAACACTCGGCGCAAGATACTGGCCGATACTTAAAAACATACAACCTGCTTTAACAAGATCGTCAAATACCGCAAAAACCTCATCCCTCTTTTCTCCTAAGCCCAGCATTAATCCGGATTTAATGGCAATTTTAGGCGCGATACTTTTTAAGCCGCGCAATACATCCAATGACCTTTCATAAGAAGCACCATTCGGCCTTACTTCTTTATACAGGCTCGGCACTGTTTCTATATTATGAGCAATGATATCGGGCCGCGCATCTGCAATAATTCGTAAAGACTTCTGGTCAGCATTAAAATCCGGGATCAATGTTTCAATGGAAATCCTGCTGCCTATGGCGCGCAGGGAAAGAATGGTTTGCGCAAATGCCGAGGCACCGCCGTCAGGCAGGTCATCGCGGGTAACACTGGTAATCACCACATGCATCAATCCCAGCTTTTTCACAGCTTCAACAATACGCCCTGGCTCATCAGCATCAAGCGCAAGCGGCTTCCCCTTAGCTACCCCGCAAAAACGGCAGGCACGCGTGCAAATAGAGCCGAGTATAATAAATGTCGCCTGGCGTTTATTAAAGCACTCCCCTATGTTCGGGCAAAGGGCCTCTTCACAAACCGTATGCAGCCGTAAATCCTTAAGCATACTTTTAACCTGGCTGCA
>Ga0172368_10002541_pt1 | contig 23133 bp, 24 predicted proteins | sample Lak11m_FD_114540 | JGI IMG/M metagenome (GOLD analysis project Ga0172368, IMG submission 114540) | Freshwater microbial communities from Kabuno Bay, South-Kivu, Congo - kab_022012_11m | ecosystem: Environmental > Aquatic > Freshwater > Lake | place: Democratic Republic of the Congo: South-Kivu...
CCTTTGAGCCGCGGTGGTGGGTTTACCAATTTCTGTGCAGAAATTGTTGGTAAACTCACGCCGTCAAAGGCAAAAATTTTTCGGTTTGGCCAATTCTACCAACGCAAGAAGAGACCACTACCGCCCAAGCCGGCCCTTAAAATACCGCCTTAACCATCGTTAAGTCCAAGTGGGATGCATATGGCGATGCCTTTGAAAGCCGAAAAACAGCCCGACATGGCCATGCTGCCGCAGGAAATCGAAGTCTGGTACGTCCTGCCGGCGTTGCGGTGCGAGATGGCCAAGGCCTTTTTGGAAGAAGGCCTGACGCAGAAACAGGTCGCCCACACATTGGGCGTGACGGAGGCGGCCGTGTCGCAATACGTTCACGCCAAGCGCGCGCAGAACGTGGCGTTTTCCGAAGGCTTCAAGACCAAAATCAAAGCAGCCTGCCAAGGAATCAACGCCGGCAAGCAGACCGCCTACGAGGCCGTCCAATACCTCGTGCGCGACTTCAAGGAATCCAAACAGTTGTGCGACTTGCACCACCGCCTCGAAGGCGTGCCCTCGGACTGCAATATCTGCTTGAGCGAGACGAAGTGAACCGGATATGGCCATCACCCTGACCGCCGAGAAGAACACCCTGCAAATCAAGGACCTGCATGCCTCCGTCGAAGGCAAAGACGTCCTCAAAGGTGTCAACCTCACCCTGCGCTCCGGCGAAGTGCATGCCTTGATGGGGCCCAACGGCTCCGGCAAAAGCACGCTGTCCGCCATCGTCATGGGCCACCCCAAATACGCCGTCGAAAAAGGGGACATCCTGTTCAACGGCGAATCCATCCTGTCCTGGACGCCGGAAAAGCGGGCGCTCGCGGGCCTCTTTTTGGCCTTCCAGTACCCGGCCGAAGTTCCCGGCGTCAGCGTGGCCAACTTCCTGCGCACAGCCTACAACCAGTTGCAACCCAAAGAGCGCCAACTGCCCGTGTTCAAGTTCGCAAGCCTGCTGGATGAGAAGATGAAGGAACTTCTGATACCCAGCCATTTTGCCGAACGCTATCTGAACGACGGTTTTTCAGGCGGCGAGAAGAAGCGCTGCGAAATCCTGCAGATGGCCATCCTCAAGCCCAAAATCGCCTTGATGGACGAGACGGACTCCGGCCTCGACGTCGACGCCTTGCGCATCGTGGCCGAAGGCACCAACCGCCTGGTCCAACAGACCGGCCTGGGCGTGCTCCTGGTCACGCACTATCCCCGCATCCTGCAATACGTCAAACCCCATTTCGTGCACTTGTTCGTCAACGGCCGCATCGTCAAGACCGGCGGCATGGAGCTGGCCGAAGAGGTGGAACGCACCGGCTACGGCCAACTCGAAGCCGCTCCGACACCCGCTTCAAACGCACCGGCCGAAAAAGCAACCAAAAAAACCAAGGCCAAACAACCGGCGTAAGGCCACCCCCCCAAAAAAAGGGAAAAACCACAGGCAAAAAGTGGCGTGGCCATGGAACCCGAGGAAAAAAAGGCGAAAAACAGTGGAAAACATCCAACTCAAAAAAAAGCTGTCCGGCGAGTACCAGTACGGCTTCCACGACGACGTCCAAAACGTCTACCAGACGGAAAAAGGCCTCGACGAAAACGTCGTGCGTCAGATTTCCAAGATCAAGAAAGAGCCGGAATGGATGCTCCAGCGAAGACTGGACGCCCTGAAACTATTCCAAAGCAAACCCATGCCGAAATGGGGCGCCGACCTGTCGCACATCGATTTTGACGACATCATCTACTACGCAAGCGCCACCAAGAAAGCCTTCGAAACCTGGGACGACGTGCCGGAGAAGATGAAGCAGACGTTCGACCGCCTCGGCATCCCGGAAGCCGAGCAGAAGTTCCTCGCAGGAGTAGGCGCACAATATGACTCAGAAGTGATCTACCACAAGATCCGCGAAGACCTCGAACGGCAAGGCGTCGTATTTCTGGACATGGATTCGGGCCTGCGCGAGCACGAAGAGCTCGTCAAGAAATATTTCGGAACCGTCATTCCATCGTCCGACAACAAGTTCGCCGCGTTGAACACGGCCGTGTGGTCCGGCGGCTCGTTTTTGTACGTGCCCAAAGGCGTGCACGTCGAAGTGCCGCTACAGGCGTACTTCCGCATCAACACCAAGAACATGGGCCAGTTCGAACGCACACTCATCATCGCCGAACCCGGCAGCTCCGTCCACTACCAGGAGGGCTGCTCGGCCCCGGTCTACACCACCGACGCCCTGCACTCGGCCGTGGTCGAGATCATCGCCCTGGAAGGCAGCCGCGTGCAGTACACCACCATCCAGAACTGGTCCAACGACGTGTACAACCTCGTGACCAAACGCGCCAAGGCCTACAAGGACGCCACGGTCTTTTGGCTGGACGGCAATATCGGATCCAAGGTGACGATGAAGTATCCGGCCGTGTTGTTGATGGAGCCGGGCGCGCGCGGCGAAGTCGTCTCCGTCGCCCTGGCAGGGAAAGGCCAGCACCAGGACGCCGGTGCCAAGATATTCCACCTGGCATCCGACACGTCTTCGCTCATCACGAACAAGTCCATCAGCCACGATGGCGGCCGCACCACCTACCGGGGCAAAGTCTATGTCTCACCCACCGCGACGAACGTCAAGAGCAACGTGGAGTGCGATGCACTGATCCTGGACGAGAAAAGCGCGTCGGACACCGTGCCGTACATGGAAATCCAGAGCGACGACGTGTCCATCTCGCACGAGGCATCCGTCAGCAAGCTGGATTCGGAAAAGCTGTTCTATTTGCAGAGCCGCGGCCTGTCGGAAGAAAAGGCCAAACAATTGCTAGTCCAGGGCTTCATCGAGCCGTTCGTCAAGCAACTGCCCATGGAATACGCCGTAGAGCTCAACCGATTGGTCGACTTGGAAATGGAAGGGTCAGTCGGTTAAAACAACGACAGAAATCCAACCTGCAAAGACAAAAAAAAACCAAAAGCCGAAAAAATCATTACCGTCAAGCTTGAAAAACAAAAAAAAGAAAAAACTGAAATTCGCGACGTCGCCATTTTCTTCACAGCTGCCTTTCAAACGGCCAAAAAAAATCGTGAAAACGCCAATGCTCGAAAAAATATTCCCCCAATCGGAGTTCGACCGCCGCTTCCCCAAAGCCCCGGCTTGGCGCCAGGACGCCTTCAAAGCGTTCCAGAAACTACCCTTGCCTTCGCCGAAAGAAGAGGCGTGGCGCTACACCGACCTCAACGGCGTTGACTTTCCCGACTTCACAGCCAGCAAGGATGTCAAACCGGCCGTCAAGGCCGAAAACGCGCACGTGGCAAAGGCCGATGCGGACGAACGCTTCGGCCCCGATTCGGACAAAATGGAAGCCTGGACGCTCGCATTCGGCAACGCCATCGAGATCGACGTCGAGCCGGGAAAGAGTGCCCGACTGGAATCCAACGTCCACCTCGAGCACAGCGGCGCGCTCTTGCAGATCGTCCGCATCGGTGCGGGCGCGCATTTGGACTTCTTCGAGCACTACACGTCGGCACCCTCCGGCATTCTTTTCGGACAGCACACCGTGTTCGATGTGGCTGAAAACGCGCGCCTGCGGTATTTTGCCGCCCAACGCTTCGGCAACCGGACGCGGTCCTTCGCGCACAAGGAATTCCGCCTGTCCGAAGACGCGCAACTCACGTGCTGGCATGCCGACGTCGGCGCCCGGATGAGCCGCACGGCCGTAAGCCATCGTTTCAAGGGACGCAACGCCTCCGCACCCGAGCATTCCGCCGTGTTCTTCGGCAGCGGCAATCAGCACTTCGACCTCTCAACCGTTGCGTTGCATCAAGGCGTCGGGACCCAAAGCAACATTTTGGTCAAAGGCGCGCTCAAGGACAAGGCGTCGTCCGTCTACCGCGGCCGCATCCAGATTGACGCAAACGCGCGTCAGACGGATTCGTACTTGCAGGACCGGGTACTGCACCTCAACAAAGGCGTCAAGTCCAACAGCATCCCCTCGCTCTTCATCGACAACAACGACGTCAAAGCCTCGCACGGCGCCACCGTCAGCCGCCTGAACGACGACTCGCTATTCTACCTGCGCTCCCGCGGCTTGAGCAGGCCGAAAGCGGAGGAACTTATCGTACAGGGCTTCCTGGCCGACGTCGTGCGCAGACTGCCGCATGAAGGCCTCAAAAAGAGCCTCATCAACGACATCGAACGCAAAATCAGTCAATAAGAATAAAGCAAAAACAAGAAAAAGGAAAAAAACAGCAAACCGATTCTCAAACCCAAAAAAAAACGATTCCCATGGCCAAGGCATTCGACGCCGAAAAAATCCGCGATGACTTCCCCATCTTCAAGCGGCGCTTTGCCGGCAGAAAATTGGCGTATTTGGACAACGCGGCCAGCACGCAAAAACCCAAAGCCGTCATCGACGCCGTCTCCGACTTCTATTCCAACCATTACGCCAACGTCCACCGCTCCGTATCGACGTTGGCCATGGAGGCCACGGACGCATTCGAAAACGCCCGAAAAAAAGTCGCCTCGTACGTGGGCGGAAGACCCGAGGAAATCATCTTCACGCGCAACGCCACCGAAAGCCTCAACCTGGCGGCCTACGCCTGGAGCGACGCGAACGTCCAAGCAGGTGACGTCGTCGTCGTTACCGAGATGGACCACCACAGCAACTTAGTGCCCTGGCAGCAGATGGCCCTACGCAAGAAAGCGCAACTCCACTACATCCCCGTCATCGAAACAGGCGAGCTGGACGCCGAATTTGAATTTCCCGAAAACACGAAAGTCTTCGCCTTTCCGCATGCCTCCAACGTGATGGGCACCGTCAACGACGTCACGAATTGGACGAAGAAGGCCAAGATCGAAAGCCCGGAAACCGTCGTGGTCGTGGACGGCGCCGCCGGCGCGCCTCACTTCCAGCCCGATTTGCCCAAGACGGGCGCGGACTTCTACGCATTTTCCGGCCACAAGATGCTCGGCCCCATAGGATCCGGGATCCTCTGGGCCAAAAAGGAAATCCTGGAAAGCATGCCGCCATTTTTGTACGGCGGCAGCATGATTGCCCGCGTTGAAAAACACGCCACGACGTGGGCCGACATTCCAGCGCGCTTCGAAGCGGGCACGCCTGACGTGGCGGACGCCATCGGCCTTTCAGTTGCAATCGACTACCTCCAAAAAATCGGCCTGCCCAAAATCCACGCGCACGAACTGAAACTAGCCCAAAGCGCCCAAGACCAACTGGAAGCCATCCCCGGCGTCACGACATACGGCCCGGCCTCGAATTCCAAGAACCGCGTCGGCATCGTCTCGTTCAACGTCGAGGGCGTCCATGCGCATGACGTCGGCTCGATTCTTGACAGCGAAGCCGTCGCCATCCGCTCCGGCCACCACTGCGCCCAAGTGCTGATGGATCGCCTGAACGTGCCGGCCACCGCCCGCGCCAGCTTCTACCTCTACAACACGGAAGACGACGTGGACCGACTAGTGGCGGGCGTGAAGAAAGTCAGTAAAATCTTCAAGGCATGAAATCACCCATGGAAGTCCCGTACTACCTCGTACATCGGGTCGATCGCAGCACCAGCGAAACCCGGACGGAGCCCAAACCCATACCCCAGACGATCCACCTACTGCCACTCACAATGGAGGAAGCCGCCCAAGTCGCCCACCACTTGCAGCGCGCCGCCCGACAGCCAGAACACCACCGCCTCCTGAAGGAATTCATCGACGCACGCAAAAGCCGCAAAAGCCGCAAAAGCCGCCTGCACTCCTTTAGCGGCGCCTTGACCCGCGTCCGAGAAGTCTGGCTCCTGGACAAGAACGTCCTGCGGCCCGTCACCGTGGCGGAACTAAAGCGCCTCCGCCAGGAAAACCCGCAAAGCGGGGGCCAGCCGCCCGGCGGGAAAACCAGATAAGCCATCAGGATCCAGTGAGACTACATGGAACATTTCTTCCTCAAGGAAGCAACGCGCACGGGCATGAGTTCAGCCCGCACACTGCACCTCGTCGGCCTCAACCCGGAGCAGGCCGCCGAACTGGCCCACCTGGTCACGAAAATCAGCATGCATAAGACAAAACCGGACGTCAAGAGAAGGGATGAAATCCTGAGTCAAGCGGAAGCGGCTCACAGAATCCGAAAGATTGAGCAGGAGGACACGGCCAAGCCACATACCTTGTGGAAAATCGTCAACGACAAGGCAGTCCAGCTGACGATTCCGGAAATCAACGCGTTAAAATCTGCCCACTTAAAACAGTAATCCACGGAGCAGAACCATGTCCGACGCGATGTATAGAGAACAGATTCTGGAGCACTACAAGCACCCCTTGAACCAAGGCAAGCTTGAGCCAGCGGATGCGCGCCACCACGACTTGAACCCGCTCTGTGGCGACGAGATTGAAGTCTTTCTCAAGATCGAAAAGAAAGGCAAACGCGCCGAAGATGCCGTCATCGCCGACATCAGGTTTACCGGCCAGGGCTGTGCCATCTCCACCGCTTCGGCCTCCCTGCTCACCGATTCGGTCAAGGGCAAGACGCTGGACCAAATCAAGGCCTTGACGCGCGACGACGTTTTCGCATTGTTGGGCGTGCCCGTGAGCGCGGCGCGCGTCAAATGCGCTCTGCTCTCCCTGAAAGCCATCAAGGCCGCCGTCTACGCCTATATGGGCCAGAAGATGGATGAAAAAATCGATTGACGTGAAAAAATGAGCGACAACCACCCGACCGAAATCACCGTCCGCCAACTCATGGAACTGCTGGAATCAGAAAATCCGCCTTACGTCTTGGACATCCGCCAGCCCGAAGAACTGCAGGACGTGCCGCCCATCCCTTCCGCCATAAACATCCCCATGACGCAACTCATGGCCCGCCTGTCCGACGTGCCCAAAGCCAGTCCCGACGGAGGACCCATCATCCTCGTCTGCGCATCCGGAAGCCGCACCGCCCTGGCCCAAAAATTTTTGGCCGCGAAAGGCTACGACTGCAAAGGCCTGCACGGCGGAATGACGGCCTGGAGCCAAGCTCGCCAAGGCTAAACCGGGCATGCCGCCTCTCTTTTATGTCCCCGTCGCGTTCTGCCTTTGATGGCCGACGGCTTGCTTGGACTCCTGGTGGCGTTGTCCTTGGCGTTTTTCTTGGGCGAGTTGGCGCACCGTTTGGGAATCGCGCGCGTGGTGGGCCAGATCTTAGCCGGCGTCGTCTTGGCGTTGGGTCCGCTTAAGGCGTTGGTGGACCTCGGCGGTTCAACCGACTGGCTCTCGTTGCTGGCGACCGTAGGCGCCGTCTTGTTGTTCTTCTTCGTGGGCCTTGAGATCAACCTGCGCGAGTTCCGCAAGAGCCTCAAGCCGGCGTTTTCCGTCGCCGTGCTCAATACCGCCATTCCGCTGATCATGGGTTTTGCCTTGATGCGGTCGTTGGGCTTTTCCGAGCCGGCGGCGCTTTTGGTCGGCATGGCCCTGGCCGTCAGTTCGGTTTCTGCAAGCATCGACTTTCTGGAAGAATTGGGACTGCTGCGCTCGAAAGTCGGCAGTTTCATCGTCACGTCCGGAACGGTGGACGACGTGCTGGAACTGGTCCTGACCGGCGCCGTTTTGGCGTTGTTGCACGCCGACTTGCGGCAGGCCGGCACTCCAGGCCTTTTGACGGGCATCGCCTTGTTCCTCATCCTGATTGCCGTATTCCGCGCCTGGCTCATTCCCTGGGCGTTGGCGTTCTTCGAGGCGTCGCAAAACCGCACAGCCATGCTGACCGGCGCCTTGATTATCACGCTTCTGATGGCGTTTCTGGGCGAGTTTTTGGGCGTGGGCGCGCTCATCGGCGCCTTCCTGGCCGGCATCCTCATCCGGCACCAGCTGGACGTGAACGTCCGCAAGCCCTGGGAGGAACACCAATTGACGCACAACATCCACACCCTGGCTTTCGGCTTCTTCGTGCCGTTGTTGTTCGTATCCATCGGCTACCAGGTCGACGCGGCGCTGGCGCTTGCAAACCTGCCGTTGGGGTTGTTGTTGGCCGCCGTCGCCATCGCCGGCACGGTCATCGGCGCCATGTTGGGCGTCAAGGCCAGCGGCGGCACGTGGAAGCACGGCATCATCGTGGGCTTCGGCGTCTCAAGCAAGGGCGACGTCGAACTGGTCATCGCCTCACTGGCATTGACGGCCGGCATCATCGCCGCGCCTTTGTTCAACGCGTTGGTCTTCATGTCGCTTGCAACCACATTGGTCAGCCCCGTAGCCTTCCGCATGCTGGTGCGGCATCATGAAAAAACCGGAAAAATGAAGGCGGAAAAGAAAAAGCGGAAAACGGCTTAGAAGGCCTGGATGTCGCCCGGCAGTACGCTCAGCAAGGCTTCTTCGCGGACCTTGAATTTGCGGGCCAATTGCTTGGACGCGTCTTCCTTCTTCACGTCACCTGGTTGCAGCAGGACGGCGCCATCCGGTTTTCCGCCGTGAGCGACCGGCGCGATGGAAGCGGACTTGCTCGCGGCATCGCCACGGACGTAAAGCTTCAATTCCGTGTTGCGGAACCAAAGCCGCTCCCCGCTGATGATGAAGGCGCCTTGTCCGACGTACTCGCCTTGGCTGTACTTCGTCACCTGTTTCGGCTCGACGGCGTAGACGTCCACCGAATGATACCCTTGCTTCCAGGCGCGCGAATACACGGCAGCCAACTGCGCGGCCTGATCCAAATCCTCACGGGCGGGCTTCTTGCCTGCGCCCTTGAGGAGGGTGGCGGAGGCGCCGACGATGTCGGCATGGAAGAACAAGTCGCCTTCCTTCAGATGGCGGGAAACGAGCTGGTCGTTCTGCTTCGCGTTTTTTCCACAGACGACCAGGAAGCCGTTCTTGGTATAGGCATGCTGGTATTCGCCGAACCAACCGGTCTTGACCTTGCGCACCTTGCCGGTGGCCTCCGGGACGGCCTGCATGCGGTCGGACGCCTTGGCCATGCTCCGGCCTTCCACTTGGGCGATGGCGGCGCGGGCGCCGGTGGCCTTTTTCTTCCACTTCTTGGCCTCTTCAAAATAGAGCGCGGCATTCTCGTGGACGGTTTTCTTCAGGTCGAGGAGGATTTTCACAAACATGAAATGGCAGGCAAGGTTCAAAAAAGCCGCCGATAGCAAGCATGTATGGATGCGCAACGCCGGAGGCAGGCCAAAAGGCGACAGGAAGTCCGCAAATTCGTCGAGCAAAAAAGCCGGACCGTCTCGCGTCAGCCCTGGCAAACGCCGTTCACGGAGCGGCATGCGGACGCGCGCACCCTGGCAGATGCGAACAAGGCCTGCCGGATGAACTTCTTGCGGCTCATCACGCAACTGAACAAAAGGTTCGAAGGCCGGCCGCTGGAAGTGCTGTATGAAGGAGCCGGGTTCAGTTCGTTTCCGGAAGAACTCGAAAAACAATGCGAGCGCCAAGGAATCAAGGTCAAGGTATTTCGGACCGACTTGTACCGCAAGAAGAAGTACGTCGACCTGGCGCGCATCGAGAATCAGCGCAAGAACGACGGAAGCCAGCCTGGACACGACGACCGTCCGCCCATCCGCACGACGCGTTACGTGCGCGCGTCACCGGAACAGGTCGCCTGCCGGTTCGGCCGCAAATTCCACCTCGTCGTATCCGTAATGGGCGGATTGACCTACACGCCGTTCGAAAAGGAAAAGGCGTGGAACGGACTGGCACAAGCCGTCAGGCCCGGGGGCGAAATCGTGGCCATCACGCAGGACAATCCGTCGCGCAAAGGGACGGCGGCTCCGTTACATGACAAGAAAGGGCCGAACAATACTGGGCGGAGCATGATGGATCAAGGCTGGCACGTCAAAGAAGAAATGACGCACATATACGCCCGCGACGGCAAGCAAGTGAAAGGCCGGCTGGTCTGGACGCGGGCGAGAAACGGCATTCCGTTTGAAGACCAGGAAGACGTCTGGCACCGCCCGCAATGGACCTGAGAACAAAGCGCAGTTAATCGCCGTAATCAATCTTCGGCTCGGACGATGCCGGCTTTTTCGCGGCAGGCTTGCGGCGGGCCTTGGAGGCAGGCTTGGGCGTGAAAGCGCCAGAGGACTGCCTGGAAACGGGGGTCGAAGCTCCGGGAGCCGTGGCGGACGAAGACGTCGTGGAAGAGGCCGAAGAAGAAGGAGTCGCGCTTGAAGACGACGGCGTCGCCGGCTTCTGGCCCCAATTCTCCTTCGTCTTGCACTTGGGATCCAGGCACATCGTAAAGCTGCGCTTGCCTTTGCGGTGGACTGAGACCATGGGCGTGCCGCAGGACTCACAGACCTTGTGTAGCGGCTTGATGAGTGCTTCGCGAGGCAGCGGATACAGCGTGCGGCAGTCGGGATAGCCCGTGCAGCCGACGAAGAAGCCGTATTGGGATTTGCGGATGGCTAAGAATTTGCCGCAATTCTTGCACGGCCCCAAGACGTTGGCCGCGGACTGCGTCTGGCGCAATGCGGACACGAGTTCCTGGCCGATGGGCGCCTCTTTTTCCTTGAATTGACCCAAAATCTTTTCCAGTTCCTTGCGGCCGTCGGTTACGACTTTTTCCTTCGAAATCTTCTGCTGTTCGATGGCTTCCATCTCTTCCTCGAAGCTGCGCGTCATGTCCTCCGATAGGATTTCCGGCACGTTCTTCTCCAACGCGGACTCGACCTGCAGGCCCAAGGGCGTGACTTGGATGCTTTTTCCCGTCAGATAGTTGCGGTCGAAAAGCGTCTGGACGATGGAAGCGCGCGTGGCTTTCGTGCCCAAATTCTTGGCCTCCAAGGCCTTGATGATGGATGCCGCCGTGTACCGCTTGGGCGGCTGCGTCTCCTTCTGGACTTTTTCCAGCGTGTCCACCATCACAGCGTGGCCTTCGGTCAAGGCCGGCAAAGCGACTTCCTCGACTTTGGTGTACGGCGCGTAGAACGCATGCCAGCCCGGCTCGACCGTTCGCGCGCCCTGCGCCGAATAATCTTCCTGGCCCAAATGCAGTAGGACATCCATCTTGATGCGTTTTGCTTCGGGCGCCAACGTGGCCAAGAAGCGCTTGACGATCAAATCATAGAGCTTGGCCTGGGGGGCGCCGATCTTGGTCGGCCGCTCGCCGGTGGGGTGGATGGCCGGGTGCGCCGGGTCCTCCTTCGGCCCGTTGTTGGGAGTGAAGCGACCGGCAGAAACCAGTTCATTGGCCTTTGCCGCGTACGCGGGCTGTTGGGCGACTTGCTGGACGATGCGGTCCAGTCCCAGTTGGGGCGGCAATTGTTGCGATGAGGTGCGCGGATAGCTGATGAGCGAGTCCTCGTACAGGTTCTGGGCGAATTGCAAAGTCTGGGTGGGGGAGAAGTTGAAGCAGCGGTATGCCTCCATCTGCAGCGTCGTCAAGTCGAAGGGAAAAGGCGGCTTCTGCTTGATTTTGCTTGCCAGCACTTTGGCCACGGAGCCGTTTTTGGACGAGCGCGCGAAAGCGGCATCGGCCTCGGGTTGGTCGAAGAACTTGCCGTGCACGTGCTCGAACTGCGCCTCGCCCAAATAGGCGAACAATTGCCAGTAGGGTTCGGGCTTGAAGGCGGCAATCTCTTTTTCACGCGTGGCCAACACATGCAAGGCCGGTCCCTGGACGCGGCCCACGCTTAAGATGCGGAAGATGCCGGCTTTCTTGATGGCCGACATCAACGCACGCGAGGCGTTGATGCCCCAGAGCCAGTCCAGTTCGTGGCGGGCCTCGCCGGCCTGCGCCATGGACACGTCCAAAGGTCCGCGCTGCTCGAAGGCCTTCTTGAGTTCCGCCGAGGTAAGCGTGGAGAACTTCATGCGGGCGGTTTTCTTTCCTTTCGCGTTGAACTCGATGACTTTGGCACCAATTAACGATCCTTCCGTATCGTAGTCGCACGCGTTGACCACTTCGTCCGACTCCCTGCACAGCGTGCGCAGGACGGAAAGGTAGTCCTTGGTGTAATCCGAGCCTTTCTGGATCTCGTAGCTGGGTGCCCACTGGATGTCAAAAACCGGATACCCCTGGCCGGGTTGCGCCTGCTTGAGGCCGTAGATGTGGCCCACGGCGGCTGCCACGCGCACTTCCTGGCCTTCCAGGACGAATTCGAGGTACTTGACCTTGCCGGTGCCTTTGGTGCGGGCCTTGCCTCCGCTCAACGCGTCGGCAATCTTGCGCATGGCGGATGGCTTTTCGCTGATGACGAGGATGGACATACAGAAAGCAATAGTTGGAAGAAAGGGCGTTTATATCTTGCCGCAAGCAGGCCGGTCAAATCAACGTATACTTGCTGAGCCAGATCTGCGTCTTGACGACTTCCAAGAAGGGCACGACCAGGAACGCCGTGACCAGAAGCGAGGCCAGGCGGGCGGAAGCCGGAAGAACAGTGAGGAACAGTGCATCGACCAACAAGAGCAAAAGCGAGCCGCCCAAGAGGAACAGGACGAAGTACTTCGGCCGGTTCAAGGCGAACGATACGCTCTTTTTCAACGCCTGCGGCACGGTGGCGTCGTCCACCGCAATGGCCTGCGGCGCAAAGAGGATTGCCGCGCTGACGATGAAGGACACGAGGCTGCCCCAGAACGGCTGCAACGGCACGCTCTGACCGTTCCAACTTGCATGCAGGTCCAACAACAGAAGGTTGGCCGCCAGGATGATGAGTGTCGCGGCCAACAAGACGAAGAACAACCGCAACGTGGCGTGCTCGATGCGCGAGGCCTCGTAATGCGACATGAGGTTCAGCGTGCGTTGCGAGCGGATGACGACGTTCACCGCGGCGATGGCGAAACTGGCAAGCAGGAGCGACACGAGAAAGACGGCGCCGATGAAGGCGAACTCCACAAGCGAGAGGGTGGCCGGCACGCTTCCGTAACGCAGGAAGATGCCGCCAAGGGTCGAGAAGTTCGGCAACAACGACAACAGCGGCACGGCGACCAAGAAAGGCACGGAGAAGAACAGAATCAGCTTGCCGTTGCGGCCGTAGGCGGACTGGGTGTGGGCCAGGACGTTGTCGGCGTGTTCGGCAGGCATATAGCGCTGTTAAGGAAAAGACGGGCTTTAAATGGTGTCGGAACGCCCGCCGAACGCCTTGGAGCGGGTCTTGAAAGGTTTTTTAAGCCCGGCTTTTCAGAAAGATTTTCCCGATTGCAGCTACCGGCCGGCCGACATGGACCGAAGACGGCCTGCCTTCTGAAAATTTCCCGTTTATTCCGAGGTGTATCACGTGAAGAAAGCGCCCTCCAACAAGTGCGACCGCTGCGGCAAGGAAGACTACTACTTCGAAGTCTGCACCTACTGCAAGCGCAAGGTCTGCAAGTACTGCATCAAAAGCTCGGCCACCGCCACCAAGACGGAACGCCGCGTCATCTGCAAGGACTGCTGGACCAACAAACGCACGCAGAAACGCTTCCAGAAACCCGTCATCACGGCGCCCCGCGCCTGAAGACGGAAGCACGCCGGCTCCCTCTTTTTTCAAGTGGGCCGTCTTTCCTCTTTTTCTTTCAACACAAACATAGTGAACACCATGAACGCCCCTGCCTTGCAACCCATCATTTCGGACATTTTTCTCCTCAGCGGCGACGGCTACCCCAAAGTCTGTTCCAACGCCTACGTCCTGGAAGGCCCCGACGCGCTGGCACTGATCGATTCCGGCGTGGACGCGCCCCGCCTGCAAGCATCCCTAAAGCATTTAGGCAAGCCCGTTGAAACCGCTCTTTTCACCCACGGCCACTTCGACCACGTCACCGCCGCCATCAAAGCCGAAATGAATGGAAACATGGCCGCTGAAGACCTCGACGTGATCGACCAACTCAACGCGGCCTGGGTCAAGATCAAGAAACCGGCCTTTTTTGAGCCATTTTTGGGCAAGCGAATCGACTTTGCGGACTTCCAACTGGACATCATTCCCACGCCGGGCCACACTCCCGGCTCCGTTTCATACTTCGAACGCAAGCGGGGCATCCTGTTTTCCGGCGACTGCAAGTTCGCGAACGGCGGAGTCGGAAGGACCGATTTCTGGGGCGGCGACCCGCAAACGTTGGAAGAAAGTTTAGCCAAGATCGACACGCTTGATTTCAAGTTGCTGGCACCCGGACATGGACCGTTGGAAAAAAAACAGTCACTGAACAATGAAGTCAGCGGATACGGGCAAACTCGGCTAAAAAAGTATGAAGGGTCAAGTCGCCTTGTAAGAGTCGTCTCAAAGCAAGCTTAACAACTTCAATAGGCATTTTTTGTATTTGTGTAGCGGCTTTTTGCAAGAATTGCGAACGTTTTGGGTCTTTGTAAGCGTCCATGGCAATTTGATGAAGCATAGGGGTGTCGACGGGCGTACCCGCCTCTTCGAGCCGAACACGACGATCATGAATAAGCTCAGCCACAAGCTTATCGTCAAGATCCCGATGTAAAACGGCTCGGGCGAACCGCGTTTCGAATAAGTCATCCGTCAGTCCATGGCGCTTACGACCAACGTTTGGATTGGCCAAGCGATCACGCAAAAGCGAATCGTAAAGAGTGGCCTGGCCGCCAAAACGTTCTTCAGAGGCCAATCGGGCAATCGGAGTCGGAGCGCTTTGGTTTATTGCATCCACCACCCACGGGCCCATTCCGTCATGATCCGTCCCGAAAACAGCGACGGCGTCGGCATCACCCGACCGAGAAGAACCATAATGCTTCCAAAGAGAGGTCAAGCTAACCGCGGCTAAGCCGTGCCGAGAGATATTGCTGTTGCTCGAGCCAAAAAAATCCCGTTTTTGTTCCGCCAGATAGGCCGAAACGGAAGGAAAAGTAAAAACGCCGGAAGACCGACGCAGTCGATTGATTTTTCGACGCCTGGTCGGCGAGCTAAATTCAAGAAAATGGACCGGAATGCCCATGAATCCACAAACCGTCCCAATTCCGGTTTGATGGACATATGCAGTTCTGCGATTCTCCGGGAAACGTAAAGAATCCTCAAAAACGGGTTCAAGAATATCCATCAACTCGACACGGTTGGGAGCTTTCTTTCGAGCAGAAAGATCTTCTGGTCGAAATCCGGCCAATGACTGCGAATTGGTAGGATCGAGCAATCGCGCTTGAGATCGAAGGAGGTCGGCCGACTCCATTCCAACAAAAGAAGGCATCCTTTTTTTGTCTTTAAGAGAAAAGATTTTTTGCGTTAGTTTCAGACAACTTTCAATGCCAGTATGAGGCATATAAAGAAAATGAAGATTGAGCATGTAGCCCTAATCAACTCTAGGAATATAATTTTTCCCAAACAAGTAGGAATCGATGAACCCGCTCATCGTCGGCATCCCTTCAAATCGTCCGGACCGCCTCCGCACCTGCCTGCTGAACGTCTTCGAGGCCCTGCAGGCCGAAGGCATTTCAGCCGAAGTCGTCGTCTGTGACGGCAGCGGCCACGCGGCACAAAACCAGGAATTCGCGACGCACGCCGCCGCCCGCTATGGCATTGCCGTCACCATCCTCGATGAAAAAAAACACCAAGCGCACCAAAAAACCGAATTCAGATTCCTCTTTGACGGACCCTTCGGCGGTCCTCGCAACGCCATCCTCCGGCACGCCGTCAAAAAAGGCGCAGACACCGTCTTTCTCGACGACGACGTCGTGCCGTCCGAAGAACTGTTCACCCGATTCAGAAAACACCTCGCCACGCACAAGATCATCGTCGGGGCATATGCCGGCAAGCGCACGGCCGCCGTCTTTCTCATGGACAAGATACACCACGCCCTGACGGAATTCGCCGAAAAGCGCATGGACCGGGAAGATGCCGTCCGCGCCGCCCGCGAGGCGTTCAGCGGCTTGTCGGACGACTGGCCGCCGTCGGTGGAAGGCTACGCCGGCGGCTGCATGGGCGTCTCGCTTGAAAGCGCGCAGGCTTACGCGTTCTATCCCAGCCGCTTCCGCATGGAGGACGGCATGTACTGCATCCTGGCCAAGCACTACGTCAGCCAGGAAGCATTCCTTCCCTTTTTGCCCGAAGCACCCATTGGCGTGCACAAACCGGCCGCCGGCACCATTCACACCCTCGTCAGCTATTACCACAACGCCCTACAAGGATCATGCATCGGAAAAAGCGTCAGGTACGCCTTGGAGAAATCCGGTCGGCATCCCACCGACGCCCAACTGAAGGACGCCTGCCGCGAGGGGCCGAAAGACCTTATGGAGCAGTTCGATGCCGACAAGACAGCTACGCGACGCCGACTACAAAAACAATTTGACGAGGCAGTAGCGGACTTGAACGAACCCGAACTGCAACGCGAGTACGAAAAATTCGTGGACACGGACCAAAACGATGTCGTCCTTCCGGACTTGGAAGACTACGTCCGGCGGTTTTTCGACGTACAGAAGGCATGGCGAGCGCTGAATCAAGACGAAAAGGCCGAGAACCGAAACGAAACCGGTTGAACGAAACAAAAGTCAGGCTTTCTTGAGTTTGACAGCCGTGCCGTACGCGTACACTTCGACCATGCCCGGCATCAACGCCGTCGTTCCCAGCCGCACGCCGATTACGGCATCGGCGCCTTGGCTCTTGGCGTTCGCTTCGAGCTTCTGCATCGCGTCGGCGCGGGCGCGGTCCGTCAAATTCTCGTACGAGCGGATGTCGCCGCCCTTGAGGCTCTTGAGCATGGCATACAAGTCGTGGCCCAAGTGGCGCGAACGCGCGATGGTGCCCCAGGAAACGCCGAGGACTTTGTCGACCTTGTAACCCGGCACGGATTCGGTCGTCGAAAGAATCATGCAGCCCTTACGCGAAGATGGCTTTTTAAGTTGCCGACGGCAACAAAAGCATCCCAAGTGAGCACATGAGCGAGAACCCAACCGATTACATCCCGTGGGTCGAAAAATACCGTCCCCAACGGCTGCAGGACGTCGTGGGCCAGGAAGTGGCCGTCCAACGGCTGCAAGCGTACGTCAAGCAGAAGAACGTGCCGCACCTACTCTTCGCCGGACCCGCCGGAACGGGCAAGACGACTTCGGCGTTGGCATTGGCACGCGAGTTGTATGGAGCAGATTTTCGCGGGTCTTTCCTGGAGCTCAACGCGTCGGACGAGCGCGGCATCGACGTGGTCCGCGGCAAGATCAAGGACTTCGCCCGCACCCTGGCACTGCAGGACGTGCCGTTCAAGCTCATCTTCCTGGATGAAGCAGACGCCCTGACGCAGGACGCCCAACAAGCCCTCCGGCGGACGATGGAGCAGTTCAGCAAGTCCTGCCGGTTCATCCTCAACGCCAACTATTCCTCCCGCATCATCGAGCCCATCCAAAGCCGTTGCGCCGTCTTCCGCTTCATGCCCCTGACCGAGGCGCAATCCATGGCCTTGGCCGAAAAAGTCGCCGTTGCCGAAAAAGTCACACTGGAAAAAGGCGCAAGCGATGCCATCGCGCGCATCGCGCAGGGCGACGCCCGAAAAGTCCTCAACGTCCTGCAGGCGTCGGCGGCCCTCGGAAAGACGGTCAAGGAAGACGACGTGCTGAAAGTCTCGGCGCAGGCGCGGCCCAAGGAAGTGCAGGAAATGGTCCAAATGGCGTGGCGTGGCCGTTTTTCCGAAAGCCGCGCGTTGTTGGACCAACTCATCATCCAGTACGGCTTGTCGGGTGAAGACATCCTCAAGCAGGTCTACCGCGAAGTCGTGTCCCTCGACGTGCCGGACTCCGTCAAGGTCCATTTGGTCGACCGCGTCGGCGAATATAGCTTCCGCCTGTCGGAAGGGGCGGATGAGCGCATCCAGCTGGAAGCCTTGCTGGCGCAGATGGTGCTGGCGGGCCAGAAGAAGGCGTAAAAAGCTGGCCACCGCTTTAACCCATTCGGCGCAAAAACTAAGCTGATTCCATATGCCCAAAATCAAGATCCTCGTCACCGGCGGAACATTCGACAAGGAATACGACGAGATCAAGCAGGCCTTGTCGTTCAAGCAGACGCACGTGCCGGCCGTGCTGCAGAAAGGCCGCTGCCGCCTCGACGTCGACGTCACCACCCTGATGCTCAAGGACAGCCTCCAGATGACGGATGCGGACCGCCAAATTATTTCTGATTACTGCCAGAAAGCCGCCGAAACCAAGATCGTCATCACGCACGGCACCGACACCATGGACCAAACCGCCGAATTCCTCGCCTCGCGCTTAAGCGGCAAGACCATCGTGCTGACCGGCGCCATGGTCCCGTACACCTTCGGCTCGTCCGATGGATTGTTCAACATGGGCGCCTCCTTGGCCCTGGTCCAGGCCCTGCCCGCAGGCGTCTTTGTCGCCATGAACGGCACTTTTTTTGAAGCGGGCAACGTCCGCAAGAACCGCGACACCGGGCATTTTTCCAAGCTGCGGTAAAGGCAACAACCCTTCGGGCCGAAAAACTTTTACCCCCACAGATCGTGATTTCTGGTAGGGGAGGGGGTGGATTGCCGTGTATTGGGACCCATTCGAACAGATGCGCCGCATGCAGGACGAAATGAACAAAGCCTTCGCCACCATGCCATCGCGCGTCACCATTGGCGCGACGCCGGCCATGGATTTGGCCGACCACGGTGCCGAATTGATTGCCACGCTGGACTTGCCGGGCGTGCGCAAGGAAGACATCAGGATTCACTGCACGCAAAACTACCTGCAAGTCTCGGCTCAATCGTCCGAGCGGCAAGAAGAGAAAAAGAAGAACTATTACTTCTCGGAACGCTCTTCAGCAAGCTTCAGCCGGGGCATCCGCCTGCCGGCGCCCGTATGGCCGGAAAAGGCCAAAAGCACGTTCAAAAACGGCGTGTTGGAAATCCGCCTGCCCAAAAAGCATCCGGAAAGCAAGGACAGGGGTCACGCCATCAAGATTGACTGAAGGCAAAGATAGACGAAAGGCATGAAAGCACCCCCCTCCGAAAAGCGGGTTTTGGAGGCCGAATGGCGAAAAACCGACCAACTCAGGGCCTCCATCGGGGTATTTTATAAGATTTGACTCCGGAATTGTATACGGTGGGACCTTTTCCATGGATGAACTCGAACTGAAAGTAGCCGAAGCCATGCAGATCGACTACGGCAAACGCGTCATACGCCTCGACTCCAACGCCCGACGCCTCCTGAACCTCACGACCGGCGACGTCATCCAGATCATGGGCAAGAAAACCACCGCCGCCCTCGTATTGCCGGCGCACCCCCAGGACGAAGGATTGAACATCATCCGCATGGACGGCATCCTACGGCAGAACACCAACGTCGCCCTCGGCGACCGAGTCAAGGTTAAGAAAGCCGAAATCCGAACGGCCAAGAAAATCGTGCTGGCGCCGAACCAAAACAGCCGCTACGCGCCGGGTTTTGACACCTACGTCAAGAAGAACCTCATTGGCAAACCCTTGTCCAAAGGCGACATCCTCTCCGTCAACATCTTCGGCACCAGCTTCCCGTTCGTCGTGGCCCAGACCGTGCCCAACGGCTTACTCTTAGTAGCGCCGGAAACCGAAGTCATCCTCAAGGAAGAGCCCGTCAAGGAACTCGGCAAAGTCAACACCATCTCGTACGAAGACATCGGCGGCATGAAAGAGACGGTGCAGAAGATCCGCGAAATGGTCGAACTGCCCATGCGCCACCCCGAACTGTTCGAACGCCTCGGCATCGAGCCGCCCAAAGGCGTGCTCATCTACGGCCCTCCGGGCACGGGCAAGACCTTGCTGGCGCGTGCCGTGGCGTCCGAATCCGACGCGCACTTCATCACTATCAACGGACCTGAAATCGTGTCCAAGTTCGTCGGCGAGGCGGAAGAGCGCCTGCGTGGAATCTTTCAGGAAGCCGAGGAGAATTCTCCGACCATCATCTTCATCGACGAAATCGACTCCATCGCTCCCAAGCGCGAGGAAGTCGTGGGCGAAGTCGAAAAACGCATCGTCTCACAACTTTTGACCCTCATGGACGGCCTGAAAAGCCGCGGATCCGTCGTCGTCATCGGAGCTACCAACCGCCAGAACTCCATCGATCCCGCGCTTCGAAGGCCTGGACGGTTTGACCGCGAGATCGAGATCGGCGTGCCGGACAAGAAAGGCCGAAAAGAAATCCTGCAGATCCACACCCGCGGCATGCCATTGAACAAAGACGTCTCGTTGGACGAGATTGCCGGACAGACGCATGGATTCGTCGGCGCCGACATGCACGCGCTGGTCAAGGAAGGCGCCATGAAAGCATTGCGCCGCATGCTGCCCAAGATCGACTTGGAGGCCGAGCAGATTCCGGCCAAAATCTTGGAAGAGCTGAAAGTCACGCGCGAAGACGTGCAGAACGCCCTCAAGGAAATCCAACCATCCGCACTGCGCGAAGTCTACGTGGAAGTGCCCAACGTGCACTGGAACGAAATCGGCGGATTGGATGAAGTCAAGCGGGAAGTGCGCGAAGCCGTCGAGATGCCTTTGAAGAAACCGGAAGTGTTCAAGCGTATGGGAATCCGTCCCGTCCGCGGCATCCTGCTCTACGGCCCGCCCGGCACCGGCAAGACCTTATTGGCCAAGGCCGTGGCCACGGAAAGCGAAGCCAACTTCATCTCCATCAAAGGACCCGAACTGTTGAGCAAATGGGTTGGGGAATCATTGGGTTACGACGAAGAAGTAGTCGTGCAAGTCGACGGCGTCATGCAACGGCGCAAAATCGGTGAAGTGGTGGATGAAAACCTCAACGCCAACGGCAACCAGCTGAACAAGACAAAGCAGAAAATGCTAATCCAAACGTTCGACGAAGACGGCAAAATCCAATGGGCATCGGTGACGGACTTCATTCGCCACACCGCTCCGGCTGCGTTGTACGAAGTGCATACGCGCTCCGGTCGCCAAATTCAGCTCACGGCGGACCACGGGCTTTTCGTCCTTGATGAAGGCATGGTAAAGACAGTCCCCACGCGCAATCTCGTTCCGGGCGAGTCCTTCGTGGCCATTCCAAGGCAAACGTCAAACATGCAAGGCAATACCACATTGGACTTATTGGAACTGTTCAAGAATGAACCCAACGCAACGGTCGGAAATGTGGCTCCAATGGTCCAAGACGCCATGCAGCGCTTTGGCCGCAAGAAAGTCAACGAAATCCTGGGCTATTCACGGCCTTGGGATGTGCTGCAGCGCGTCAAAGGCGACATGCGCATTTCCATGACGGCATTTGACCAATTGGTTAAACTCGGCATGATTTACGACGCTCAACAATTGACCGTCGGCGTCAAAGGCCAGGACCGTTTGCCGGCCCAATTAAGCGTCACGCCCGAGCTGGCTTACTGGATCGGCATCTGGGTGGCGGAAGGCGACTTCAATGGTCGCGGTGCCCGCGTGCACAACCAGAACCAGGAAAACCGTCAACGCCTCAAAGCCGCTTTGGAAAAGGTCGGAATCACGTATTCCGAGAACAAAGAAGCCATCGTGACGTCCTCTCTTTCGGCCAAATTGTTGCGTGCAATCGGTCTCGACCACGGCGCCGACCAAAAGCGCATGCCAGCCATGGCTTTTGCACTACATCAAGACGTATTGGCCGCCATGCTTTCGGGTTACTTCAGCGGCGACGGCAGCGTCTATGGCAATGCGCACCGTAGTTACGTGGAAGCCTGCACGGCAAGCCAAGGCCTGGCCAACGACTTGATGCGACTTCTGTTGCGATTCGGCATCGTCGCCATGCACTACGAGCGGGTTGACAAGCGCTACGGAACCCTGATGCACAAGGTGCAGTTCTCGGGCGTAGAAAACTTCCAGAAATTCGCCGGCATCGGCTTTTCCGACTCCAAACGCAACCAGCGCGTCGCGGCATACATCATTTCTAAGAAATGGACCCGCACCGCCCAGTTGCCAATGGACAAGACATTGCGGGAACTGTTGCAAAAACATGGGTTCCAGGAATGGGCCAAATCCAAGACGATTGGACGCCGCATCCTTCTGGAACTGTTCAAGAAAGCCCCAACCGAGTCGACCAAGGCATACCGAAAGCTTTTGGAAAGCAACATCCATTGGGACCTCGTCGTGGACGTACGGAAAGTGCAATACGAAAAGCCATACGTCTATGACTTCAGCGTAGAGTCCACCCAACGATTCCTAGCGGGATTCGGCGGACTGTTCGTGCACAACTCCGAAAAATCGGTGCGCGAGATCTTCCGCAAAGCACGGCAAGCCGCGCCGACGGTCATTTTCATCGACGAGTTGGACTCCATCGCCCAGATCCGAGGCTCGGAAGAAGGTTCCGGCGTAGGCGCCCGCGTGGTGGACTCGTTATTGACCGAGATGGACGGCCTCAAGAACATCAAGGACGTCGTTGTCATAGGAGCTACCAACCGCATCGACATCATCGACCCCGCCTTGCTGCGTCCCGGACGCTTCGACAAGCTCATCGAAATCAAGGCCCCCGACGAGCCGACGCGCCTGGCCATCTTCAAGGTGCACACCGCGCCCATGCCGATTTCGCCCAAAGTCGAATTGGCCAAGTTGGCGGCCATGACGGAAGGCTTCTCCGGCGCCGAGATCGAAGGCCTCTGCCGCGAAAGTGCCATGATCGCGCTTCGCGAGAACCAGGCGGCGAAAACCATCGAACCGGTGCACTTCGAAAAAGCCCTGGCATCCTTGTCGCCCATCCTGGTTAAGAAGCGCGAACGCGAGAAGGACCTGCAGTACGCGTAGAAGAGGAAAAAGACGCAAAAACGAGGAATCGGCATGAATCTGGGAATCCTGGGAAAAAGCCTGATGCTGACTCTCAGCGTCTCGCTCATCCTCTACGGCCTATCCGGATTCTTGGCCCAATACGGCATCACGGCCTTCGGCCTTTTGTCAGACGTGTGGAAACTGGTGGCTTTGAGCATCGGCCTATCCATAGTGGCTGCGGCGGCGTACCCCCACCTGCGCGGCATCAAGCAGGGCGACCAGATGGTGGCCTTCTTGCGGCGCGAACAAGTCGCCGGGGGCATCCGCCAGCACGTGATGGACGTCGTCTTCGCCACGGCGCTTGAAAACGGCAAGACGGGACAGAAAATCAAGATTGCATTGGGTAACGGCGTGCAGGCCGAAGGCATCATCACCGGCTACGGCGGCACGTTCTCGCCCGCCACGCTTAAGATCACCGAGACGGAGCGTTTCGGCTGAAGCGAATTCCGGCTGTGGGACAAAATTCTGATGTTTAGCCTTTGACGATAATCACGTACGCTCGTTTGCCGATATATTTTTTCGGCGCATCCAACTTCGCTGAATTTCCAAACCGCGTAAC
>Ga0172368_10002544_pt1 | contig 23085 bp, 15 predicted proteins | sample Lak11m_FD_114540 | JGI IMG/M metagenome (GOLD analysis project Ga0172368, IMG submission 114540) | Freshwater microbial communities from Kabuno Bay, South-Kivu, Congo - kab_022012_11m | ecosystem: Environmental > Aquatic > Freshwater > Lake | place: Democratic Republic of the Congo: South-Kivu...
AGGCGTAGCAAATAAAGAAACATTGTCTCCTTTCCTTATTTCTTGAGCAACTAAATCCCCTGAATATTGACCCATAAGTCCATAGTCATAATTATTCTTAATTTGTTCTGGGGATAATATTCTATTGTAAATTCTTACTTCATCAATTATTCCGTCAAACGAGAAGTCATCGCTATTGCCCCAACCAACTCTTAATTCATTTGTGTTTTGGAAGTTAGGCGTAAACCAGGATACAGTTGTTGAGGAATCTAATACTCCATTAACATATATTTGTATTTCTTTAGTATTATTATTGAATGTTGCTACAACATGTTGCCAAACATTTTTTTGTACATAAGCAGCAGATTCTAAGCCCGCATAATTAAATCCATCTCCCATAAAGAATTCAAATTTATTATTTGCTAAAATTACTAGAGTGAAATGTCTAAATGTATTAAAATCTCCTTTTGTAACTATTGATTTTATTTTGTAATCGTCGCTTCCTATTTTATCCGGCTTTATCCATGCTTCTACAGTCATATAAGATAGATTTTGTATCAATTGAGAATTTTGTACCTCTATGAAATCATTTACACCGTCAAAATTAAATGCGCCCCCTATTCTTCCGGAACTTGTCCAATCAGGAATAGAAGTTGATCCATCTCCTTGCCCCAATCTCGCAATCAACTGATTCTGCGAATAATCATTTATTTCTGTTGCCCCAACTGGATTTGTGTTAAAAGGCAAGATTATTTGAGAAATTCCCGTTGAGTTTACTCTCCAATCTAGGATGTTGTATACTTGTAATCCATTATATCCTGTCGTCAATATTTGTGAAATAAGATCTCCTTCAGATCTATTATTTTGATCAGTGCTAGATATTTGAAGTTGGTCAACTGATGGCGCATTACTATATAATTTGTTATTATACCAATATTTTAAACCTATATCTGTTTGTCCTTCAGCAGTTCTACCTCCCGTAGTTCCATTATACCAAGCAGTATTTGTTTGAGTAGTTGCATCTAATCCGTTGCTTGTTAGAAGTGGCCACCAGCCAGTATTATTAGCTGAGGACATATTCTGTGCTTGGTTTATGAAAACTTTTTGAGTCAGACCATCATAATTTTTTTCATTAGCATTACTGTTAAAGAAATTATTTGAAGAGTCTAGAATTTTTATTCCTTCTTGAGTTACATTTTGAACCTGAATATTTCTAAGACTGTTGTTGTCTGATTTGTTCAATATAATTCCTATATTAGTTATACTCATACCTTCAACACCAATAGAATTCATCAGAGAATTGGTGATATTCTGAAGTTCTATTGCATAAATGGTTGAATTAATCAAAATAATAGAACTTATGTGATTATTATTTGAATCCTGTATTTTTATTCCCCGAGTATTATTCGCAGCAATATTAGAGTATTCTTGTTCATCGCTTTGCGAAGAATATATTGCTGAACCCTCAACATCTTCAATTAAACAATTTGTTATCGTTATTCTATCTGAGTTTATTATTTGGAACGCTTTTGCGGTATTTGTTCCGGACGTTATATTTTTTATTTTATTATTTTGACAATCTATAGTTATATTATTCTTAGAATTAACATCAAAGCACAAATCCTGTTTGTTTTCTATATTAGAAAGCACAGCATAGTTCACATTATTACTGAAAGCATTCGTACAATCATTTAATACTCCGTAAACAATTACTGGCGTTGAGTTTCTTGATTTTATTTCCCCAGAATCAGTTCCCGCAGTTATTTCAAGTATCCATGTGTCTCCAACAGTTAAGCCCGTGACACTAGTTACATTAGTCAATGCTTTGGTTTGATATCCCACGTATGTTCCTGTCTTATTTAACACACCATTTTTGTACCAAGAATAGTTAACACTTAATGTTGGTTGTTGTGCAGTTATATTCACTTGACCAAAGATCTCAGATGTGGAAATAAATAAAGTTCCGCCATCTTGATTAATTAAATCTAAGCGAACTATTCCTAATCCTATGTTGTTTTGATACCACCAATTCAAATCTAAATCATGAGTGAGATCGTTATTTTTTCCTCCTTCTTGTCCTCCATACCATGCAGTCTGCGCTTGTTGTAACGCTCCAGTTCCAAGATCGCTCAGCGTAGGCCACCAGCCTAGATTTCCTAAAGAGCTAGCATTTTGATTTGAGTCAGAATAGAATTTCTGATTTGTATTCTGGTATTCAAATTCATTTGACACATTGTTAAAATAATTATTATTCGAGTCAAACAAAGATATTCCTTTTTGAACAGTATTTTTTATTGTTACATTTATGAATGAATTATTTTGTGCGCGATATAGCTCCAAACCATTTTCTGTAGCCCCATCAATTAACAAATTCTTAAATACAAAATTGTGTCTTCTGTCAAAGTATATTGCTTTTCTTTGATTTAGTAAACTTAAATTGTTAAATGTTGAACTAACTGCCGTCTGAACATTATTCGGCGATGTATATGAGTAAAACGAATAGTTGGAATTGTTTATTAAAACATTATTAAATACAATATTGCCCCCTAGATTCATAGTATAAAATCCATAATAGTATCCATCAATAGTCATATTATCAACAATGTTATATGCGCCAGTGTATCTATCTCCAGAGTCCCAAATGCTAAAACCATAACCATAAGAATCATTTCTCATATATATGTTTCTTAGTGTGTTGCGTTCAGAGGAGTCAAATCTTATTCCATAAATATCATAAATAGTAATGTTTTCTAGAATATTGTAATTTGATAATAGGAAATATATTCCTTTCTGATTATTTCCATAAGTCAATAGATTTGAAACATTATTGTAGCCACCACCTGCTGCAATGTTAAATCCTACTTCTCTGTTAAAAATACACGTCAAGTTATTATAAACATTATATGATGGTTGTTGTGATCTCAATCCATCTATTGTGTTATTGTACAACAACAAATTTTCAAATTTATTTCTATGAGATGTTGCATCCACATACACTCCAAATGAATTCAAACCAGAAGTTATGTTGCTAAAGCTATTTTCTGTTGATCCGCTTATAGCAACGCCTCTGTCAAACTGTTTAAAATTACAATTCTTGACAGTTATATTTTTTGATCCAGAATCAATGTGAAGACCATAAGAATTAGGCATACTTATTCCAGATATAGTTCTACCTTGACAATCAAGAGTAATGTTCTGTTGCCCGACAATGTGAATACAAGTTTTAGAATAGTTTTCTACATCAATAGTTAGGAAATAGTCTTTGTTGCTTTCGTAATTATTAAGACAAACCGCTTCTTGAGCTATTGAATTATTGTACCAATATGCCAAAGATATATTTAGGGTTAAATCTGAATTTCTTCCTCCAGACAATCCCCCATACCACACTGTATCTCCAACCGTTTGAACTATCTCTCCTAAATTTCCAGGCTCTGGCCACCAACCATAATTTAATTGCGAAGATACATTTTGATTAGAAGAAGACATTATTTTAAGAGTTGTGTTTTGAATAGAATCATAATTATTTGAATTTGCATAAAATAAATTATTAATACTAAGCGAATCAATGTGTACTCCTTCAGATAGAGAGCTTATCTCGTTGCTCTCAATGCTACTATTTACAATATGGTCTAGAACTATACCCTTGTCAAAATTTTGCAAGATGCAATTTTTAACAGTGATGTTTTCGCTGTTGTTCAATATAATTGCGACAGTTCCAGCCACTCCTTCTCCTGAAATTATATTATTTTGACAATCTATAACAACATTTTTTTTATCATTGATGTTGAAACAAGTTTGTGATTTATTCGTAAGATTTCCTAACAAGTTGTAGGAAGTATCATTCTCAAGTAAAGGATTACAGGCATTTATTCCAGAAGTTATGCCACCATACCAAGTTGTAAGCGATTCGTTGTTAGATAAATCAGCATTTGTACCATAAATGTAATTGTACCATGCTGTTAAAGTTTGTTGGGTTATTCCTAGTCCGTCAGAATATATTGTTGGCCACCATCCTAAATTTAATGTTGAACTTGTGTTTTGAGAATTAACTGAGTAAAATTTTGAAACACTATCATTTATGTAATCTAATTCATTACTTACGGCTTCAAAATAATTATTTGAGCTTGAAGGTCCCAAAAATATTCCTTGCATCGTACTATTTGAAATGGCCAAATTTGCAACTTGATTATTTGAACTAGTAGAGAAATAAATTCCATTGTAGAAGTTTTCAATATTACAATTTCTGATTGAAATGTTCTGAGAGTTCAATAGGCGTATACCGTATGTTCCTAAAGCATTTGTTCCTGACAAGGTTATTCCTTGACAATTTAGATCTATATTTGATTGTCCATTTATATCAAAACAAGTTGTTGAAATTCCTGTGAGGTCATTACCCACTACGTAATTATATCTTATGTTAGATGTGAGCGAAGTACACCCACTAAGAAGAATTTGATTATTGTGCCAATATTTCAAAGATGAATTTGGAGTTCCATCTGCGTTTTCTCCTCCAGAAATTCCATTATACCATGCAGTCTGTGTCTGCGTTGTAACATTTGTTCCATCTGAATCTAATACTGGCCACCACCCTTTATTTTCAGATGAACTTGCATTCTGAGCAAGAGTTGAAATAAATCTCTGGCTAGAGCCAGCATAATCAATATTATTTTCATTTGCGTGGAAATAATTTGAATAAGATGAAGGTTTTATGTATATTCCGCAACTAGAGGAATTTATTATTTTATTTTCAATAAAAATTTGATTATTTGTTTTTTCTTCAAGATAAAATCCATATGCTGCATTTTGTATAGTGTTATTAATAAAGTTATTATCATTTATAGGTCCATCTCTTCTTGCATAATCTCCTATATAAAATGCGTAAGAACAGCTATATCCTTGAGTGCAATTAAATTTATTATTCTCAAAAGTATTATTTGTTAGACCTTTTAGGTACCATGCTGGAATGAGCGAGAATCCTCTCCACGTATTTACAACAGTATTATTTCTCACAAGGTTGTGATCATTTCCTTCAATCTGTATTTGTGCTCCACTAATATAATTACTATCAACAACATTGTAGCTACTTGTTTCCCACACCATTATTATTGTATTTGTCAAATTATTTGAAGTTATATTATTATAAGAAGAAGACCACATAGTTATTCCTTGTCTACAATTTCCTGTAACACTATTATTATACACAAAATTATATGGCGAACTTTGGAGAATTATTCCACCCATATTATAATACCACCATTGGTCTCCAACCATTCCGCAACTATTGTGAACTAATGAAGAAGTTGAAATATTATTATATTGCGCAGATTGTAAATATATTCCTCCATAATTATTATTACTCGATGTTACGTTAGTTATTGTATTATACCTGGAAGAGTATAATCTTATTCCATCATACTTGCTACTATCAACTGTTGTGTTCTGTATTTTGTTGTAGCGTACATTCGAACCGTACATATAAACTCCATGATAAAAGTCAGTTAATTTACAATTCTTTATTGTAACATTAGTTGTTGTTCCAGACAAATAAAAACCATATGTTCCGTCAGTGTCTAAACCATCTAAAGTATATCCTTGACAATCAAAGGTTACATTTTTTAAATTATACATGTCAAAGCACGTTGAGTTATAGTCGCTAATACTGTTTAGCAGAACATAGTCTCTATTATTCTCAAAAGATACTCCTGCCACTCCGCATGAAGAAATTCCTATAGCTCCAGTTCCTTGTTGAGTTGTCAGTGGACCATAATCTATTACTCCGGAAGTTATTTTTCCTTGAGACGTTACTGAATTATATGGATATCCTGCTCCGCTAGAACCGTAATAATATCCGGGAAAGTCTGTTGATGAAACCATTCCTTTGACTTCAACGCTTCCATTTAGAACATTGGACCAAAAATTACCGACAGCACTTCCACTTATTGTTGTATTAAAGTAGTTTCCTCCAGAAATATCGTTAACATAATATCCTGTTGTGTTTGTGAAATTATTATAATAAAAAGTATTTTGTTGTGAACTTGACAAATAAATTAGTGTTTGATTTTGTGTTGAACTCAAAGTGTTGTTTTTGAATATGCTATAATTAGAATACTGTACAAAGATATCTATTCCGAATTCTGAAATTTGACAATTATTTATGGTTATATTTTGTCTTCCTATTAAATACACTCCTTTGTAATTAGCATTATTATTTCCAGTAACGGAAAATCCTGCACAATCAAGAGTTATATTGTCTGCACTTACTGTGAAACAGGTTGCGTCATTTATTGAAACGCTTTCATTAAGAGTGTAAACAGTGTTTGCAACATTTAGATCTTGACAAGTATTAATTGAAAGAGTTGTGTAATTTTCAGCAGTTCCATTCACAAAACCAAGATATCCTTCAGTTAGATTATTCGTATAATTTCTTATTAAAGCATTATAAGCATTTAATTGTGAGAAGTATCTTCCCGAGTTATTTATTACATCTCCTGTATTTACTAGTAGTTTTTTCATATCAACGTAGTCCATTCCGGGTTCCAATAAATCTGCTGCAACGCCCGCAACAAATGGAACAGACATACTTGTACCACTTACAGTGACTGTTGCGCCATCTATTCTTTTTGTTTGAATTCCTTGTCCTGGTGCAAGTAGTAATGTAGCATCATTATAATTTGAGAATGCTGCAAGACTATTGTGTTTTGTACTTGAAGCAACGGCAATTACTTTGCTTGCACAAGCTGGTGCTTTTACAAATTCCGTTCCTTCATTTCCTGTTCCAGCGAATATTATTATTCCTGCATCAGCCAACTGATTGACTTTTTGTGAAACGATATCTTCATCACAATAACCATTAAAACCGCCAGCACCGATGCTTAGAGAAATTATGTCTGCATTTTGCGCTTCGCAATATTCTAATCCTGCAATTATATCTGAAGCGTATCCTTGACCATATTCATCTATAGCTTTGGCAATTATTAGTCTTGAATCCGGTGCGCTCATTAATATAGGATATGCTACTTGGGTGCCGTGTCCTTGATCATCCAAAAAGGTTTCATTTCCAGTTATTACATTTTTACCTTCAATATTTACTCCAGGAGTTAAATTAAATAAATCATAATTAAATCCCGTATCCACCACACATATTTTTTTACCCGCACCCGTGTAATCTTGAGTTTTTATTTCACTTATTTTTGTTATATCTAGTGTTTCAAGTGTGAGCGAAGAGAAAACTTTATCCAGAATTATTTCTTCCACATCATCGTTCTCAGCAACTTGCAACCACGTGTCATTATTTAGATCAAATGCCTGCACATCTTTCAAATCTTTTTTTATTTCTACAAGCTCTGTTGTTTCTTGATCCAGGAATTTTTTATTAACTGCATCGTTTAATTGTGATTCATTATTTACTCTTTGGCGTAAATCTTCTTTATTTACTATTCTTACTCTTGTTCCCAACGGACCTATTTCTCCATCCTGTTGAGTTGCTCTGTTTTCTCTTACATCAATAATGGGAAGTTTTTGCTTTGTTTTTACTATTACTCTTACTTGTTCTCCTGCTTTTAGTCTCTCCAAAACTTCAGGATCTATTTTAGACGTTGCATCAGTAAATGCTGGCATCTCTATTGCTTGTTCAGCTAATAATTTTTGATATGTCTGTTCATCTACAACTTTTATGAAGAAAAATTCTCCTATTAGTTCTTTATCATCTTGTTGAGCATATATTCTCGAAGGCCAGATTCCTTCCTTTAATGGTTCAAAAGTCATCATTCCTTCGTCATCAATACTATACTTGTAATCAATTGAAGGATATGCGTAAAAAGAAATATTGTTTCCTGTGAAGTATGTTGATAAATCTAATTTGAGGGTTCTGTTTATACTTATAGTTTGATCTTTGAAGGGTTTTGCTTGTTTTAGATCATCAGTTCCCTGAGAATATTTTATCGTCGTCAAGAATACTTTAGAATTGTTATTTGAAATAATAAAATTGTAAACATATATGTTGTTTAAATCGCACGTTTCTGTGCACGCTTCATTAAATTCAATCGCACCAACGGGTATGGATGCATTTACTTGGACATTCATCTGTAGTTCTTGTTGTAAACCTTCCCCGACCAATCCGTATTTGTATTTTCTATTGTCTTGATTTGAATATGTTTCATTGTAAACTGATGAATTAAAAGTCATTATTTTTTTTAAACCAAGAGAGGTATTAGCGTAAATTTCAGAATCTCCACCACCATAAAAATATCCAGATACAGTTATTGAGGTTATATTGGTTAAATTGGAAAGAACGATCTTTTGATCAGAGTATTCTTGGTTTAAAGAAATCGGCTGCATTATTTTGCCTTTTCCTACAACCAATCCTGTTGTGGAAGGATTATCTAAAAGAGCAACAAGTATACTTGTGACCAACAAAATCCCAATGGCGATTATCACAAGAGAAACATTTTTTGAAATGTCTGCTTCTTCTTTAGACTTATCTCTCAACTATTAACGCCCCCCCTTTGTGTTCCATTCCAATAACCATATTTAAATGTTTCTTTATTTGACAGCTTAGAATAATAATTTAAATGATTTATTATCATAGTTCTAAAGATTTATAAAGGACTTCTTTTTTCTCTATACCATGGTTACTAAAAAGAAAACTGCAACAAAAAAGGTTAAATCTGATAAGATTGTTAGTACTGCACTCAAACCAGAAGAAGTTAAGAAACCTGCAGTTGTTCAACCAAAATTTATGCAACCAGAAGTTAATATTGGCCTGGTTGGTCACGTAGACCATGGTAAAACCACTCTTACTGAAAGACTTTCTGGCAAGTGGACTGATACTCATTCTGAAGAAATTAAAAGAGGAATCACAATCAAATTAGGTTATGCAGATACTGTTTTTTACAAATGTCCTTCTTGCAACAAGTATACTGTTAAAGAAAAATGTCATGATTGCAATGAAACTGCAACAGAACCGGTTAGGAAAGTAAGTTTTGTTGATGCGCCTGGACACGAGTCTCTTATGGCAACTATGCTTGCTGGAACAACAGTGATGGATGGTGCTATTTTGATGGTTGCAGCCAATGAATTATGTCCTCAACCTCAGACAAGAGAGCACTTAATGGCTCTTCAAATTGCTGGCGTCAAGAATGTTGTGATTGCACAAAACAAAATAGATTTGCTTGACGATGACAGACTTATGAAAAATTATGCTCAAATTAAAGAATTCTTGAAGGGCACCGACTACGAAGATTCACCAATCATTCCAATCAGTGCACAGCATGGCGTTAATATTCATTATTTAATTGAAGCAATTCAAGAAGCAATAAAAACGCCCCATAGAGATCCAAATAAAGATCCTTTTTTCTTAGTTGCTAGATCTTTTGATATCAATAAACCTGGATCTACTCCTGAAAAAATAAAAGGAGGAGTTCTTGGAGGCGCTTTACTTCAAGGCAAATTAAAACTTGGAGATAGAGTGGAAATAAGACCTGGAAGAATTGTAGAGGAACAAAATCAGTTAGTAGCAAAACCTCTATTTGCTAAAATTCAAGGAATAATAAGCGGAAGCACTAATGTTGAGGAGATCTCACCTGGAGGCTCCATTGGAGTTATGACTAGTCTTGATCCCGCAGTTGTAAAATCAGATAGTCTTGTTGGCAATGTTGTTGGTCTTGAGGGAAAACTTCCTACAATCTGGTACAACTTAAAACTTGAGATTCATTTGTTAGACAGAGTTGTCGGTAGTCAAGAAGATCTTAAAGTTGATCCTTTAAAATTACACGAATTATTAATGTTAAATGTAAACTCTGCTGCAACAGTAGGCCAAGTTATTGATCTTGGTAAAAATGAGGTTACGTGCAAATTAAGATTACCTGTTTGTGCTGAACTTGATGCAAGAGTTAGCGTGAGTAGAAGAGTCGGCACCAGATTCAGATTGATTGGTTTCGGTTTAATCAAAGATCTTGATAAGAAATAAAAATCAAGTGTGTTCTTCAAAATACTTTGTAACTTCTTCTCCTATTAACAAAGAAAAAGAAATGTCATTCAAATTGTGAAATTTATAATAAATGGGAAAAATTGGGTTATTTGATTCTACTTGCCTGAATAAGAATTCTGCTTCGTTTGACTTGATTTTTACAGGCGCGTCATATTTTATCCAGTTTTTTAAATTAATACTATAAATTGGAACATCAGAAGGAATTATTATATTTTTTTATCTAGTTTAATGATGTCAGATATATATCCAAATATATATATATATATATATTCAAATGCAACTTTTTTTCTCTTTTCGTTTATTTTCTGATTTAAATTCTCGGATAATTAAAAATTCTTTATTAACTAAATCAGAAAGAAGATTATAGAATTGATAATTTGCGTACGCATACATTAACTGCCACCATTAAAAAAATAAAAAAAATAAAAATAAAAAAAGTTTTAGTTATTTATCCCCAGAGGAATTCTGGAGGTCTGTTTCTGTCTTGCACAGTTATCTTAACTTGTTGACTTGCAGATAAGACACCATCACTTACAGTTACAGTTGTGTAATATATTGCTGAACAACCTTTTGTATTGCAACCGTTTGGTTCTGCATCATCATATGTGGTTTGGTACTCGCTTGAGTCCATCCATCCAGAATATGATGTTGTTATTTCATCACCATCAGGATCGTACGCCTGTACTGGAAGTCTTATCATTTCTCCTTCTTTAACAACCACATCTTCAATTGGTTTTAGTACTGGAGCTCTGTTTTTTCTTAGTACTGTTAAGTTAAATGTTGATGTTGTTGTGTCTTTTCCATCTGTTGCAGTTACTGTTATAGCATAAGTTCCTTTGTCTCCAAAGTCAGGAGTCCATTTTCCTTTGTTATCGAATGGTTCTGAATATGTTACTGTTACTGAGTCTCCATCCAAATCGCTTACTTTTGGTTGAAGTTGTACAGCTTCTGTTTCTTGAACTGTTAAGTCATTTAATTTTTCAATGACTGGAGCTCTGTTTTTCTTTTGAACAATAACTTTAATTGTTTCTTTTGTTTCTCCAGTTTGATCTCTTGCTCTTACAATTACTGAGTATTCTCCTGCATCTCCATAATCTGTCTTGTATGATGAGGTTCTCATCCAGCCATCATATCCTATTACAACCGGGTCTCCTTCTTCATCAAGAACATTGCAACTTATTGTTACTGTTTCTGTTTCTTGAACAGTTATTGTTTTTGGACATTCTAGTTGTGGAGGTCTGTTTGCTCTTAATACATCAATAAGAACGTACTCTGAAGTTGATAGGAATCCGTCAGATACAGATACTTTTACTAAGTATTTTCCTTCATCGCCTATTTTTGTTAACCATAATCCTTCCGTATTGAAGGGTTCGCTGAATTTGTATTCTAAGAAGTCTCCGTCAGGATCAACCGCTTTTACAGGTATTCTTATTAGCTCCCCTTCAGTTCCCGTTATTTTGAAAGATGCTTTTGATTCATCTACTTGGTCTGTGTTATTGTTAGTAACGTTTATAACGGGAGTTACATTTGTTTCACTATTATTTTGTGTTACAGTGTAATTAGCTAGCAAATCATTAAAATCAGCATAGTTTGTTGTTGTGTTTCCATAATTGTATTGACACGCCGTCACTACCAGTAACGCCAATACTGCTAAAAATAAAATAGTTTTTTTCATATTCGTACCACCCTCTATGTTTATTATAAAATATAATTTAAAATATGAGTTTATACTGCTATTTAGTATATAAATATTTCTATTGAATAGTGAGAACAATGAATTTAGAATTCCTCAAGGTATTTATTAAATGCTAAATCATATGCTTCTTTGGTTAATTTGTAGTCTCTGTTACACGCAGGACATTTTAATGGAATTTCTGAAGTTCCTGCAAATGTAAATTCATCAAGAACATTTTTATTTATGTATAAAATAAAGTTTCTTGCCAATTGATTATGAGTCATACTTTCTTTTTGAAGTTCAGTTATTTTATCTTTATTATCATACAAATCAACATCTTTACAGGAATCTGTTATAAGAACATGCAGTCCTACATCTTTTCTTGCTAAGGTATCAACGAAGTCTATATTTAACATTTTTATCCAAAAATTTTCTTAAAGAATGATTTCTGCGGTCTTGCTGACTCACCCATCAATTCTCCATATTTTTTTAGTGCTTCTTCTTGTTTTTTATTCAAATGTTTTGGAACTTCGACAGAAACTCTCACATTCTGATCTCCTGCTCCAACACCATCTTGATAAGGTATTCCTTTTCCTCTCATTTTTAATATTGTTTCAGATTGCGTTCCTACTGGAATTTTTATTTTTGCTTTTCCTTTCAATGTAGGAACTTCTATTTCATCTCCAAACGTTGCTTGAGTGTAACTTATTGGTACTTCTACGTAAATATCATTTCCATCTCTTTCAAAAAATTCATGCTCCAGTACATTTATGTATACATATAGATCGCCTGGTTCTTGCCCTCTGGCTCCCGCATCTCCCTCTCCTAAAACTCGCAATCGCATTCCATTTTCAATTCCTTGAGGAGTTTTTATTTTGATCTTCTTTTCACTTACAACATATCCTGCACCATCGCAAGTGTCACAAGGTTCTTTAATTATTTTCCCTGTGCCTTGACATTCTTCACAGGCACTAGTTGTTTGAAATGCACCAAACGGTGTTCTTTTTACTGTTTTTTGATATCCTGTTCCATGACAAACACCACAAGTTTCTAATTTTGATCCACCTTTTCCAGAACAATCAGAGCAAACATTTTTCTTTCTTACGTGTATTTCTTTTTCTGTTCCAAAAGCTGCTTCTTCTAATTTTAATTCTAAATCAAATCTTAAATCGGAACCTTTATTCCTTGCTCTTCTTCTAGGATTTCCCCCAAAAAACATTTCAAAGACATCATCAAAATCAAAATCGGTCCCTGCTCCAAATCCTGAAAAGTCCGAGTATCCTGAAAATCCTCTGTCAAAGCCGCCCTGTTTAAATGCATCTTCTCCGTATTGATCGTATGCTTTTCTTTTCTGATCATCACCTAGAACCGATGCCGCTTCATTTATTTCTTTAAATTTTTCTTGAGAATCTGTTTCTTTATTAATATCTGGGTGATACTTTTTGGCAAGATTTTTGTATGCTTTTTTTATCTCTTCTTTTGAAGCACCTTTCTCTACACCAAGTATTTTGTAATAGTCTTTACTCATAATCTCACGTAACTCCTCTTTATTCTTAAATGTTTACAAAATAAAAAAAAAACTTAAAAAAACTAAAAAACAGCTATCTACTTCTTCTTGTCATCGTTGATTTCTTCAGAATCAACATCGACCGTCTTATCAGAACCCTGTCCTGCGTCCTGTTTACTGTGTCCAGCGTTCTGGTCCCCACTCGCTGCTTGCTGTTGTTCTGCTGCTTTTTTGTACATTTCTGTTGACATTGCTTGAAGTTTGCTGTTTATTTCATCCATTTTTTTCTTTATTACGCTAATGTCTTTTTTCTCGGGTTCCATTAGTTTTTTCAAAGTTTCTATTTCCGCTTTCACAGTTTCAAGTTCTTTTGAATCAACTTTTCCTTCAAAGTCTTTGAATAGTGTTTCTGAAGTGTATATTAAAGAGTCAGCTTGGTTAATTGTCTCTATCTCTTCTTTCTTCTTTTTGTCTTCTTCTGCATGTAGCTCTGCTTCTTTCTGCATTTTTTCTACTTCTTCTTTTGAAAGATTTGTTGTTGAAGTTATCTGGATTTTTTGTTCTTTTCCTGTTCCTAAATCTTTTGCAGATACATGAACAATTCCGTTTGAATCTATGTCAAATGTTACTTCAATTTGCGGAACTCCCCTTGGAGCCGGAGGTATGCCCATTAAATCGAATCTTCCAAGAGTTTTGTTGTCCGCAGACATTGGCCTTTCTCCCTGCAGAACGTGAATATTTACTGCTGGTTGATTATCTGCTGCTGTGCTAAACACCTGAGATTTCTTGGTTGGAATGGTTGTGTTTCTTGTTATTATTGTTGTCATCACTCCACCAAGTGTTTCTATTCCCAGACTTAGAGGTGTTACGTCTAATAATAATACATCTTTAACTTCTCCTGCTAATATTCCTGCTTGTATTGCCGCACCAAGTGCTACTGCTTCATCAGGATTTACAGATTTGTCTCCTTCTTTGCCTGTTGCTTTTTTTACAATTTCTTGTACAGCAGGAATTCTTGTTGATCCTCCTACAAAAATAACTTTGTCCAATTTATTCATATCCATATCTGCATCTTTAAGTGCTTGCTTTGTTGGACCTTCAAGTTTTTTCAGTATTCCTTGTATTAGCTGTTCGAATTTTGCTCTTGTTAATTCCATGTTTAAGTGTTTTGGACCTAATTTATCTGCTGTAATAAATGGCAGATTTATTGTTGTCTTTAATTTTGAACTCAATTCTATTTTTGCTTTTTCTGCTGCGTCTTTTAATCTTTGATAGCTTGTTTTATCGTGTCTTAAATCTACGCCTGTACTTTTTTTGAAGTCTTCAGCCATCCAGTCTATTAAAATTTCATCTATGTCATCTCCTCCAAGATGATTATCTCCTGCTGTTGCTTTTACTTCAAATACTCCATCACCTAATTCTAGAATTGAAACGTCAAACGTTCCACCTCCAAAATCGAATACCATGATTGTGTGGTCATTTCCTTTTTCTAAACCATATGCTAATGCTGCTGCAGTTGGTTCGTTTACTATTCTTAATACTTCTAATCCTGCTATTCTTCCTGCATCTTTTGTTGCTTGTCTTTGACTATCTTCAAAATACGCTGGAACTGTGATTACTGCCTTTGTTACTTTTTGTCCTAAGTAAGCTTCTGCATCTGTTTTTAATTTTTGTAGAATTGCTGCGCTGATTTCTTGTGGAGTGTATTCTTTATTCCACAATTTTACTTTGTAATCCTCACCCATATGTCTCTTTATGCTTCTTACTGTGTGTTCTGGATTCATGATTGCTTGGTTTTTTGCTACTCTTCCAACTAATCTTTCTCCATCTTCAGACATTGACATAACTGATGGTGTTGTTCTTTCTCCTTCTGAGTTCGGAATTATTGTTGCTTTTCCGCCCTCCATTACAGCTACTGCTGAAAATGTTGTTCCTAAATCTATTCCTATTACTTTACTCATTTTGAGTACCTCCTTGGTTATTCGCTTTTTTTGATATTTTTACTTTGGCGTGTCTAATGACTCTTCCGCCTATTTTGTATCCTTTTTGTAATTGTTCTAGGATTGTGCCTTGTGCTTTATTTGATTCTTCAGTGAGCAATGCTTCGTGTAATTCTGGATTGAATTGTCCTCGGGCATTTATTTCTTCTATACCTTCATCTTGCAATACTTCTTTGAGTTGTGCATAGATCATCTCTATACCTTTAGAAAAATCATCCTCTTGTTTGTTATGCTCAAGTGCAAGTTCAAAGTTATCCATTATTGGTAAGATTTTTTTTATTAGTTCTTCAGTTGACATTTTGATGAATCTTGATTTGTCTTCTTCAGTTCTTTTTTTGTAATTTTGAAATTCTGCGTAGACTCTTTGTAATGTATCTTTAATCTCAACATATTGTTGATTTAGTTTTTCATGATCATTTTGAACATCAATCTCTTCCAAGATATTTTCTTTAGTTCCGGTCGATTGTTGTTGTTCTGTATCTTTTTCTTCCATTCTCGAACCCTCTTCTTGTCAACTTCAGCTCAAAAATATCACATTGTTGAGTTTAAGTCAACATAGCTAAATTTAAGTTATATATAAATCTTTCGTAAACTTAATTATTTACCATATAGAAATAAAATATAAGTTATAACACCACCAACAAGTAACAAAAAACAAAATAATTAAATAATAAAGAAAATCACAAAACTTTATGAACGAAATTTCAAGAAGAGACTTTGTTAAATTTGCGTTAGCTTCAAGCGCATTATTCACTTTAGAAAAAAATATGCATTTTATTGATTCTGTTATAGATAACATCTTGCCTGAAGATAACATAATAGAACGAGCAAGAAGAGAACTCAAAGAAAATGGAATAACCCGAGAACAAGCTCGAGGTTACAGTTTTTTATCTCCAATAATTTACAAATATATTCAACCATTCAATTATGATCCTGAACAACAGTGGTTTAAAATCAAACATCACTCTAAATTAAGAGATTTTGAAGCAATGCCAGGAAGAGAAGCCGCATGGAAAATGTATTTAGGAATTCCTTTAAATGAACAAGAACGAAAATTTTTTGAAATATCTGAAACAAGACCTGCAAAAGAAAAAAATCCTGCAAAATATTATTATTGTTTTCCAGATAAGGAAGCTTGCATTCTTGAAACATATAACAACTACAAAGATTATTCTGATATTATAACAGTCCAACAAGCAGCACAAATTGCTTATTATGGTAAACAAGACATATATTGCAAAACTAAGGATAACATGATTATCTGGGATACTGATCAAAATAATATCCTGGGCAAGTTTAAAGTCATGAAGGGAAAAGATGACAAAGGAGAATACATTTCCTATTATGATATTTGGGATCTAGAACCAGGAGGTTTTTCTCTTTCAAATTTGTTTGGTAAGCCTTTTGAGATATACAATAGAATTTATTTAAAAAAAGAAAAAAATCAAAGCATTACTAATTTTTAGTATTAATTCTCTTTCAACACAGCGTGTGCAGCTGCAAGTCTTGCAATAGGAACTCTATACGGAGAGCAAGAAACATAATTCAATCCAATTCTATGACAAAACTCCACAGATGATGGTTCTCCTCCGTGTTCTCCGCAAATTCCTAGTTTCAAATTAGGTTTTGTTTTTCTTCCTTTTTCAACAGCCATTTTGACTAGTTGCCCTACACCTTCTTGATCTAGAACTTGAAATGGATCTTTTTCCAAAATGTTCTTCTCTAAATATTCAGGTACGAATTTTCCAACATCATCTCTTGAAAATCCTAGAGTCATTTGAGTAAGATCATTTGTTCCAAATGAAAAGAAATCTGCCTCTTGAGCAATCAAGTCTGCAGTTAGTGCTGCTCTTGGAACTTCAATCATTGTTCCTATCATGTACTTAACAGCCGAATTAGAACCCAGAACTTTGTTTGCGACTTCTTGAACAATTTTCTTTTGATTTTTTAACTCAAGAATATTTCCGACTAATGGAATCATAACTTCAACCGCAACCTGTGCGCCGTGTTCTGCGTTATGCTCACTGCTGATTTCTTTTGCTGCTTCAAATATTGCTTCTGCCTGCATCTCAGTGATTTCTGGATAAGTTATTCCTAACCTACATCCTCTATGCCCAAGCATTGGATTTACTTCATGTAATTCATCCATTTTTTGTCGCAACACTTCTTCAGAAACTTTAAGTTCTTTAGAAATTTCTTGTATGTCTTTTTCTTCTCTTGGTAAGAACTCGTGTAATGGTGGATCAAGTAGCCTTATTGTTATTGGTTTTCCCACCATTATTTTGAATAGGTCATAAAAGTCTTTTTTCTGGAAAGGTTTTATTTTAGCTAAGGCTTTTTTTCTTCCTTCAAGATTTGCAGACAAAATCATTTCTCTTACCGCTTTGATTCTTTCTCCTTCGAAGAACATGTGTTCTGTTCTGCAAAGTCCTATTCCTTCTGCTCCAAATTTTATTGCTTGAGCTGCGTCTCTTGGAGTATCTGCATTTGTTCTTACATTTAATCTTCTATATTTATCTGCTCTTTCCATTAATTCTCCAAATGCGCCACTTAATTCAGGATCAATTGTTGGAATTTGTCCCTCGTAAATTTTTCCTAAAGATCCATCTATTGTTATATAGTCTCCTTCTTGGAATGTTTTTCCACCAATTGTCAGAGTTCTTTTCTGCTCACTTATTTTTGCATCTCCACATCCAGATACGCAACATTTTCCCATTCCTCTTGCTACAACTGCTGCGTGCGAAGTCATTCCTCCCTTTGCAGTCAATATTCCTTGTGCTGCATCCATTCCAATAAGATCTTCTGGAGAAGTATCATTTCTTACAAGCACAACTTTGTCTCCTGCTTTTTTCATTTTTACAGCAGCTTCATTATCAAATGCAATTTTTCCTACTGCCGCGCCCGGTGAAGCTGGAAGTCCTTTTCCTAATTCTGTGTGTTTTTGTTTTGCAACAGGATCTAATTGTTTGTGTAATAATTGATCTAATTGTTCCGGTAAAACTCTCAATATCGCAGTTTTTTCATCAATCAATTTTTCTTTCAACATATCCATTGCTATTTGTACCGCAGCATGTGCAGTTCTTTTTCCATTTCTTGTTTGCAACATGTATAATTTTCCTTCTTGTATTGTAAATTCCATGTCCTGCATATCTTTGAAATGTTGCTCAAGTTTTGTGTAAATTTCTACTAATTCACCGTATGCTTCAGGCATTATCTCTTTTAGTTTTGAAATTGGTTGAGGAGTTCTTATTCCTGCAACTACATCTTCTCCTTGTGCATTTATTAAGTATTCTCCATAGAATTTGTTTTCTCCAGTACTTGGATCTCTGCTAAAACAAACTCCCGTTCCAGAAGTTTCTCCCATGTTTCCGAAAACCATTGCTTGAATATTTACTGCAGTTCCCAATAATCCTTTTATGTCATTTAGCTTTCTGTATGTGTTTGCTCTTGGATTATTCCATGATCCAAATACTGCTTCTATTGAAAGCATTAGTTGTTCTTTTGCATCATCAGGGAAGTCTTTTCCGGTTTCTTTTTTTACAAGTGCTTTATACTCTACAATGATTTCCTTTAAATCGGCAACAGTTAAGTCAGTATCAAATTGTACTCCTTTTGTGTGTTTTTTGTTGTCAAGTATTTCTTCGAAGTGATCGTGATCAACTCCAAGAACTACATCTCCCATCATTTGTATAAGGCGTCTGTATGAATCCCAAGCAAATCTTTCGCTTCCTGCTTTTTTTATTAAACCTTGAACTACTTTTTCATTTAGCCCTAAATTAAGAATTGTATCCATCATCCCAGGCATACTAACCGCTGCGCCACTGCGTACAGATAGCAACAATGGACTTTCTGAATCGCCTAATTTTGCACTCATTGATTCTTCCAATTTTTTTAGATTCTCTTCTATTTCTTTCAAAGCCTGCGTCGGTATTTTTTTTCCTACTTCATAGTATTCTGCACATGTTTCAGTTGTTATCGTAAATCCTGGCGGCACTGGAACTCCGAGTGATGCCATTTCAGCTAGGTTTGCTCCTTTTCCACCTAGGCTTTGTTTCATTTCTTTCTTTCCTTCAGTCTTTCCTGCTCCAAAAAAATATACATGTTTTTTCATTTAATACGCCCTCATTACTTTTTAATTTTAATAACTATTACCTCAAAATATCCCAACATACAGTTAATTTTCTGTAATTTTTTGGACACGCCTTTACTATAAAAGCGTTTTGGTGTTCTATTATTTACATCAATTATTTGTACTCAGTTATACCTTTACAATTTTTGATGAACTCCTTTTTATCACAAATAGTACTTCCTCTTTTTATGAATTTTTTGCAGTTCTTCAAACTCTTTATATAGTACATCTATTTCTTAGAAGTACTGTTATTCAACAAACGTTGAGTTATTGGAGGAAACTAAAATGAGCTTAGTACATATAACAAAAGAAAATTTTGAAAAAGAAGTGTTAAAATCAGACATCCCTGTTATAATAGATTTTTGGGCAGAGTGGTGTGGTCCTTGTAGAATGATGGGTCCAGTATTTGAAGACTTAAGTAAAGAATATACTGGAAAGCTAAAGTTCGCAAAACTTGATACTGAATCAGAGCCAGAACTTGCAGGAGAGTTTCAAATCAGAGGCATTCCTTCTCTTTCAATAATTAGCGGAACCGAAGAAATAAATAGACTTGTAGGATTTATGCCAAAAGAAGCACTAAAATCAAGAATTGATGAAACTCTTGAAAAAATCAAGAAAAGATAAAACTCAGCAAAAATTAGCAACAAATAAAAACAAAGAACGCCCATAACTTAAAAATGATAGATTTTGCATGTAAAGAATTTGACTTGGATGAAGTAATTAAATGTAGTCTTGGCCTTACCAAGGCAGATTATAGGCTAATGCTTTATTTTATCAACGGCAAAGACGAGTGGACAACTACAACTGATTTATCAAAAAAACTCAGATTGACTCTATCTACCATTCAAAGATGTGTTAAATCCCTGCATGAAAAAAATATTCTTGACAGGCATCAAGAAAATCTAGATGGGGGCGGTTATGTTTTTATCTATAAGCTAAAGAACAAACAGGAATTAAAAAACAGAGTTAACAACACAATTCATAGTTGGGTACAAAAATTTGATAAAGAACTTGATAAGTGGTAAGCATCAAAATTTAATAATCGTTTAAAATAATTTATTTTCTTATTCTTCATTTCTTCTTTTTAGATAATAGGATATTACAATAACCATTACAACTACTGAAATGAAATGTCCTATAAACGCATTAAATAACGCAAGACCTTTATTCCAGCCCATTGGACAAATATCTCCATAACCCACAGTAAAAAATGTTACAGCCGAGAAATAAAAGTACTCGTGAGAGATCTGAGAAGCATTTACAGCACTTTCTGGGATAAATGTATCTGAACAAGTTCCATATGTTAGATAACCCTTGCCCAAGTTATCTGATAAATCATACACTAATGAGAAAATTAAAAGTATTCCTATAATAAATAACAAATAACTAAAAAACAGACTAATAATATTTCCTGCTTTTAGTAACGCTCTTAAAGAGTGTCTTATAAGAAAGATTATAGAAAAAACAACTATATATTTAATAAAATTATGAGTACAAATGAAAGTGCATAGTATGCCGTTCCTCCTTCAGAAAAAACAACAGGTAACAAGAAAATGAGAATTAACAAACTAATAACAATAGCAGGTATTTTTATGAATGGTTTTTCAAATAGTACTTTCTCTACCTTCGTAAGTTCATGAATTGTTCTCTTATTTTTTAAAACCATCGCATTGTCCTAATTTATTTCTTAATTTATTTCTTAGTTACTTTGTCTTCTTTCAGCATAAATTTTGCTATAAAAAATACAACTAGTGCTATTATTACAAAATTAATTAATGCTGCTAGAAAAGCACCCCAACTTATTACAATTGCCCCAAGAGTAAACGTTGCATCTTTCCACGCACCCCCGGGAATGAATGGTGTAATTATTGGCATAACTATATTATTCACAAGGGATTGAACAAGTGCAGTTACTGCGACTCCCATTATAAATGCTATTGCAAGAGGGATAACCTTGTACTCATTTAGAAACTCTTTGAATTCTTTTGCTAAACTCATCAATTCTCACCCATTTATAGAAAAACATATTAATTATATAAATTTGATTATTAGCAATGAAAGAAGAACTTCTTGAAACAATAAAGAAAAGGATATTATCAGAAATGACGTGTCCACTAAAAGATTCTGCACATAATCTTGTATTTGGAAAAGGAAATCCTGATGCAGACATACTATTTATTGGAGAAGCGCCAGGAGAGCAGGAAGATCTTCAAGGAGTTCCTTTTGTCGGGGCTGCAGGTAAAGAGCTCAATAAATTACTCTCAAAAATAAACTTAACATTAGATGATGTCTACATTGCGAATATTTTGAAATACAGACCACCAAATAATAGAGATCCATCAAAAGACGAAATTGAAAGACACACGCCTTATTTGATAGATCAAATTAAAATAATACAACCAAAAGTAATTTGCACTCTTGGCAACTATTCAACAAAATTTGTTCTTGGCGGATTTAATCCAGAGAGCATGAAAACAATTGGTGGAATTTCTGTACTCCATGGAAAAATAATTAAAAAAGAATTGGGAGATTTGAAATTCTCAGTTATTCCTCTTTATCATCCTGCAGCAATGCTTTACAACCCCAGACTAAGAGCAGATATGGACTCTGATTTTGTTAGCATAGGAGAATTTCTAAAAATTCATAAAAAACAAGATTCAAAATAGCCAATAAAAAGATAACAAGAATATTATTGTCTATCTGATATTGCGTGCAATACTAAATCCTTGTAAGTGTTCTTATGTATATCTTCAGGGTGTACAAGTTTTACCGAAAAATTCTGGACAACTTCTGGAAAAGAGACGTTAATTGATTCTATAAATTCTTGAATTTGTTTTACAGTCTTAAATCCTGAGAATAATACTATCTGTTTTTCTGGAATAGTAACTTCAAATAAGTACACAACTTTTTCTCTTTTTTTTAGATCTTCTAATAATTCTGTGTGTGCATTATTCTTATTCAGTTTCAATTCAATCAGTGCAAATATTATTATTCCCAACTTATCAACATTAACCTTAGGATTATATCCTTCTAAAACAGATTTTTCTTCTAACTTCTTTTTAATCTTGCTTACTGCTTGCCTAGTTATTTTCAATTTATTTGCAATATAACTGAAATTTACATCATCTGTTTCTACTAAGTGTTTTAAGAATTTTTTTTCTGTCTGTTTTAACATTTGATTAGAACTTTAATTGGAAATATATATAGTTTTGTATTTTTTTCTACTCTCAAGGGTATACATCTCACCAATTGATTGAAAATAGTTTACAATCTCAACTATTTTGTTTTGAAATACAACACATAATTTCTATTTTTTGCACATTTCTTCGTCGATAAAAACTGAAATAACCATAATTTGTCAACTAAACACAAATTATTCTTTTACATTGTCTACACTAAGTTTTTAAAAGCTAAACCAATATACATTTTAGTAAATTAATACCCAAAAAATATACCTTGGAGGTGAAAAATGAAAAAACTACACATCGGGAAAGTAGGCATAATTGTACTCATAATTCTAGGAGTACTTAGTGGACTTTTTGTCTTTGCTTACTCGAACGGAAAAAACGTGGTGAGCGAACCATACACATTATGGGTTTCGCACACAGAATACTGGAGTTCAGATGGACCCGGTGAAAATGAAAGAGCGTCAACGATAGTCAGAATCACTGACTATAAAGGAGAACCCTTCAACATAGATAGCTGTGTTGCAAACATATTCTACCCTGACAAAACATTATACATCACGGAAGGAGCAATGCAACAATCTGGAATATCAGGAAACTGGTACAGAACAGATCCTATCCC
>Ga0172368_10002545_pt1 | contig 23065 bp, 19 predicted proteins | sample Lak11m_FD_114540 | JGI IMG/M metagenome (GOLD analysis project Ga0172368, IMG submission 114540) | Freshwater microbial communities from Kabuno Bay, South-Kivu, Congo - kab_022012_11m | ecosystem: Environmental > Aquatic > Freshwater > Lake | place: Democratic Republic of the Congo: South-Kivu...
ATACGTCGGGGAATGGAAGAATGGCCTGAGAAATGGTCAGGGAACACAGACCTCCCCGGATGGTGAGAAATATGTCGGAGAATTCAGAGAAGGCAAGATAAACGGTCAGGGGTCGAAGATCTGGCCGGATGGTAAAAAATACGCCGGGGCATGGAAGAATGATATGGAAAACGGCCAGGGGACATTGACCTGGCCGGATGGTAAAAAATACGTCGGGGAATTCAGCGATGGTAAGTACAACGGCCAGGGTACATTGACCTGGCCGAATGGTGCAAAGTACGTCGGGGAATGGAAGAATAATCAGCAGAACGGTCAGGGGATAATGACCTATGGTAATGGAAATGTTGAGGAAGGAATATGGGCTAATGATAAGCTCGTAAATCCGATGCCCATAGAAAGTGCGGGAACTACAACATCCTTGCAAGTAGCTTCAGTTGCCGGGGATGGAGAACTTAGGGGGTGGTACCGTAGGCAGTACGCAATAGTGGTGGGGATTGACCGGTATAAAAACCAGGAGATTGACGTCTTGAAGAATGCTGAGAATGATGCCAAAGCCATAGCACAGATGTTTCGGGAGATTGGTTTTGAGGTTATTGAACTGTACGGTGACAATGCAACGCGGCAAAATATTATCGATCGCATTGGGCAAATACAAAAGCAAGTGCAAAAAGACGACAGCTTTTTATTTTACTTTGCAGGGCATGGGCAGGGCGTGACGCTTGAAAGTAAGAGCAAGGAAGGATATATCATCCCCTATGATTCAATGACTAACCTGGAGCAGCCCGATTTGATCCAGTACGACGAGGAATCTCTTTCGCTGCAGCGGCTAAGGAACTACATGATGAACATGAAAGCAAAGCACGTGGCGATGCTGCTGGACAGTTGTTTTGCGGGGCTGGCGATGAAACGCGGCGTGGCTGAGATGGTGAAGCCAGACCTTGAATATTACAATGATATCTTGAGCCGTAAGGCAATGGACATTCTTACGGCAGGAGATGATGAGCCGGTGAGCGACGGCAGCGGTCATTCACCATTTACACAGGCACTGCTGAACGGTCTGGGGAAACGGGGAGTTGATATTAACGGTCGCAACGGATACTGCACATTTAAGCAGCTGGCGGTGTATGTGAAGGAGAAGGTGGAGAGGGCTACCGGGCGGCGGCAGCGGCCGCAGTTTGACAACCTTAGTCAAGAGGATGGGGATTTTATTTTTAAACTGAAATAGAGCACAAGATTGAGAATACTTCTTCGTTGATAACTGATTGCACCATTACAACCGTTTCAACTGAGGCGCTAATCAAAAAGCTGCAAAAGATAGACACTCTCCTTGAGAAGTTACCCTTGGACACTTTTACCTTTTTACCTTCGGCGGGGGACAGGGGCGGAGGCCCCTGCTGGCGATAGATTTTGACATTGCACCTCAAGACTTGCGTTCAATTATGAGCGATGAAATTATTTTGCATGCTGTCCTTTAAAAAATTCTCCCGTGAAGAAAAAATTCATTTCCTTGTTAATATTGTAATCGGGCTGTCAATCGTCGTAATCCTGCAGTTTTATGAACATACTGATTTTGGTGAGGATACCATCAACAGGGCCTTCGACTATGTCATCGCAAAAGAGGCTGCCACGTCTGCGCGCTCAGGAAATATCGCTGCGCAGAAAAATAAAACACGCGCAGAGCAGATTATTTTTATAGACCTGGGGAGTGCCTTTGAAAAGAAGGGCGATCCCGTCATTACACCCAGATACGAACTGGCAAAAAGTATAGAGGCTGCTTACAGCGGGGGGGCGAAAGTAATTGTGCTGGACATCCTGCTTGAAGACCGGGATTGCTGCAACCCTGAACACGACCGGATGCTTAGAAAAGTTTTCCAGGATATGATCGCTCAGAAGGTGTCCACAAAAGTAATCTTTCCGGTGAGAATCGGCAGCGATGGACATATTAAACAGAACCTTTTTCAAGATTTAATTGAAACCCAGCGGATTTTTTACCCTGCCATACCCTACATCTCCGCTACCGCATCTGACCGGATTGTTAGATACTGGTTTCCCTTTGAAACAGTAAACAATACCAGTGCCCATCAGCTCCTGTGGAACACATCTTTTCTTGCCGCTATGCTTGCTCACGGCAAAGCGGATGAGCTGAGAGCAATCGGGCAAACAATCAAAGACGAAAAAGCGCGCCGGGCTTATTTTATTAAGCTTGGCAGCAGTACAGATATTGAAATATCTGCCGACCGGGATGATCTGTACCGCAATCGCATCCGTTTTTTCCTCATCCCGCAAAACACACTTCCGGATTACCCCGCGGGTAATTTGTTTGAGCTGGTCAATAGCGTTGATGAAGTGCCGTATGTAACGTTCAGGGATAAAATAGTCATAATTGGCAATGCAAGTCCTGATGCGGGGGACATGCATCTGACGCCTGCGGGGAATATGCCGGGCATGTATGTTATCGGCAATGCCCTTAATACCATACTGCTTGGCCTTCAGCCGCCGCGAGCGCCCCTGCTTCTGAATATGGCCATTGAGCTACTCGTAATCATCCTCGCGGCTTACTTTTTGTCCGGATTCCCGGCCTTTATTGTGTATATAATAAAGACGGTAGCCCTGATCGCGGTACTGGGCATAATCAGTTATTACTGGTTTCTTAAAACCGGCGTATTGCTCAATTTTACCTTTGCAATAGTGGGGATGGGGTTTTATGATGTAGCGGTAAGTATCGAGAAAGATCTGGCTGCAAGGGTTAAAAAAGTAAGGGAGAAAAAAACATGAGAACCATGATGATTGTCGCTGGTGTCGCTGCCTTGCTTTTCTCCATGCCGGCACGCGCATCGGCAGAGCCGTATGTGGGGATTATACTGGATGGATTTCAGAAGGATTGCACAGTTCAGAGCGGAGACGAGAGATTTTCCTGCGAGGAAAGGCGACAGCTTTATACCGGCGACAGGATAGTAAAGCTGCCCACTCATCAAACACTTAAAATTAAATGGGCTCCGTATGCGAATGGGGAAGCACAGAATGCCACAACGCTTCTGGTGATTTTTAAGCCGCCGGCGAACAAGCAGGGTGTTTTACAAAGTCTGGGAGAAATGATTGGTTTTGTTAAGACGAAGCATATTATCAGTGCTGGTGCCGCCAGGGGGGGATCAAAAGTTATACAGCCATGCGGAAATGCCACGGTTATCCGGGGGCAGCAAATAACATTCATGCCGGAAAGCAGCGGGGATAAACAAATCATATTCAAAGACAACGGCGGCAACGAGATTTTCAGAAAAGGGCTGCAGGGTGCAGCAATGGTGCAGTTAACACCCGAAGAGATTGGTTTAAAACCTGCCGAGGTCTATACCTGGAGTTTCAGCGGCGCAACAGATGGCAGGCAATATACCATGAGGCTTTTAAGGGGTGACGTTGCCAGCCTGATTGCAAATGATTTAAAGCAGATAGAGAAAGATGATTTAAATGAACCCATGAAAAGTATAAAAAAAGCTGCCTATCTGCAATTTATGAGCGATGCCTATCCACATGACTTGGACCTTTACTGGCTGAGTAACCAAATTGTATGCAAGATAAAAGAAATTATTGCCTTAAGCGAGGATGATAAGGGCATAATAGAAGAGCTGACAAGAAACTGCCGCAGGCATGTGGCCGCGAAAAAATGATATGGCTCTTTTCCTGCGGGCAGGAGATTTGGGGTCAAGAAAGACCTCAGGCAACTGAGGGGGAGGAATTGGGATGAAGATTAAAAAAATTTACATAGGAATAAAAAGTCTTGATGATGCACTGAAAGAGGCGGGAGATGTTTTTGAAAAAGCCGCCAGGGCAAAAAAGGTGGCATCAAAGTCTGCCGTGTACTTCAGCAATCTTAAGGAGATGAGAAGAACGCTTACTGAAAAACGGCTGGAACTTTTAAAAACCATCAAGGACCGGGAGCCCTCATCTGTCTATGAGCTGGCCAAAATACTGCACCGGGATTTGAAAAATGTCCTGCAGGATATAGCCTACCTGCAGGAACTCGGCATTATAGATGTAGCAAAGACCGGGACCAAAAAGGTTCCGCAGTTTCATTATGATAAAATATCGTTTGAAGTGGCTATTTGATTGCATAGTACAAACAGTGAAACGTGAAATGCTGATTGCTGAAAGCTGACCGCTGCCGGCTCAGAACTACGAAGCTGCCCTAAAATAACCTCTTGACAGAAAAATATTCATTCAATAAAATTCCCCATCTGAATAAACCCATCCTCAGCAGTCATTACCTTTTTTTATTCATGAGAGGTTAATCTTTTGTTTCCGTGTGCAGGGAAAGGGTCACCATGATTGAAGTTCAAAATATAAGCAAGAGTTTTGGCCCGACGCAGGCAGTGAAAAACGTCTCCTTCAGTGTCAACCGGGGAGAAGTGGTGGGGTTTCTGGGCCCTAACGGCGCCGGTAAATCCACCACCATGCGCATACTCACCTGCTATCTGCCGGCTGATGAAGGCACGGCGAAACTTGCCGGCTTTGATGTCGCCACCCAATCGCTTGAGGTGCGCCGGCGCATCGGCTATCTGCCGGAGAACAACCCGCTGTACATGGAAATGGGGGCGCTGGAATCGCTCTATTATATAGCAGCGCTGCGAAACATTCCCCAAGCCGCGCGCAAAGCAAAAATCAGGAAGGTACTGGATATGTGCGGCCTCGAGCCGATTCTCAGCAAGGACATCGGCGAGCTTTCAAAAGGCTTTCGCCAGCGCCTCGGGCTGGCCCACGCCCTCATCCATGACCCGGACATCATGATCCTTGACGAGCCGACCATCGGCCTTGACCCCAACCAGATCATAGAGATCAGAAACCTGATCAAGTCAATCGGCAGGGAAAAGACCGTTATCCTGAGCTCCCACATCCTGCCCGAGGTTTCCGCCACCTGCGACCGGGTGCTCATCATAAACCGCGGCGAGATCGTGGGCAGCGGCACGCCCGAGGAGCTTGCCTCGATGGCAAAAGGCGGGCAGGCCATTCACGCAACCATTCGCGGCCCGCTTGCCGAAATCAGGGACCGGCTGCAGGCCGTGGCCGGGGTGCGGGAGGTTATTGCAAGCGGGGAAGACAACGGCATCAGCCGCCTGACCATTAATACCGATCCCGGGACTGATCTGTGTGAAGAAATATTTTTCCTGGTTTCCCGGAACAACTGGAGCTTAAGCGAGCTGTACCGTGAAACCATAACCCTTGAAGACGTGTTCCGCGAGCTCACACGGGAGGGATAGGCACGCCGCATGAAAACCATACTGACCATATTCTGGAAAGAGTTCCGGGGCTATTTCAATTCCCCGGTCGCCTATATCTTTATCATCTCCTTTCTTGTCTTCACCAACTGGCTTTTTTTCAAGGGGTTCTTCCTCATGAACCAGTCCAGTCTGCGCTCGTTCTTTTCCATTCTGCCGTGGGTGTTCATGTTTCTGGCACCGGCGGTTACCATGCGCTCCTGGGCCGAGGAGAAAAAGCTCGGCACGGTTGAGCTTTTGATGACGCTGCCGGTCAGGGACTACGAGGTGGTGCTGGGAAAGTTTCTGGCAAGTTTTATCTTTCTCATCGTGACGCTTCTCTGTACCCTGCCCCTGCCACTGACGGTCATGCTGGTCGGGAACCCTGATATCGGCCCCATCTGGGGCGGCTACCTGGGAGCTTTTCTCATGGGGGGGGCCTATCTTGCCATCGGCTGCTTCGCCTCAAGCCTCACCGAGAACCAGATTGTCGCCTTTATCATAGCTATTTTTCTCTGCTTTGCCCTGCTGATTACGGCAGAGAACCTGGTGATCATGAACCTGCCGGCGGCGCTCGTTCCGGTGTTTAGCTTTCTCGGCCTGGGAGCGCATTTTGACAGTATCGGCAGGGGGGTGATTGATTCGCGGGATATCGTCTATTATATTTCTGTCATAGGATTCTTCCTCTTTCTCAACGGGCTGTCAGTTGAAAGCCGCAAATGGAAGTGATGCGCCATGAAGCTTAAAAAACTGCGATACGGTACCAACTACATAATTATGACGCTGCTGCTTGCGGCAATACTTGCGGTCATTAACATGCTGTCCTATCGCCATTTCCTGCGGGCGGACCTTACCGACAACCGGCAGTATACCATCTCCGCGTCGACGAAAAAGGTGCTCGCGGGGCTTGACGACGTGGTCAATATAAAAGTCTATTTTTCGCGCAAGCTGCCGCCCTATCTCACGTCCCTCACCGACCAGATCAATGACCTGCTTGATGAGTACCGCACCTATGCAAAGGGCAACCTCAATATAGAATTCATCGACCCTGCCAGTGATCCGTCACTGGAACAGCGGATGCGCTTCCTGGGCATTCCCCAGGTGCGGCTCAATGTGATCGAGAAGGACCAGGCGCAGTTCACCAACGTGTACCTGGGCATGGCGGTGTTGTACGGGGACAACAAGGAAGTGATTCCAGCGGTCACTGATACCAGCAATTTTGAATATGACCTGACCAGCAAAATTCTCCGGGTGACGAGCACCGAGGTCAAGACCATCGGGTTTTTAAGCGGCCACGGCGAGCCTGATTTAAACAAGGAGCTGAAAAACGTTCAAGGCCTTTTGCAGGACCATTATTCCTGCCGCAGCATTGACACAAAAAAAGATAAAAGCATCCCCGCCGATGTCGCGGCACTGGTGGTGGCAAGCCCGAAGGAGCTGACCGGGCGGGAAAAGTATCTCATAGACCAGTATCTCATGTCCGGGGGCAGGGTGCTGTTCTTCATTGACACCATCGTCATGGATGAGCGCCGGCTTGCCGCAACGCCCCTTGCCTCACCGCTTCTTGATCTTCTTGAGCACTACGGCGTCAAGCTGAAAAATGAGCTGGTTCTTGACCGTTCCAATGCCAACGCCTCATTTCAGAGCGGCTATTACACCATCTCGGTGCCCTATCCCTTCTGGGTAAAAATCCTCAGGGAGAATTTTGATCAGGATAATCCCGCGGTCAGCCAGCTTGAAAGCCTGGCGCTTCCCTGGGCAAGCCCCCTGGAGATGGTTAAGGATAAAACCGCGGGAATTAAGGTGACCGAGCTTTTCAAGAGCTCCAGGGATTCCTGGGTGCAGAAAGAGGTCTTTGACCTGAGCCCCAAGGAGGACTATTCCCCGGCACCCGCTGACTTGCAGGAGCGGCTTATGGGAGTGGCCCTGAGCGGCAAGTTCAAGAGCTTCTATGCCGGGAAAAAGGCGCCTGCCGCGGGCGAGGAGAAAAAAAACGCTTCTGCTCCGGCACAGCCGCAGCAGCAGAAGGAGCCCCCGTTTAACCCTGAGAGCAAGGAAACAAAACTGATCGTGGTCGGCAACTCGCGGTTCATAACGGAAAATTTCCCGGCCGAATTTGACGGCAACCGCGTTTTCTTCCAGAACATTATTGACTGGGTCACGGTTGGCGACGCGCTCATCGGTATCCGCTCCCGCGAGTCAACCGACCGGCCGCTCAGGGTCATTTCCGAACAGGCCAGGGCTGCCATCCGCTTTATCAATATCCTGGGTGTCTCCATCCTGGCGGCGCTGTTCGGCCTGGGCCGTTTTTATCTGCGGCGCAGACGTAAAAAAACCGGGATCAAAGAGATTTAAAATACAGAAGGTTATTATTGAAACGAGACTCATGAGAGAACGGAATCAGTCATGAACTTCAAGAAGACCATCATCCTTGCTGCTGTGCTGTGCTTTCTTTTGATCGTTTTTTATCTTATCGAGAGCCCGAAAAAGGACGCTAAAAAGCCGGAGCACCCGCTGTTTTTATCCGGGTTTGACCGGGCACAGGCAGCAGCTGTTTTTCTTGAAAGCAAAGCCAAGGGAAAAATTTCCCTGCGTAAAAAAGCCGATGGCTGGTCTGTTGAGGTGAATAAAAAGACCTATGCCGCAGACGCGGCAACAGTTGATAACCTGCTCAATACCGCGGCAAAAATCCGGATTGAATCCATTGTCTCCCGGAGCCCCGGTAAATACCCGGCATTTGAAGTTGACGCGGAAAACGGGGTTGACGTGCGGATTGAGGATACCACCGCGCAGAAAAGCCTTGCGCACTTTGTGGTGGGGAAAAGCGGTCCTGACCTGTTCAGCACCTATCTGCGGCTGGCGGATGCGCAGCAGGTGGTGCTCGCAAGCGGCATGCTGAAAATGGCCTTTGAACGGGAGCTCAAGGACTGGCGCAATAAAACCATTTTCAGCCTGAACCAGCAGGAGATAACCGGGTATCAGGTTGCGGGGGATTTGCAGTACCAGCTGCAGAAATCGGCAAACGGCGCCTGGGAAATGATTGCCCCGGAAAAGTTCGCGCCGAAAAAGGAACTAGTTGAAGACTGCCTGAAAACGATTGCCGCGCTCAATGCCGCGGATTTTGCCGAAGGCAGGCTGCAGGATTTCCAGCTTGATAAGCCGGCCCGGGAGATTACCGTGACCCTGAAGTCCGGGCCTGCCCGGACGCTACTCATCGGCAAGGAGAAAAACGCTTTCCAGCGCTTTGTAAAAAAAGCGGACGCTGACACTGTTTATGTGCTGGAGAGCTACAACCTGGAAAAGCTGAGCCCGCCGCTTGCCGTGCTCAAGCTGGGCGAAGCAGCCAAAGACCTGCAGAAAAAACCGGCCTCCGATCAACAACAGGCCCAGGAGCTAAAAAAAGAAGCAGCACCGCAAAAGAAAGCGTCAAAGCCGGCCCGCACCGCATCCGGCAAAAAGAAAAAGAGACGGAAATAATGCGCGCCGTGCATCGGGATGTTTTTGACCTGCCTGGAAAAAACTACTTTTTCAACAAGCTGCTATGGCTGAGCCATTTGTACTGAGCGTTGCAACAAATTCCATCTGCGGAGTTCTGCATCTCCCCGCCCGCGAAAAGCCCCCCTGTGTCATAACCTGTCACGGCCTGTTTAGCTCCAAGGACAGCGATAAATTCCTCTCCATCGCGCAGTCTTTTACTGACCGTGGCATAGCGGTTATCCGCTTTGATTTCGGCGGCTGCGGGGAAAGCTCCGGCGCAATCGCAGACACCACGGTAACGGGGAGGCTGGCGGAGCTTGCGGCGGTGGTGCAATTTGCCCGGCAGCACGGGCTGCTTGGGCCGCGTCTCGGTCTTTTGGGGAGCTCTCTGGGCGGCTATCTGTCGCTGCTGCACGCGGCACAGGACCGGTCAATAGGAGCGCTCGCAATCTGGGCCACGCCGTTCAGCCTGCCCGGGCTGCGCAAGAGCATCCCGCCCCACGAGCTGGCAGTGCTGAAAGAAGATTTTTTCATTGATGCCGCCTGCTTTGACCTTTCGCCCCTGCTCCCCGCGCTGCGCACCGTATTAATAATTCACGGCACACAGGACGAGATCGTGCCGCTCACCCATGCGGAAAAAATTTATCAGCTGGCCGGCAGTCCCCGGGAGCTTGAGCGTATCCCCGGCGGGGACCATTCGCTGACCGTCAGAAAAGACCGGGAACAGGCAATTCAGAAAAGCATTCTCTGGTTTCAGCGCTATCTGTAGCGACCCGGCGACCCGCTTTTTTTGACTGCTTTACTCTTGCCCAAATAAAGTTTATACTATTTATTATTATATGATATATTCTTCATGCTTATGAAAAAAGACGCAAACCTCTGCGACACAAAATCAGCCCGGGAAGACCTGCCGATCCCCCGGTTCGAGCTCGAGCAGCGGCATCATATAGTGGCGGAAAGCCTGAGCCTGAAGCAGGTTATAAGCGATGCGGTGCGGGCAGCCCGCTCCCGGAGCACCATACTTGTTACCGGAGAAAGCGGCACCGGAAAAGAGCTTGTGGCGCGGCTGGTGCACAAAAGCAGCCAGCGCAAAGAGCAGCCTTTTGTCGTCGTAAATTGCGGCGCGCTGCCGGAAACGCTTCTTGAGACCGAGCTGTTCGGCCATGAGAAGGGTTCTTTTACCGGCGCCCTGTACCGGAAAATCGGCCTTTTTGAAACAGCCAGCAGCGGCACCATCTTTCTTGATGAAATCGGCGAGATGAGCCCTTCCATGCAGGTCAAGCTTCTGCGGGTCCTGCAGGAGGGCACGTTTAACCGGATCGGCAATGCCGAAACCATCAAGGTAGATGTGCGGGTCATCTCTGCGACCAACAAAGACCTGCGCGAGGAAGTGAAAAAGAAAAAATTCCGCGAAGACCTGTTTTACCGCCTGAATGTCATTCATCTCTCAATACCGCCGCTGCGCCAGAGAAAAGAAGACATACCGCATCTGGTCGGGTTTTTCGTAAAGAGGCTGCGGGAATCTCTTGACCTGAAGGAGCTGCAGATTTCGGCAGCGGCGATGGATCTCATCGCCGAATACAGCTGGCCGGGAAATGTGCGCGAGCTGGAGAATACCATCGAGCGGGCAGCGGTGATGGGCAGCGGGCGGGAGATCACCCCGCAGGACCTGATCCTGCAAAGGAAAGAGCCTGCCGGGGGGGAAGATCATATCCAGGTCGGAAAGACGCTGCAGGAGGCGCTGGATGGATTTAAAAGGGAGTTTATTAAAAAGACCCTGCAGCTCACCAGGGGTAACCGCAAGCGGGCCGCGGAAATACTGGATATACAGAGAACCTATCTGTCGCGGCTTATCAAGGATTATGATCTGGATGTCTAATAACAGCGCACGTTATTAGACATCCAGATCACGCAGCATATTATTATTATATCTCTTCAAGCAGCGTTGAGAATACGTCGTGGTGCTCCTCCTCGTCAGCTAAAATCTGGCGGAAGAGGCGATTGGTCACCTCGTCTTCTTCAGCCCGTGCCACGGCAATAATCTTCCGGTAGAGTGCGATGGCGACCTCCTCATCCTTCTGGTCCTGCCTGATCATTCCTTTCAGGCTGCCCCCCACTTTAATCGGGTCGGGCTTGGTGGTCGGGGTTCCTCCCAGGTAGTTGAGCCGCTCGGCAATTGCCTCCGCGTGCTTCATCTCGGCGATGGCGATGCTTTTCAATTCATCCTTGACGGCAAACGCCTTTACCCCGCTCCACAGGACATGCTGCCACATGTACTGCACGGCTACCTGTATTTCCCGCGCTATGGCCCTGTTCAAAAGATCCATTAATTGTTTTGATGCTTTGGGTTTTTTCATGGCTTTTCCCTCCTGCTTGTTTAATGGCTTTTATTTATAACTCGAGTAAAAGATCCTCACCGGTCACCTGCGGTTCCGGCTTTTATACCATATATAGTTTAGATATCCGCCGGAGTCAATAGGGGGGCTTCTTGCAAGCGGGGGGCTACCGGAGCAGGGAGAGGTCAATGGAAGATCGGGCCAGGCAAGAGAGAAAGGCCTGATCCTGCCGGGCCGCGTTATCTATGTACGGCACGACGCCGAGCAGCCGGACACCGGAAAATTTTTCTATTACCCCCGGATTTGTTTCCTCCGACTCGTCAGGCTCCGGGCTGGTCTTGTTAAGTATGACCCCGCGCACGGCGAGGCCTTCTTGCTGCGCCTGCTTTACCGTGAGCAGCGTATGGTTGATGGTGCCCAGGCCGGCGCGGGCCACGATGATCAGCGGCAAACCGAGCAGCCGGATGAGATCAACGGTCAGATGCTCCGGCGTAACCGGCGCCATAAGGCCGCCGGCACCTTCTACGAGCACCAGGTCATGGCGTGCTGCAATGCGGGCAAACACTGTTGCTATTGTTTCCAGGCTGATGGCGACCTGCTCTTTTTCAGCTGCAATGCCGGGGGCAAGGGGCAGCGCTAAAGCATACGGGCAGACGAGCGAGAGATCGTCCGCAGCGCCGGACATTTTTTTTAAAAACAGCGCGTCCAGAGGGATCAGCTGCCCGTGGTCTTGCCGGCAGCCGCTTTCCAGCGGTTTCATCACCCCCACGCGCTTGCCCGCTTCGGCCAGCGCTTTTGCAATCGCGCCGGCGATAAGGGTTTTGCCGACGCCGGTATCGGTACCGGTAAAAAAGAAACCGCGCAGGGCGGAGCTGTCCCGCATGGTTATTTCAGCTTGTTTTCCAGCTGCTGGTAGAGGTTGTCAGCGGCGCTGGAGTCACGTGTGTTATGCCGCCAGCCGGAATTGGGGTTCTGGTCTTTTGCTTTTTCCTTGGAGCGCAGGTCATTTTTATCAACCACTTCCCGCTGCTCAACATCTTTATCAAGCAGCACCAGGGTCCCGTCCTGCTTCTGCTGCAGCTGCGCTTTAATCCTCCACCGCGAGGTCCCCTCGGTTGACAGCTGGCTCGCCCACTCGGTCTCCATGCTGCCCTTTTTTTTGTTCACTTTTTTCTCAACGCACCCCAGGTCGGTGAAAATGAGCGTATGCACCGCGTCCCAGACCCTGTCGTAGGAGGCAGGGTAGAGTTTCCCCTCCGGGTAGCGTGATTCTTTCACCGGCTCTTTGTGTGCGCACCCGGCGCAGACAATCATTATCCCTGCCAGACAAAGTACCCGTGCAGCCCGACTCATTTTTTTCATGGTTTATTCGCCTCCCTGCGGGTTGTTATTTATGTTTGCCCTTGCTATAGTAATTGTGTATTTTTGCCATTTCAAGAAGTTTTAGCAAAATTCGCAGAAGCCCGCGGGCAAGAGCCCGTGAGCAGCTGCTATTATTATTGTAAATAGAAGCTGAGCATTATACAAGCACTCTTTGCTCAGGGAGCCTGACTGCTTCATGAATCTCTTCAAGCCGGACCTGATTCTGCTGCACGCCCCCAGCGTGTATGACTTCCGCACCGAGCCGATCATGTTCGGCCCCATAAGCGACGTCATTCCCTCAACCGCCGTGTTTGAGATGTACCCAGTGGGCTTTTCCGCCATTTCAGAGTACCTGGGAGAGCGGGGCTTCAGCGTGCGGATAATAAACCTCGCCTTCCAGATGCTGGACAGCCCCGGCTTTGACGCGGAGCGGCAGCTGAAGAAACTCTTCCCCCTTGCGTTCGGCATTGATCTGCACTGGCTTCCACATGCGCACGGAAGCCTTGCGGTGGCAGAGCTGTGTAAAAAATATCACCCGGACATACCGGTTATATTCGGCGGCTATTCCGCAACCTATTTCCATGAAGAACTGATCCGCTACCCGCAGGTCGATGTGGTGGTGCGGGGCGATTCCGCGGAAGACAGCATGCTCAAAGTTCTTGTTGCCGTCAAAAAGGGCGGCAGTCTCAAGGCCATACCCGGCATTACCTTTAAAGAGCATGGCCGGGTGACGGTCAATCCGCCGGCGCAGCCGGCAGCTGATCTTAACCACTGCTCCAACAACTATCTTTCCCTGTTTAAAAATTCCGTTAAATTCGGCGTCAAGGGCTTCACCCCCATTTATGACTGGTGGGATTATCCCATAACCGCGGTCATGACCTGCCGCGGCTGCACGCAGAACTGCGTCATCTGCGGCGGCTCGCAATATGCGCTGAAAAAATTCTGCGGCCGTGACGCCATTGCCTATCGCAGCCCGGAGCTGATCGTGAACGATATCAGGGAACTATGCCGCTACACCCGCGCCCCGATATTTGTGGTCGGGGACCTGCGGCAGCCGGGAGATGATTATGCGGCGCAGATTCTTCGCGGCCTGGCGAAGATGAAATTCGACAACCGCGTCGTGCTTGAGCTTTTTGCGCCGGCGCCGGAGGCCTATTTCAAAAGCGTTGCGGAATCAATCCGGTATTTTAATTTCGAGATTTCCCCCGAATCGCATGATGAGGCCGTGCGCAAAGCCTCGGGCAAATTCTACTCCAGCCATGACATGGAGGACTCCATCAGCGCGGCCCTGAAATACGGCTGCGAGAAATTCGACATCTTTTTCATGATCGGCGTGCCCCGGCAGACCGCTTACTCGGTTATGGAAACCATAGACTATTGCGAGCGCCTGATGCAGCGCTATGACCGGCGGCTCAACGCATTCATTTCGCCGCTGGCGCCGTTTGTCGACCCGGGCAGCATTGCCTATGAAGAATCAGAGAAGATCGGCTACCGGATTTTTTACCGCACCCTGGAGGAGTACCGCACGGCGCTGCTGGCGCCGAGCTGGAAGCACACCCTGAGCTACGAGACGCGCTGGATGACCCGGGATGAAATCGCCTCCAGCACCTATGAAGCAGCGCTGCGCCTCAACCGGCTGAAAAGAAAATACGGCCGCATTTCCGAGGAGGTGTTTCAGGATGTTGAGGGCAGGATTACCACCGCTGTCGCGCTTTTAATAGAGATAGATGCTATTATGCAAAAGGTTCCCGCCCCCAAACAGCGGGAAGCGCTGCTTGCCCTGAAAAAAGATATTGACCGGGTCAATGAATCAACCCTGTGTCACGCGGAAGAGATCAAATGGCCCGCAGCCCGCAGCCCGTTCCGGTTCTTAAATATTATACGAGACGCGGTTATGGGGAAGTAACGACCCGACTGCGGTGAAAGGATAAAACGTAAATGGTCCAAGGGAGGCATTGCGCGGGAGATAAAGACGCCGAAGCAAATCCTTTGTGAGATTGCCGCGCACTCCCGCCAAGGCGGGATCGCGCGCAATGGCCATGTAACACTAGGGAACGTCCTGGCTCTGTTTTGTCTTGATTAGGCGGCGGTTTACCTGTATCCTTGCTGGTAAATCATATGCGGAGGGTTTCACTCATGTTGACGGACAGGCAATTAGACAACTATGCGGAGGTGCTGCTGTGGGGAATAAAGACGGCACGCGACGGGCACTACAAAAAAAATGACATCATCCTGGTGCGCTATGACCTCGCGGCACTCAAGCTTGCCGAGATCCTGCAGAAAAAAATTCTCGACCAGGGGATGCATCCGGTGCTGCGCCTGAGCGCGACATCAACCATGGAGCTCGCGTTTTATAAAACGGCAAACCCTGCCCAGCTGGTGTTTCAGGCGCCGGGAGACCGGGAGCTGTGCGAGCATTTGAACGGCAGCATGTACCTGCACGCCCCTGAGTCCCTCACCCATCTGAGCGTTGTTGACCCGCGAAAAATCGGCAGGGCGGCGGTTGCCAGAAAACCGCTGCGGGATATCCTCTCCCGGCGGGAGGAGAAGGGGCTGTTCGGCTGGACCCTTTGTTCGCTGCCGACTCCCGCGCAGGCGCGGCATGCCGGCCGCTCCCTTAAAGAATATGCCCGCGAGATTATTAAAGCCTGCTACCTCGACACGGCTAACCCGGTCCGGGCGTGGGATGCCATTCTGAAGAAGGCTGCGGCCATAAAGAAGTGGCTCAACAGCATGCAGGTCACGGCCTATCACATAGAATCAGACCGGATTGATATCATGCTGACACCGGGTCAGCAGCGGCGCTGGGTCGGCGTTTCCGGTCACAATATCCCGAGCTTCGAGCTTTTTCTCTCCCCGGACTGGCGCGGCACCGAGGGGGTCTACTATGCAAACCAGCCATCTTTTCATAATGGGAACTATGTGGAAGGTGTGCGGCTGGAGTTTAAAAAAGGCTCGGCCGTCAGGATGCAGGCTAAAAAAGGCGTAAACTTTGTGAAGAAGCAGCTGTCCATGGACCGGGGAGCAAACAAGGTGGGCGAGTTTTCGCTCACGGATACCCGCTTCTCAAAAATCGACCGGTTCATGGCAAATACCCTGTACGATGAAAACTACGGCGGCCGCTATGGCAACTGCCACCTGGCTGTCGGCGCTTCATACACGGATACCTACGCCGGCAATCCCGCGCGCCTCACCCGGGAGATAAAAGCCCAGCTCGGGTTTAACGACTCGGCGCTGCACTGGGACCTGATTAATACCGAAGATAAAAGAGTAACCGCTCATCTGAAATCAGGCAGGAAGCAGGTCATCTACGAGAAGGGGAAATTTACGTATTAAGCTTTTAACTCAGCCTCCAGCTTATTTTTAAAATGAGCTGAAGGCTGATTTTTGCCTCCTATGAACAATTCTGAGCGCCGCTCCATTCTCTGCCCGCAATGCAGAAAACTTATCAGCCTTGACGAGCCACAATGTCCCTACTGCGGCATGTCCCGACCCGGTGCCTGGTGGAAAACAAGGCTCTTCAGCCTCATTTCTCTTGATGCCGGCAGCATCGTCAGGACGCTTATCATAGTAAATGCCGTGCTGTATGTAATCTCGGCGCTGCTCAGCAGCTCCGGGTCCGGCATGTCGGCCGGTTCCATGGGCCTTGTGTCGCCGTCAAACAATATTCTCCTGCTTATGGGCGCCACCGGCACCATCCCCATTGAGCGGTTCAACCGCTGGTGGTCGCTTCTCTCCGCCGGGTACCTGCACGGCGGCATTCTGCACATCTTTTTCAACATGGCAGCGCTGCTCCAGCTCGGCCCGCTGGTGCTGCAGGAATACGGGATCAACCGCATGATTATCCTCTACACGCTGGGCAGTGTCTGCGGGTTCCTGCTTTCCTTTCTTGCCGGCGTTCCCTTCACCATTGGAGCATCGGCAAGCCTGTGCGCTCTCATCGGAGCGCTGCTCTACTACGGCAAAAGCCGCGGCGGCATATACGGCCAGAACCTGTACCGTCAGGTTTTAGGGTGGGTTATCGGGCTCGGGCTGTTCGGCTTTATCGTCCCGGGCATTAACAACTGGGCACATGGCGGCGGGATCGCAAGCGGCATCGCGTTCGGATTCCTGCTGGGCTACACAGAAAAAAGAAGTGAGACCGCCTTCCACCGGCTGCTTGCCCTTGCCTGCGTTGCGGCTACCGCAGCGGTTCTCGTGTGGGCGCTGGCATCAACCCTCAATTACCTGTTTTTACACAGCAGCTGAACAGGGCGGCACCGCGCAGCGGGCGCCGCCCCGGCACAGGTCGCTGTAGACAGGGACAAAAAAATGGGATACTATGATTTTATTGTATCGCGGCGCAGTTCGGTAAAGAATAAATTCCCGAAACAGATACCGTGAGGAATGCATTTTATTCCTCTCTTTTTATTTGTGTATGATAAAAATAAAAGTCATTAATCCCATTACCAGGCTCATCCTCGGCGGCGCGCAGGAAACAGTCATTGAAACCTGCGCGTATCTGAACAAAGACCGTTTTGCGCCGCAGATTGTTGCCGGGCTGCAGACCGGGCCGGAGGGAGAGCTTATCACGGATGTAAAAAAGCGGCAGATTCCCCTCACCCTTATTCCGGAGCTGGTGCGCGAGATCAATCCGGTTAAGGATGTGCGCGCCACTTGGAAGCTGGTCAAATTATTTCAGCGGGAGCAGCCGCATATTGTTCACACCCACAGCTCAAAGACCGGCATCATCGGCAGGTGGGCGGCGCGTCTGGCAAAGGTTCCGGTAATAGTGCACACGGTCCACGGCTGGGGACACCACCCCTACCAGCACCCCCTCGTGCAGAAAATATATATTTTTGCCGAGCGGAAAACAGTACCCTTCACTGACAAGCTCATCGCGGTATCAAGCGTAAATGTTGACAAGGGGCTCAAAGACCATATCGGCACCCGGGAGAAGTACCGGGTTATTCACAGCTCCATAAACCTGGATGATTTCAGCCGGCCGCAGGCTGATCCCGCGTCCCTGCGAGCGGTCCTGGGCATTGCTGCAGGCAGCCCGGTGGTGGGCACCGTGAGCCGCCTGTCCCGGCAGAAAAACCCCCTTGATTTTGTCCGGCTGGCGGCACAGGTTAAAAAAAATATCCCGGCCGTAAAATTTTTATTCGTGGGTGACGGGCCGCTGCGCGCAGAAACTGAGGCGCTCATACGGGAGCTCCATCTTGAACAGGACATTATTCTCGCCGGGCTGCGCATGGATGTGCCGGATCTGCTGCGCGTCATGGATATTTTTACGCTGACGTCTCTGTGGGAAGGCCTGCCGCGGGTTATCCCCCAGGCAATGGTTGCGGGGCTGCCGGTCGTGGCAAACAATGTGGACGGCAATGCTGAAATTATCAGGGACGGGATAAACGGTTTTCTCACGCCCCCGGGAAATATCGCCCTGATGGCGGAGAGAATCGTCCGGCTCCTGGAGGACCGGCCCCTGAACGAGGCAATCGCCCGCAAGGGCAGGGAGACCGCGCTCAGGGAATTTTCGCTCCAGGACATGGTGAAAAAAATTGAAACCCTCTATGATGATCTGCTGGGCCTGAAAGGAATACCGGGAAGGCCATGAGCAGAAGAGCGCAGGCCTCTTAGCAGCGGGGATATGAATTGTCGACTGCAGCCGAGAAAAAGAAGATAGTTCATATTGCCAAGGTTACCGGCATTCACGGGATGGAAAAGCACCTCCTGACGCTGCTTCCCTGCCTTAACAGCCCCGCGCATGAAATAACTTTTTTAATCCTGACCGACCCCCGGCACTCTGTTTCCGGCTACTGCGGGCTGCTTGCGCAGCGGGGAATTGTAACCCATACGGTTGCTATACGCCACGATGTAGACCCGGCTTCTTTTTTACGCATAGTCCGCTATCTGCGGACAGCCCGGCCTGCGCTCGTTCATACCCACCTCATTCACGGGGATTTGTACGGGATAACAGCAGCAAAGCTTGCGGGAATACCCTGCATCATTTCGTCCAAGCACAACGACGATGCATTCCGGCAGCACGGTTTTATGAGGGCCGTGAACTCCGTGCTGAACAGAAATATCAGCCGGGTTATAACCATATCAGACTGGGTCCGGCAGTTTACCCATACGGTTGAACGGGTGCCGCTGGAAATGATGCAGACCATTTACTACGGGATTGAGCCCCCGCAGCCGGCCACCGAACGCGCTGCCGTGCGCGCCGGGCTCGGTATCGGCAGCGATGAAACAGTGCTTGGTATTATTGCCCGGCTCGTGGAGCAGAAAGGGCATCGCTATCTTATCGAGGCGTTTGCAAAAGCAGTGCAGCATAACAGGACACTGCGGCTGCTGATTGTAGGCAGCGGCGCGCTTGAAGACGATCTGAAGGCCCGGGCGCATAAAGCCGGCCTGGAGAAGGCAGTGCTGTTTACCGGGTACCGGACGGACACCAGCGACCTGCTGGGCGCCATTGATATCTTTGTCCACCCCTCCCTGTGGGAGGGATTCGGGCTGGCAGTGCTTGAAGCCATGGCCATGGGCAAGCCGGTCATTGCCACCAGGGTGAGCGCGCTGCCGGAGCTTATCCAGGACACGGTATCAGGATTCCTGGTGGCGCCACAAGATGCAGCTGCGCTGGCAGCGGTGATAATCCGGCTGGCCGGGGATGGCCTGCTGCAGCAACGGATCGGTGAGCAGGCCCGGCAGCGCTGCCTGCGGGAGTTTTCAGTGGAGCGCATGAGTGCTGCGACCACGGCGCTTTACCGGGACGTGCTGGCTTCCTCTTCAGGAATACCGGAATGACAAAAGCAAAAAAGAGAAAACCCGCGGTCAGGAAACACCGCGGCAGCGCCCCGGCTGCCGGGCCGAACCGCGTCAGCTGGTTCAAAAAGATAAACCTTGCAGATGCCCTGCTGGTGTTTGGCCCGCTGGTGCTGCTCGGGGTGTCCCCGCTGGTATTCTACGGACAGGCAGGAGAGTTTGAAAATGTTCCGAAAATGGCGTTCCTGCAGTGCGGAATTATCGTGCTTTCCCTGGCGCGGGTCTGGCGCTTTAAACCGGGCGCGGGGTTTACCTGGAAGATCACCGCGCTTGATATTCCGATACTCCTTTTTTATGCCTTCTGCTGGATATCCCTGATCAATGCCCCGAATATCTCTCTGGCCTCGCTGCACCTGCTGCAGTACGGCGCCGCGATCCTCTTCTATTTTTTCCTTCTTAACACGCTTGCCGGCGCGGAAAGCTCTGACCGCTACTTTTTTAGCGTCACGCTGAGCATTATGGCGGTTTCCGTCATCGGCATATGCCAGTACCTGTTTAATTTCGCCTGGGTTCCCCAGATCGTCCCGCCCGCCAGCACGCTTTCGAACAAGAACATGTCTGCGCATATTATTTCGATGTCCCTGCCGCTCTGCGTTGGAGGCCTGGTTCTGTCCGGCAGGCGATGGAAGTCGCTCATCAGCGCGGCCAGCATCTTTCTCACGCTGCTCTATCTGGTATATACCAAGACCCGCGCCGGCTGGCTTGCGGCCCTGGTTGTTTTTGTCTTTATGGGGATCGGCTGTTTCCCCCGGCTGAAGGCTATGATACTGGAGCAGTCACGCCGCAGGCTCCTTGTTTCTTCGGCAGCCGCCGGCATTTTCCTGGTCCTGCTTACGGTCTTCTCGCAGCTGCCTCCGGCTGATATCCCCGTGCCCATGAACAAGGAGTCTCTACAGGAGCGTTTTTTTTCCATGGCCGACACCAGGGGCGGTGATTCGGCACAGCTCCGGCTGATCTGGTGGAAGAACAGCCTGCACCTGCTGGGAGACCATTTCTGGCTGGGAACCGGGCTGCAGAATTTCAAGATCTTCTACCCGCTCTATCACCGCGCTGCAGAAGTGGACTGGTCCTTCACCGATGAGCACCAGCTCACCCGCCTGCACAACGATCACCTGCAGATGCTTGTGGAACTGGGCATCTTCGGGTTTGCCGCCTATGCCGCGATGTTCGGGATATTTTTCTGGATGTTCGGGCGCATCTTTTTCCGCAGCCGCGATGACCGCATTACCTTGCGGGCGCTTTTCATCTGCCTGGGCGTGGTCGGCTTTATGGTTAATGCCGCGTTTTGCTTTCCCCTGGAGCGGGCGCTCCCGCCGGTGTATCTGTTCTGCTTTTTTGCCCTCATGGGGGTGCTCTATCGCGAGAGCTTTCCGGCGCCGCTGGCCACGGTTTCCGTGCGCCGCCCTATCCTGCTGCGCAGCGCTTTTTCCCTCGTGCTGCTCTTGTTCCTCGCGAGCTCAATCTACTTTATTCGCAAGGTGATACTGGCAGACAATTATTTTGTTGAGGCAATAGTAGAGGACCAGCGGGGCAGCGTCGAGAAATCAAGCGAATCCCTGAAAAAGGCAAAAATTTTTTCCCGGTATAATTCCAATATCTCGGCGCTTCTGGCGCGCAACTACGCGCTGAGGGGCAACTACCAGCAGGCCATTGAAGAATACCGGGAAACATTTCGCGCGCATCCCAACAACACCAGCGTCATCTTGAATACCGGATACTGCTATCTGCAGCTGCGGCAGTTTGATGAGGCGGAAAAATATTTCAAGTGGGCCATAAATCTCATGCCCAGTTTTGAGCAGGCATATAATGATCTGGGTATTGTCTATTTCTCGCAGCAGAAATTCGACCAGGCGATTGCACAGTATCAAAAAGCCATCGAGATAAACAAGGATTATCCCGAGCCGCACATCAATCTTGGTAATTTATACCGTTCGCTGAAACGGAACGAACAGGCGACTCAGGAATACGAGAGCGCCCTCCGGATCAAGCCGGACCAGCCGGAAACCCGGCAGCGGCTCTGCGCGCTGTACATGGAGCGGGGCCAGTATGAAAAGGCGCAGAAAGTGCTCAAGCCCCTGCTGCAGAAGAACGCGGCGCCGTCAGCGCAAAACCATGTCATGCAGGGCAATATCTATCAGCGCCAGGGGCAGCACGCGCCGGCGCTTGCAGAATATGAAAAGGCCCTCAGCTTGATGCCGCAGAATCCGCTTATCTGCTACAACATAGGGCTTTCCCACTATTACCTGAAAAACTACGCGGCGGCTGAAGACTATTTCCGAAAAGCGCTTGGCGTCAAGCCGGATATTGCCGAGGCCTATAACATGCTGGGGCAGCTCATGCTGTTGAAGAAAGATGATGCGGCGGCGCTTGAGCTGTTCAGGAAAGCGGTCACCATTAATCCGAAACTCAAAGACGCCCAGGTTAAACTCGGCGCCCTCTATCTCCAGTTTGGTGATTTTGATCAGGCCATAACCGCATATCAGGAAACCCTGGCGGCGGATGCAAACAACACCCTCGCCCATTACAACCTGGGTGCCATCTATATGGAAAAGGGTGAAAATGAAAAAGCCCTCCTTCATTTTCAGCAGGCGCTAAAAAACCCCACGTCGCAGATTGATGTGCAAACAGCGGAAAAATATATTAACGGTTTAAAAGCCAAACAAACCGCTAAAGAGACACAATAGGAACCCGCTGAGATAACAGAAAAATTCTCTATGTTCCCGATAACTGTCGAGAGTGTATTTGAGGTTTAACAAAACGATACTGCCCGGCATGACCTGCAGATGAAAACAGTGCGCATCGGCTATCTCTCCACCATCTACCATACCGCGCATATTTTAAAACGCAGCGCGTGGCTTGACAAACTCGGGGTCAGCTCCTCCTGGCGCCTGTTCGGAACCGGCCCGGCCATGGTTGAGGCTTTTGCTGCGGTTGAGATTGAACTGGGCTACATCGGTCTGCCGCCGGCAATGATCGGCATTGACCGGGGAGTGCCCTTGCGCTGCATCGCGGGCGGGCACGTGGAGGGCACCATCATGATCGGCGGCGGCAGCTATGCTCCGCTGCGCCGGACCGGCAGCTTGCAGGAAGCGCTCGGCCAGTTCGCGGGAAAGAAGATCGGCGCGCCGGCGCGGGGCTCCATTCATGACGTGATTATCCGCTTTTTGCTGCAGAAGTTTCAGATTGCGGGCGCTTCCGTAATTAATTTTCCCTGGGCGGATCTGATCCCGGCGGCAATTGCCGAGGGCGAGATTGACGGGGCAGTGGGGACACCGCAGCTTGCTGTGGCAGCGCGCCAGTTTTACGGGCAGGACATCGTGTTGCCGCCGGACGCGATTTGGCCCTTTAATCCAAGCTACGGCATAGTGGTGCGGCAGGAGCTTCTCAAAGAGGCAGCGCTGCTGCGGGGGTTTTTAGAGCTCCATGAGAAGGCCTGTAATGTCATGCGGCTGCATCGGGAGAAGGCCGCAGCACAGCTTGCGCAAGAGAACCGGGCCATGAGCCCCGACTTTATTTTAAAGACCTGCGCACTTTCTCCCAAGTACTGCGCGTCCCTGCCGGATGAATATATTCAGTCAACGCTTGCGTTTGTCCCGGTGCTTATGAATATGGGTTATCTGAAGCGCTCCCTCACCAGGGAGGATATCTTTGATTGTTCATTCATTGAGGCGGCCCACCCTGAGCCGCATCACTATTATAATAAGTTTAAAGTTTAAGGGCTGACTTTGGTATAAAAGCGTACACCCTTGATTGAGCGTATATGGTCTGGTTTTGCCTTGGGTGTGAACACGCTGTGCCTTCTCAAATTTGTTTTGCTTTTTATTGTTTTATAATACTGAA